>JAABUP010001024.1_pt1 | contig 59910 bp, 68 predicted proteins | sample 5559201 | NCBI WGS metagenome assembly JAABUP01 (sample SAMN10711887, study PRJNA513373) | rock metagenome | isolation source: Antarctica rocks | place: Antarctica | reverse complement strand
CTGAGGCCACCTTCAGTGCTTGCTTTGGAGGAGCCTTCCTGCTGTGGCATCCCATGAAGTACGCCTCCATGTTGGCAGAGAAGATGGACCAGCATGGCACCAACGCCTGGCTGGTCAACACCGGATGGACTGGTGGCAGGTCAGTACTGCTCAGCCTCAACCTGGCTGTGCACACCGCATGTATGCCTTGATGTCCAAACTCACGCCTGCTTTTGCATATCAGACAAAGCAACATTCAGCAAGACTTTTGCAGGTTGCAAGCAAGCAACATGATGTGATTAGTTGAAGTTGCTTCTCAGACCGGGTGTTGCCTCATGGCTAAGTCTTGCTGATTCTGGCAGGTATGGTGTGGGTTCCCGCTTCAAGCTGAAGCACACTCGCTCCATCATCAATGCCATTCACTCAGGAGAGTTGAATCAGGCTGAATACAAGTCAACACCTATCTTTGACCTCAGGGTAAGCCTTTGTTTCGGCCATGAATTGTTTCTTTGCTCAATCAGACCCTGCTCTAGTGATTGGTGTTCACGCTGTCATCGATTTTGTTTTGCATAGTAGTCAAACATGGCTCCAAACCTGACAATGCACAGTCCTCCCAGCATGCATGCACAAAGCAGGCATGTTGTCTTACAATATTGTGTGCCATTCAATGTCAGAGATGGCCATACTAGAATGGTTATGGTATAAGCAGCTCTATCGCACACTCATGCAGCCCACAAGGGCCTGTGTACACTCATGCAGTCCACAAGTGTCTGTGCACATGCAATCTTCGAAAGCTGTATCCAGCTACGCCAGTGTTGACTCCAGGTACCAACATCAATCAGTGAGGTGCCAGTCTCGATGCTGAACCCAGAGGCTCAGTGGAGTGATAAGCAGGAGTTCCAGGACACATTGAGGCATCTGGCTGAGCTGTACACATCCAACTTCAGCAAGTATGCTAGCGGAGGCGGCTTTGTGAGCAAAGACTTGGCAGAACGCATTGTGACTGCAGGACCTCACTTGTTGCAGAATGGCAGCAAGTAAATTGCTGTCTAGAGCTGCAGCAGTGATTGTCAGGCTTGCGGTTTTGTCAGCTGCTGGTTTGGGTATTCTCTGTGGTCCTCCTGAACATACGCTCCCAGTGCCCCAATGCCATCATTGCTGTAATTGTAGGTGTTTATAGGTGTGCAACATTCAGGGCAGATACACTCAGTTTTGCTTTCAGTGCAACAGGTGTATCACTTGACTCAGTGTGATCACCTTTCTAGGCTAGACTACCTGTATAGTATGTCCAAGAGTCTTCTGTCTACTTCAGCTTTGTCTCATACGTTCACTCAATCAGCATCATCAGTTGCAAGACAGATGGCCAGGCGGTAGCAAAACGTGTGTAAAGCCTGCGGCTATGATCTTTGCACCATCTTGTTGCATGCAACTGCACTGAGGTATTGCCTAAACAAGGCACATCATGTTTTGGTGACAATGCTCAAGGACTTCCACATGTGCTTCAGATGATCTTGACTTTTGCGCCATTGTCTGGCATTTGCAGTGATAGATAACAAAATGAGCCGATTCTTCACTGCTGTGGCTGTCACTAGTCTGTGAGGCTTCAGCTCCCTGCATTTGCAGCAGCGCAAAGTTGTCGTAATTAGTCACCAGATTTTACGGGCAGTGGAAGCAATTCCATGCAGGAGAATCACGTACCAGCTGTAATAAGTCAAGCCATCCTTAGATTCAACTTCTTGTTGTAGTACGTCTTCTTCCTGTACGCAGAATGAGTTGTCTGAGCAACCTGTCGCCTTCTTGAGCATGTGCTTTCTGACAACAGAAAATGCTGCCCACACACGCCATTTTGATAGCACATAGAGACTTGCAGCCTTCCTCTGTGCTTGCTGAAAACCTGGCAAGAGACTGAGGTTCAAACACACCTGGAGTGGTGCACCAAAGATTTCCAGGGCAAAACCAGAGATGATACGCTCAGGGGGGGCAATCTCTTCTATCTTGACGTTGGCGTTGAACTCGATGTCTTTGAAGCGCATGACTGGAGCCACCACAACTTCAAGGCCACCTTCTTCAGGGTTAGTGTACCTCAAATCAATCTGCACAAACAGGCATGGGTCAGGCTTGAGCCTCATGCAGCAAAGCAGAGGTACATGACAGCTCCAGCTGATATGCTTGGCTGTCCAAGCATGCAATGTTTAAGGCAATATATGTGGCATCATCACATGTGAAGTGTGTGGCATCCACACATGTGAAAAAGGCATGGACAGACATATGAGAAAGCATGCAAATATGCATTGTTCTTCCTGCTTAAAGCTGTACCTCTGTGCCTCCCAGATCTGCAATAGACACTGCTGTTTCTGACCAGCCAGAGGGAATTTTGAAAGCGTAGCGTGGAAGCTCACTCCATCCAACGCCATGGCCACCTTGTTTCCCTTCTGGCCGTGTGTATGTGTAGAAGCCTTCTGCATCTGGTGTCTTAGTTAAACCTGTGCAGACAATATGACAGTCAGAGCATCTTGACTGAGACATCTGCAGCACACATCAGGCTAATGCACTTCTGTTACCTGGTATTCTGCCAGCTGTATAGCCTTGCACAGCATATGCTGGAGTATCTGTGAGGAGCATGACAGCAGCTGATGCTAACGATGCAGACATGACAGCCCTTCTGGACAATGGATTGTCGCTTGTTGTATCCGTTTCTGTAGGCTGACCGGCTTCTTGGCTGGCACAACACAAGATTGGTCTTGCTGCTTGGTGAGTTCGTTGAAGACGTGGTGCAGACGTGCTAGCAGCAAAACACGCGCCCCTTTCGCTCATTACAGCAGACATCATTGCAGGTACAAAAGCAGGCCTGCTGCAGCAAAATGGTGGACACACTGCACAGACACAACAGGGGCTGTAACATAAACCAAGACATGCATACTTTGGCTGCATGTGTGCAGATCAAGCACCAAATATGATTCACTGCTATATTCATGCATGTGGAAGAGAGAGAGTTTAAGTTGACCAAGGTTGCATGCAACACAGCAGGCACGCATCTCACCTGGTGTGTTGAATGCTTTGCGAGGGCAGACTCTGCAGCTCGCCCACTGATCTGACAAGGGCTTTATGTTGCGGATGTAGCTCAGCCCTTTGCGGGCTCGTCTGCATGTCTTCAGCCAAAACGGTTGACTAGATATGATGCTAGCTTCGTTTCAGTTCTACGGCGTCACGTCCATGTATTGACACTGAATACAATACCGGTGATCTTGCAAGCAAAACTTTTTGCTGTGCAAGGGATCAGCACATTGGCAGCGCAGCAAACGCAGCCACCTACCATCCATCTACTTTGAAAGAGATTTTGCACCGCCACTTGGCGCTGCTGCAGGATTGGTGCGCTGCACGACTTGTAGGCAGAAGACGGGGATGTCCGCTTTAGCAGAGCGCACAATGGAAGCGTCGCAGGTACAGCAGACCTTTCGCCCAAACTGCTGCTGGATTGCGTGGTGCACTGGATTCTGATCTTCCCCTTTGCAGATGGCACATGCACTAAGTGCATGTTTCAATTGCAGGAGGAACTCCAGAATGCTAAGATTCCCCTTGGCTATAGAGACTTCTGCGCGCATCTCTTGGTTCCACTTAACGCGTGTAGAAGAAAGGAACTGTATTTACCCTGGAAATGTGAGCGTGAGAGACATGCATACGAGAAATGTGAATACCTGGAATATAAGAGGAGGTTGAAGCACGTCAAGGAGACTTGAACTCAGCGCTCAGACGGTGGCATTGTAACAACACAAGGGCTCACAGCAACTCAGACGAGCCGATGACAGCAATTCGTGAGTTCCAGCAATTGTGTACTTGAGGCATGCATTCCCCGCTCAAGACAATCACAACAGCATTGAGCTTCAGGACAATGCATCTACAGTATGGGTGTTCAAACATGGTAATATACTACAAAGTGCATGCCATAGCTGACGTATCAATTGACACAGACATGAGTTTGAAGCAACCTATTGCACGCTGTTTTTTCATGCATGGCATCACCATCGCTTTTCCTAATGCATGTGAATTATGCCACCTCGACTTATAAGCTAACTAAACCAATTAGCTGCTGCGTATAGAAAGGAGTGATAGCTTCAGTTTGCGTCTCACTCTACGTGCAGATGTTTGTGTTGTGAGTCACAATTCATGCATGAGGGCATGTGATGCTTTTGACAAGTGCGTGCAACCTCCTCTTGTTCCCAGATCCACGCCATGCATGATTGCGTCTACTCTGCACACTTGTTGCTTGTGAGCGGTAGGACGTCAGACAGCCGTGCCTGAAACAACTTTCATCTCAATGACTGCAGTAGGCTCTATCAGTAAAATTGCTCGGCCGATATAAGTGTTCAAGATCAACACGATCATAGAATACAACGCATAAACTCTTGTACATGCTGTTTAAACGCCCCTAAACTAAAACCTTCAATCCATGAGCTATCTTGAACATACTTCATTACACTAACAGACAGACGCATGTCTGTTCACATGGCATGGGGTTCCATTCTCGATGATTCTGAATGCAGACCACCTGGCTGCTCCCCAACATGTTGCTCTACAGCATTCTTGGCATTGTTTGCCAGATGCATAACCTTCCGAACGACTTCAGCAAACTTGTCGCCAGCAGCATTGGCAGGATCATGCGAATGCTGTGCAGCCATAGACATATCCCCATACATTATGTGAGAACTAGACCTCCCAGGCAGGGACTGAGCACTAGTCATTTGCTCATCCATACGGCTGGGCTGACGCTGACTAGGACCGGCATTGGCTGACAGCATGGGCGACTGCATAGGTTGAATGCGCTGAATGTTGACCAGCTCTGCGTTGGCCATTGGAGGTGGGGGTGGGATAGGGGTGTTCTGCACCATGGGCTTGAGGATGGCAATGATCTCTCCAAAGCCTGGCCTGTCTTGAGGCTGACCCCAGCATGATTTGATGAGGCCCCGCAGGACTGGCAGCATGTCATCTGTCAATGGCAGCTGGGCATTGCCCCATCCCACTGCCCCAACTACCTGCAAAGACATGCATGATGTGTTTTACCATCCGCTGTCAGGGCAGACTAGCGCCATGCAAGCAGACTGATGCGTGTTGTTGCAGCTGATAACTAAGGATCCCATTCAGTGTGCAAGATATTTGTCAGACATGACTATTGCATTAACATGGGACTCGCCTTACCAGTTTGTAAGGTCATTCACATGCGCAACATACAACTTTACTGTTGCTTCAGCTAAATGCTGTCAGGGTGGTGACATATAAGCAGGCATAGGTTGGATTGCTGACATTTACCTGCATGGCATTCTTGTCTGACCAGGGCTCCTGGCCGGTGCACAGCTCCCACAGAATGACCCCAAAGGAGTACACATCACTCTTCTCATTGTAAGCCTGACTGCGCAACACTTCAGGAGCAGTCCACTCAGGTGTGCCAGCCTGGGATTTGGAGCTCAACCAAGTGCTGCGCCGCACCCTTGACAAGCCAAAGTCACACACCTGAATGAGCCACAAGTCTGTGTCACGCAGGCGCTCACTGCCGAAGACAATGCTGATCTACCACCCTTGACAAGCCATATCGGACGTAGCTGCAGAAGAAGGAAAGTATGGGTCCTTGAGGTAGGGTACGGCTCAGACACAAAATACGAGGAGATTTGGCAGACAAAAACTGAGCAACACCAAACACTCATAAGCTTGTTGACACATTTTGGCTACGAGGTACACCTAAGACCCCTGCCACTAGGTGTTGCAGGCACAATATACAAGACAAACCTCACAACATTGGTGGATCTGGGCATTGGTGGATCTGGGCATCACTAGACACCAATCATTGGGAACAATGAGCAAATTACACATACATGCCATATCTTGCCTGCACAACGTCATAAAAGAAAGAAGATACCTTGAAAGGTTTCAAAGACATACAAAAGACCATAAGGGCCGTACACAAAATGCCAATTGCAGTGTCACAGCACACCGGGGGCAAGGATAGGTCCCCCCCTCCCCTCTTCCCTGACCTATCACTCAAATGGCTGAAAGGCCAAGGGAAGCTTGGGCCCAACTCAGGATCATCTCAAGCTTCTCTATATTGAACGCCTAATGGCGTCGTCTTTTCTTTTCTTTTCTGTCACGCAGGTATGTCTGCATATGTGACAGGTATGTCTGTCACATATGCTTTCACTGGGATCCACCTAAGGTTTACATTCACTGGCTTTTATTTAAAGTTCACTCAAGTTTCCCTGAGGTTTAGGTTCACTGGGTTTACTCAAGATTTAGGTTCACTGGGGTCGACACAGGACAAGAATGATGGCAATGCACAGTTCACCAGTTGTGCACTCTCCTCTCCTGTGGCATAACACAAAGGAATGACTGGATTTTGGAGGTGGTGTCAGCTCACAATCATGCTACGAGTCCCCCTCGCGTTACAGCTCAACTTATTTGCAGGGTCTCATACCTTGACGGTGAGGTCCTTGTCCACCAGCAGGTTAGGTGACTTGAGGTCCCTGTGCACAATGGGGGGCCGGCAGCTGTGCAGGTAGTTCATGCCGCGCGCCACATCCAGTGCAATGCGTATCCGCCGCTGGTCATTCAGCTGCAACGCACCATGCTGGCCTGCCCTGTCATGCCCACATGCACAAGCTCACTTGCCTGACAGAGAGACACTTGGACAACAGCTCAGGACTGCATTATCCTGACCCCTAGGGAATGCAGATGATGAATAATCTGGCGAGGCAAGACTTGTGCCATGCACAACGAGCATTTGCAGGAACATGTGAATGTTTACTTTTTGGCGTCATCAACAACAAATGATTCAAAGACTAAATGAATCAGTGCATGAACAAAGGAATGAGCAAATGGAAGAAAGAGCAGATGAAATACATTGGCAATAGGTTGTCACTAGGAACATGTGATACTTGTTCCAAGTGCTGCTCAGTACATAAAGACAAAGGCGTCGTAATCAAGAAAAGCAACGCCGACTACTTCAATCCTCAAAGTGGTTTTTTTGGCTGGTATGGCTGCTTGACAAGCATGAGCGCTGTGCATGCTTTGCTTCAGGGCTTCGCACATATCGTCTTGCAACGTGAGCCACTGTGTAAGAGGTTGACCACCATTGGTGTGCAGGACAGTAGGGCTGACCTGTGCAGCAACCTGAAGAGAGACCCCCTGGGCACAAACTGCGTGACAATGCTGAGGTTTGGGGGCTGCGTGCAAGCGCCCATGAACAAGACCACATTTGGGTGCTTCAGGCGCTTCATAATGCTCACTTCAGCCTTGAATTCCTGCACGCAGATAATGCATGGGTGCAATAGGTGCCCAAGAGCAATAAAAAGGGAACTTTTTTGAGATATAGGCCAATCTATGGGGCCAGGCGGCAGAGATCTCAACAAATGCCACAACTGAGATGCAGGTTGAAGATTGCATTGAACGCAGCATGTGCTAGATCTGTGTTGAGGTATGCTTTTGGGTCACCACCAAGCGTAAGTAACACACTTTGTGGTCTGAAACAAACTCTCATGAGATGGGTGGACAGGTCCTGTTCTAGCGAGACCTTGACAGCCTTGTCAACACACAATGTTACCTTCTGGGCAAGCCTCCAGGACTCATTGTATCAAAGTTGAATGCCAGCTCGGCCTTACCTGCATGAGCTGGGGTGACAGGTCCTGCTCCAGAAACTTCTTCACAGCCACATCAGTGTGGCGCCAAGTGCCCCTGTAAACCTCCCCAAAAGAACCGATGCCGATGCGTGGCCCCAGCTCCAGCTCATCTGCCTCGATCTCCCACTCGTCTGGCTCCATAGCCCCAGTCAGCTCCACGTGGCGAATGCTTTCACTGCTGCCGGCTCCATGCTCCGGGATGAGAGAGACCGATGCCAGCGGTTTTGCAAGCCCCACCTACAGCATGCATGCTTTGTGCAGACAGACACAAACAGGATACGGCATCTCTTGGCAATGCATGGCCCCGTGGAGCAAAAGATCTCCTACAGCATGCATGCCTTGTGCAAACACAGGGCAAGAGGGGGGCACAGAATCTGGCATTGAGGTGAATACAGACCAAAAGGTATGTTGAACTCCCTGTAGCTGCATTCCTTCTCCTTCAAAAGGTGGACATGAGTAGGTTTGCGTTTCGGTGCAGCAGCTTGCGATGCGAAGACATGGAGCAAGGTGTGACAGATCAAGACTAGAAGTGACGACATGTAGAGCCAAGGTGAAAGGGTGAGCACAGCAGGCACACAGTGAAATGTGATGCAGCTGACACTCTGTGCTGTGCAAGCCAGGCAGATCTTTGTCACACCAAACACCAGCAACAGCTCATTAACCTGCCTCACAGCCTCATGTTCTGGCAAGCCCCACTCGAATCAGATGCCTGTAGCATGCATAAAATGCAGGTACCACCATTTTGCAATTGTGGTGAATGTTGACCAGCAAATCTAGGCTTGCTGATGCTGAAGTCTGATGCATCAGACCAGACCCCAGATGCAATCTACATTTTGAGCTGTGTTTATTGGTTGGCGCTTGACTCACATGTGACTGCTGGGCATGGTCGTGAGCACGCTGTGCTCGCCGTCGAGAGCCATCACTTGAGTCAGATGTGGGGTCAGCTGACAGGTAGTGATGGGCCTCCATTTGACGTGGAGGAGCATTGCGCAGAGGTGACAGCGGGCGAGGGCTTGTTCCCAGCCTGTGACAAAATGCATTCTTGTAAACAGCAGCATGGGGTTGATGATGCATGCGCAAAAGTAGTAATAGCATCTGAACAAAAACCTAACAAAAAAAGGGACAATAAGAATTTTGTTGTAGTCTTGGTAAGTTTTGCTGTGGAAAAGCGTTTTGATCCAATGCAGGATGCCAGACAGGTGCAGTCAGGTGGGATTGTCTCCTGGCAGCCAAGCTTGTGTGACAAAGACATGAGTGCATGCTGTTGGCACTGGGACTTGAGACATGTCTGACTGTGCAGGTAGCACGTGGTTGTTTGAGAGGGCACAGTCACAGAGCTGGTGACTTCTATACACTGTGTGCAAAACCAACAGAAGCAAAGTGCTGACCTGGGTCTGCTAGCTAGCTGGCCATCAGGTGAGCTATAACTCCTGTATCCTGACCCCCCATCTGCAGGCAGCCAAAAGACGGGTCGAGCCACACCATAAAGTCACACATGGAACAAACTGTAACAATCACTGAAGAAGTACACAACTTGTTGATTCTTTTTGTTGATGACTTCCCTGCTGGCTGAATCAGATAAGACAGAAACACATTTTCTGCACGCCTGCAGCAATTGTGCAGGAACAGAAGCTACAACAGCTACAACTAGAACAACATTTTGTGCGAGAAATTACAGCTTGTACAACAGAGAAGTGGTTGTGATCTTGCTGTGATGTTTGTTGCCAGCTTTTGCATGACATGTAGAGTGATGCCTCTGGGCTCTTGTTGAGTTGTGCATTTGCATCATGCAACTGGTGTGTGAAATCATGTGAAGCCCCCAAAAGCAGTAGGAATCTCACACCTGAGGGAGCATCAGGGTCGTCAAATGAGTCAAAGGCCGAATGGTAATTGAGACCAATCCCTGGTAGAGGATCACTGCTTGTGCCTGTGGGCTGCTGACTAGGCTGTTGCCGAGGTCCACCTCTAGCACGCTGCTGAGCATGAGCTTGGTGCTGGTTGCGCTCATCAGGATGCTGCTCTAGATTCTGGCTAGGCTCATGCCTGTCTTGCCTATGCTGCTGTCTGTCCTGCACATGTCTGTGCTGCTGCTGTCTGTCCTGCTGCTGTCTGTCCTGCTGCTGTCTGTCCTGCTGATGCATGTGTCTGCTCTGTCCCTGATGGCCATGCTGCTGATGCATGTGTCCCTGGTGCGTCTGTCCCTGACGGCTGTGCTGATGATGCTGGCGATGCTGCTGATGCTGCCGATGGTGCAGAAGAGATTGTTGCTGGGAGACTGTATGAGGGTCAGCAGACTGCCCCGCCCCCAGCAAGTCAAGGTAGCTGAAGTAGTTTGTGGGAGGGGAAGGCCTGTTGCTGGCATTGTTGCCAGTATGACCGGCCACAGCCTGCTGCGTCTGAGCAGAGCTGTGGTTGCCGTTGCTGTGCATGTCTGTCTGTGGGAAGGTGGGTGACCCAAATGGCTCCCAGGCATTCTGGGGTTGGTCTTCAACAGGGGTGGGTACAAAGCTGTGCTCGGCGTCAGCCATGAAAGGTGATGGAGCAAAAGCAATGGGGACAAAACTGTGCTCAGCATCAGCCATGAATGGGGAGGGAGCAACCCTTGCTGTGGGCATCGCAAACTGCCTGTCAGGCTGCTGTGAATGCTGCCGCTGATCCTGCTGCAGCTGCAGTGGTTGCTGTGGCTGCTGGTATGCGTGGTGGGATGACTGGTGTGGTGAGTGATATGAGTGATGATGCGAATGATGTGATGATGAAGAGGAAGAGCTGGTGCTGGTGTTGCTTGATGCCCTTTGTTGCAGGCCCTCCCAGGGATTAACAGAATCTGAGACAGAAGCCCTAGCATGATTTGCAGCATGTGCAGCAGCAGAAGCTGGAGCAGAAGCTGGAGCAGCAGAGGCAGCGTGGAAGGGTTTACTAGCCGGCAGGTCCACGGCATGGTCATTGGGGTAGAGCCCAGTATGGCTGGAGGGCGGTGTCAGTGAGTTTGTGTGTGCAGCAGGCAGCTGGCTGCTGGTGGTCGAGGGAAGCCCAGACTGTGACGAGGCTTGAGAGTGGTTGCTTCTATCCTGTTGAGACTTTGAACTGGAGCTGTAGCCCAGGAATCTGGCCATGTCCTCATACTGATCCAGCTGCGGTCTCAGGTGGACATTGGTCAGGCTTGTGGCAGCTAAAGGCACTGGCATTGGCAGCTGCTGTGTGGGTGATGCAGACGCCTGCAGGTATGTGTTTCTGTCATCAGCATGCTTTCTGTGAGGAGCAGATATACAGGCTTTGCAGCAAATGCAGACCTGTTAGTACTGAAGAAGCATTGGCAACTAGCAAGTGCATACAGGCCATTCACAAATTATCCAATGTACAGCAATGTCATGGGGAATGACACATTGCTCAGTGATGCTGCAGTGGACGCCTGAAGCTGTTTGAGCATAGTTGTAATCTGTGACTACCTGTCCATTTGGAGCACTTGGCTGCAGACTGAGCAGAGCTGGGCCCTCTGGAGACTCTATCTCTTCCCACTCTAGACCTGTAACACAACATGAAGCAGCTGATGCCAACTTTGTTGAGCCCCAACAGACAGATTGCAATGAATGCATGAAGTATGCCTGGGCTTTGCTGAATACCAGGCTGTTACATCACTCTAGGCGTGGCGTCTGAAATGTCCTGCCAGCAACAGTTGCAAGGCACAACCCTCAACGCAATCCAAGATGTGGGTAAGAACAAAATCAAGGGCGCCCATGGTACTGGCACAAACTTCATCACGCAAGAAAATAATTGGATAGCGCCCTGCGGGATGAAGTTAAGTCCAAACCAGGCCAAAATGTGACCATAATAAACCGTGATTGTTTGTTACATGCAACAAAAACGTAGTGCTTACACTGCAATACGATGTGTTGCAGCGTAGTGCGAAATAGCAAAACTGTATTCGAAGAATTTCATGGTGCGGAATGAATTCATGCCAGTATACAGTGTATGATACACGACTGACCTGAAGCATGCCCTGACATGCGATTGAGGTAGGGGGCTTGGTGGGGGGCCGTGTCAGGTTTCAGGGGTAGCAGCTTGCCAGGTTCCCTCACCAAGTCCACCAGCCACTCCTGCCTGTTGCACATGACCATGACAACAGCCTTGTCATCACCACCGCCTGAATTTCCGCACAACATGTCAGCTTTGACAGTGTGAACATTGTCATGTGAGAGTCTTGATCAATGTGCAGAACTACTGCAACCGCAGAAGCACCTTTACTGATGCGCAGTGCTGCTGCATCTCAAATAGTGTCACTGCTGCTGTGCATTGCTATGATGCTCATTCATACAAACAAGGCGCTGCATGTGCATGAGTGCAGGGGTGGCTGCAAAAGAGCCGGGTGCTGCAGAGTGATGAGCAAGACCTGTGTAGAACTGGCCTCTGAGCAAGCGGCAGGGAATCTGACAGAAATCTGCCAGAACCTTGAACAGCAGCGCCCTGTGCCTTGCCAAGCCAGACGTGAGGGCGCTGATAGGTATAACAACTGATCTGTGCTGCCGCTTCAGTTGCCTGCTGACCCTTTGCCATTGCCGCATCAGCTCTGCATCTGACTTGCCATGACCACCCATGTGATGTGACACGACCTTTGCCAAGGCCTGCATGCAGGCCTGATGTCAGAAACAGGTGTTGGGCTTTCCCTGCGGCTACGAGCCTTTGTGTACATGTCACATATGCCAGCATGCAGTCAAAGAGTCTTCAATGACAGGCATATGCACCAGTACACTGAACCCCAATGTTAGCACAGATCGTCTTACTGACGCCAGCAGGCAAGCAATGTTGTGCATTTCTGTGAATGGTTTGGACAGATTGAACAGGTCAGTGCTCATAGTGATATGCTAGGATGGCGTTGCAACAGTGTGCTTAACAGGAATGGGGGCTGCTTACCTGGATGCCAGCTGATGGTCCCCTGGCACTGGCATTACCAACAGCCTCAACTGCTGCTTCATCCAGAGCAAGCAAACCTGCATCATCATCGTGGTGCACCACAAGGACCTGCGCAACACCAGTCTCAGAAGCCTGTGCAGTTGACCATTTTGGCCTGGCAACATTTTGTGAATTGCTCGCAAAATGTGGATGGTTTTGGGAGATGGTGAGGGTGTTTTTACCTCACGATTGTCCTGTACATTTGCTCCCAAGCGCTGCAGAGCTGACAGTGTGGGGCAAGCCTGCTCGTTGCTTGTGGCCTCCTGGAACTCTCCCCACATGTCATAAAAGTTGTTACACACCAGATCGTCATAATTCAGGCTGCAGGCAGAAGCAGACATTGCATTAGGATGTCAGTTACAAAGATGATAACTTGCCAAGCATATATGGCATACCAGTTGCCGTCCCAGTACTGGTATGAAAGAGCTTCTGCTCTGCTGGAATGGCTCACAATGTGCAAGGACTCTCTGTTTGCTGCTGCCAGGTCTTCATCCTCTGACCTGGTTCTTGTTGCTGTAGCATCGTTTGCAGATTGGGAAAGAGCAAGCGCCACCTGCAAAGTTTCGCAAGAAGCCCAAACCTGATGACGAGCGATCTACGAGCGAAGGCAGCGCTTGCGAAAAGGTATAACAATGCAGCACCTGTAGCTCATGCTCTTCGCTAGCGATCTCGAAAGCTGGTGGGATATGTGCATCACCACGACGCCGATGCCAAGGCCAGTCAAGCCTGACCATTGGCGCGGATCAGCTGCAGTTCCGCTCGGCTGTTGTGCCAGTCCTGTCGGTGTTACATGGCCGTGAACGAGCGCAACCTCCTTTGGCAGTGTCTAGCTTACAAAGCTCCGTCTCGCTACCACATGCAGATTGATTCGACGAGACGAGCAGGACGATCGCTATACGAACGCTGTGGGGGCAAAGAGCAAGCAGCAACGTCGAGATCTCGCAGCGGTTCTGAACAAGTGTCTCAGGCGTCGGCGCAGATCCGAGATGCTCTTATTGCAATGCGCAGAATCGGCTGTATCGACTGGCACGTCTGTTCCGCAAGCTGAACACACTTCGCTGGCTCAATCCCGTCAATCATCAACGCAGGCCCCGGCAGTGCGTACCGCTCCTCGTTGACTGTTCACGTACAACCACTGTGATACTGCCTCTGACAGCTGGTTCAGGTTTGAGCGATTGCTAAAATCTGCGAACTCTCGCGACCGGTCGTCGATGTTTGTGAAAGTGCATTGATCACCGGTCGTGGTACACTTGACCATCACAGCATGGCTCTTAGAAATCTGACCTGCACACTTGTTGATCTGTTACAACCTATAGCGGCAGGCTCCCGGCAACTGCTGCCGGGTCATCAGCTAGCGTCAACGACCTCTGGACTAACTCATATCACAGAAAGATTGCAATCCCGGTGGTCGCTCGACAGTTGGCTCAAATCTTGGCAGGAGTCAAGCTGGTTGGCTGTGCCAAAGAAAAAGGTGAGTTTGCTGAAGGCTTTGAAGCTTTTGAAGACTTTTTGGGTTGAATCACCCAATCCTGCAGGTATCTCCTCATAGACGCGGCATGAGAAATGCTGGCAAGCATCAGAAACTAGTTCCTGTTGTGGCTCGGTGCAAGTAAGTGGTGAATGTTTGCTGAGCTTCTGGTTCGCTGCCGTTGACAAGATACTGAGTCAAAATCATCAACAATGCAGGGAATGCAACAAGGCCTTTCCTGTTCATCAGCTGGCCCGATGCAAGGCTGAAAACTGTCCTGGCAGATTTACACAGGCCGTCTGAAGTTGCAAGTGAAGCCATAAATGAATCAGATACAAACCCTGTATGGCTTGCTATCAGCTTCGCACTACAATGCTGATGCCGTGAAAGGCATCTTAATTTTGTAAGGTGGAGCCTTGCCTCTTCACATCTGAAGCTATTGTGCTGAGACCACTGAGCTGACAAGCCCTACAAAGCAGCTGGCGTCACATGAGTGGCAGCGCATGCTAGTTCAATTTACAAATTGTCTTCGGCATGATGGCTGCTTGACTGACAGGCTCCCCAAGCCTGACAGCAACAGTACACTGGCAGTAGTTGCGCCAGGGCTGCCAGCTGTCCAGCAACAAAGAAACAGCAGGACCAGCCACAGTGTGCATTTTATGTCAGCAGATAGTTATCTGGATTGCTCATGCCACAGTGAATTTTGACCCTTGATCAGTGCAATGTATGTTCAGGTGGTCCACCCAAAAAAACTGCCCTGACACTTGTTTGTTTGTATTGGTGATTACACCTTCATGCAATTCACTGCCACAACCTTGAAGCACACGCGCTGCAACATATTCCTTTGGGGTGCCTTTGTGCTTTGGCCGAGCAGTGGCAATGCGACTGTGGTATCACACACTTGAGCCCAGTCTGCATCAGATTCTGCTGCTATGTTATTTCGATTGCAAAGCTAAGCCTGCATAGGATGACCTTGAAGCTGTAAGAGTCTGTGCAATTGCGTACCAATCAATCAATTACAGCTTCTGTCTTTAAAACTCGTCAGGGGAGTCAGCAGATAATAACTGGCATTCGCAAAGGTTTGAATGAGACACCTGATTCAATGCAGTTCAAGTTTGCACCCAAACAAAGAAAACATCTAGCAAAAAAAAGTCTGACAAGGGTACTTTCTTGCATTTACTTTGCTGATCTAGGTATAACCATTAACACAATCTTCAATATCAGCTCTACGTGCGTTGTGCTTGCAGTGGTGGCCGGCCGTCAGGACTGGCAGCCTCGCCTCAACAGTCAGCAACAAAAATCATTATTGTTGTCTCAGCAGCTTTTCAGTCAGCGGTTCTCAGAAGAGTCTACTCTCCATGACTTTACATATAGGCTATGATATAGCCTTCGAGATGCATTTCAATGCATCGCGCAGCGTAACACAACCTTGCTTGACTGCATACTGTATCTGATGAAATATTGATCCAGGCATTTCACCAAGCTCTGCGAATTACTTTATCCTTGGAAACGTGTACTTGAGATCAAATCTATCAAGGATGGGTACTGACAAGACCACTGAATATGGCAGTTCATGACTAACCGTATGTGCACGTGAACGTGCCATGTGATGCTGAGCAACTTCGAGGTCTCACAGGCGCTATAACAATTGACACTGACGTAAGCGCTATTTAACAACCTCTGGGGGTGAGGGAGCGAAAGAAACAGCATAACAGTTGCAATGGCAGACGATCCTGAAACCAAGGAGGAGAAGATCAGAGTGCTTGATGAAGACGACATAGCTCTATTGAAGACTTATGGTTTGGGACCATATGCCAACAAGATCAAGGATGTGGAGAAGGACCTGAAAGATGTCAGCGCCAGGGTCAATGATATTTGTGGTATTAAGGAGTCCGACACCGGCCTTGCAGCACCTAGTCGATGGGACCTGGTCTCCGACAAACAGGCTATGCAAGAGGAGCAACCTTTACAGGTACGCATGCTGAGGCTGCCGCCTGTTGCGAGCATCACGAGCTGAAGTGAGACAATGGATCCATGCATGATTTGTCTTTAGACAAGTCTTCTTCTCTGGTATCACACACCAACTGCAAGCAGGCTCTTGCATGTTTTTGCCACAAGGTCGCTGGCCTGCATACGTCTCTTTGCAGCGGCATGTATCAGCGCAAGATTGCCAGTGCATGCAGATGAGCAAGCTGAAACTTTCAGTGTCTCCACTGCAGGTTGCCAGGTGCACAAAGATCATAAACCCAGGCACTGACGAGGCCAAGTATGTAATCAATGTAAAGCAGATTGCAAAGGTTGGTGATGGCTCTTCAAATTCTGATGCTTCCAATGTTTTGCTCCTGTAATATCCGTTGAAGATGGTGCATGTGTGCAGTTTGTTGTCGGGCTTGGTGACAAAGTGGCTCCTACAGATGTTGAGGAGGGCATGAGAGTTGGGTAAGTGACAGCTGCGAGCTAGGCATCAACAAAATCAGTTTCACCATTGTCATTTCGGACACCACAGCTATTTGTGCTTGTATGTAGGGTGGATCGCACAAAATATCAGATCCAGATCCCTCTTCCACCCAAGATTGATGCCAGCGTAACCATGATGACTGTAGAGGAGAAACCAGACGTCACCTACAGTGACATTGGAGGCTGCAAGGAGCAGATTGACAAGATGAGGGAGGTGGTAGAGCTGCCCATGTTGCATCCTGAAAAGTTTGTAGCCCTGGGAATTGACCCACCCAAGGGTGTGCTGTGCTATGGACCCCCTGGAACAGGTTAGTCAGCTCTGCAGTTGTGAAGGTCACTGTGTGTATGTACACAGAGGTCTGACAAATGCCTATGAGTCTTGCTCACAGACATGTTCTCTTGCCAGAGGTGGTCAGGACTGCGTCCTGCTACACAAGAGGGCCACAGCAAAGCAGTCACTTGTGCAATTATGCATTTTCACTGCATTGCTGCAGATTCAGTAAAAAGCAGCTCACACTTCCATCGTTGTAGGATGTTGATGTATGTGAGCACCTGCAACATATGCATGCCAGAACAGAATGATTGCCAACACTTTTGGATATTCAACCTGTCACAGCAGCTGCCTATGGCTTGCAGGGAAAACTCTGCTGGCGCGTGCTGTAGCAAACAGGACAGATGCATGCTTCATCAGAGTCATTGGAAGTGAGCTAGTACAGAAGTATGTTGGTGAGGGCGCCAGAATGGTCCGAGAACTATTTCAGATGGCCAGGAGCAAGAAGGCCTGCCTCATCTTTTTTGACGAGGTTGATGCAATTGGCGGTGCTCGCTTTGATGATGGTGCTGGTAAGTCAACCAATGTGCATTCATCGAATTTTGGATGTCTGAAATACTGATAGCTGCCAAAAATCTCTGAAGGTATGTGAAAATGGCTTGTGGCTGCACACATGCTTGCTGAAGTGCTGTGAATGGTTTGCTCTGGCATGAGACTTGCAACTCGCTGACCTGAGCAAATGCCATGCTCGGATCAATGGGCTGTCAATGGGTTGTTCTGAAATGATGCGTGTTGCAATGACTTCAGGGGGTGACAATGAAGTTCAGCGAACCATGCTTGAGATAGTAAACCAGTTAGACGGCTTTGACTCCCGAGGTAACATCAAGGTTCTGATGGCTACCAACAGACCAGACACTCTGGATCCAGCTCTGCTCAGACCTGGCCGTCTTGACAGAAAGGCAGGTTTTGACAATGACTGGCGTAGCCAGTGCATGTGCACAGCCAGCTTGTACATGAGCATCAACATGACTGCGTTTTGCATGCTTGGCATGTACAAGGTCAGGCGGACACTACTATAACGTGGGCCTATGTGCAATGTTGTCTGCTAAGGTATCGACGCTGCAATGGTTGATGCACAGCATGCTGTAAATCAGCAGGTTCTCAGCCAGGAGTGCTGGACATTTTTTGTTGACAATGCAGGTTGAGTTTGGGCTGCCAGATCTAGAAAGCAGAGCCCAGATCTTCCAGATACATACCAGGACAATGAACTGCGAGCGGGATATCAGGTTTGAGCTGCTAGCTCGCCTGTGCCCAAACAGCACCGGTGCAGATATCCGCAGTGTCTGTACAGAAGCTGGCATGTTTGCCATCAGAGCAAGGCGAAAAACAGTCACAGAGAAGGATTTCTTGGAGTCTGTGAACAAGGTATTGGTATCTCAGCGCAATCCTGCTTGTTATTCGTTGGGTGGAATTCTGCAATGCAACGCTTGTTCAAGCCTTGAGTATGTTGCTCGAGATCTGATGTGTTGCGATTGTGATGTGCAGGTCATCAAGGGCTACCAGAAATTCAGTGCCACTCCAAAGTATATGGTGTACAACTAAAATTGTTCCCTGGTTTATGCATGTATATCTCTGTAACATAAAGCCGCGCATTTTTGCCATGCGTGCTTGCACACGTTCGTGACTGCACCTGTAAGTATGATACAGAGATGCCCAGGTGTGCTGATAGCCCCATGTGCATACATGCAGTAATTGCTTGCACGCACGCCACGCACAAGTGCACAGCCTTTTGCTTTCTCAAGCTGCAGCCTCATCCAGCTAGCAGGGTCACGATCACTTTGATTGGTGCATGAAAGAAGCATCAAAATCATCTGGCAAGATGCCTCCAATTAAAGTCAGCAGTCTGGTTTTGCCATCAGAGCCCTCGTTACCAGAGATGTCCATAAGCTCATACGTGGTGCATAAGTTGGCCAGCAGTGGCTCAGATACATAGTGTATCAGATCAGACTGCAAGCTGTCCTCTGTCACCTGCACAAAACATGCTGCCTCAAGCAAAGGCAGTCCAAGAACGATCAACAGTGCATGCTGCTTTGTAGAAACACCAGAGGTTGACTCTGCACGCATGCATACCTGAATGGCAGCACCCAGATTGCAGCTGTACACATACACCAGGGCTCTGCTTTGCAAGGCGGCAGCAGCCTGAGACAGCACTTGCCCACTTGCCTCAAACTCCAGCAGCGCACCTGCAGCAGCAGCATACATAAATTTCACTCACAAGCCCATCAAATAGGTCCAGCCAGTGAGCAGTGCTTGCTGAACAGGGGCATTGACCCTAAGCTGCAGTCACAGCATGTCATTGCAGCTGTCAGCATGCAACAGTGACAGACCAACATGCAGCAAACAGCATGGCACAGACAAAGTGTTTTAGCATTAAAACATTACAGCGTTTGCGATGTATACACTGACAGATGTGTCAATGGTGCACATCACGTGAACAATCAAGCCAAGGTGCAAACTAAATACTAGCAAACAGCTTGACATGTCACATGAAGTAATGACCTCACCGGCAAAATCGTTTCTGGCAAACAGTAGAAGCCCCTGATGCCGCCGTATTAATGCTTGTGCTTGCCGCTGCTGATCTGGGCTGCGGGCACTCGCTAACAGCTCTGCCGCCTTGTGAAATGTTCTGTCTGCAGCAGCAATGTCCCCCAGCATCAGCTGCACATAGCCGACCACCGACCACAGACCAGGGTCATCTCGCCTCTCTATCAGCAGCCAGCTCAACCACCGCAGCGCAACCTTGTACTCTTTGCTTCTGCACAGAGCCAGCGCACATACATTGTTGAACCATTCCGTTCTGTTTCTGTATCAATGTCCTATGCAGACAGTAGTGGTGAATGGTGCAAGGCTGCAGGTATCACTGACTGCCTGCTCATACATAGAACCATGGGGATAATGTGATTCCAGGCAGGGCTATTAGACTGCCTCAGGCATGCACTCACAATGATGACTAAAGCCAGCATTCAAAGAGCACAATGTAGCCGATCCCTGCCATGCACGCGCTCTACGCACATAGCTGTCTCCCTGGTATATGCACCTATCAGCTAGAAGCTTGCCTGCTTGTTCCAACAGGATGACACATGAACATTTTCTGCCATATTGTTGCATGCACATCTTGCAAAACAGAGCATGTATCAGCGCGCGATGCTGTAATAAACTTCATCTACCTGACATGTCTATTGACCAGGTTACAAACTACCATATGCTGACGCCTTGCCCACATTTGCACGTGCCGCTCTTGAGAAGACTGTGGCATGTTGGATGGGTTTGAGCCCACTGCAAAGTCATCATCTTGCAGTGATATGCTGTGCAGACGCTGAGTGGCCCGCAGCGACTTCATTGTGGCTGCCAGATTCACATCTGCCTGCAACTGATGGGTGCAGTAGTCCAAAAGTTGATACATTTTATCTGACTGTTCATCAGCATCAGCTTGGAGCCACCTTAGCGCAAAAGGAACCATAGACACTTGCAAACCTGCTGCAAGGGAGGCACATGTATCATGTCTTTGCACAGTAATGCGCGCTGCAGAGGGGCGACAAAGCTAGCCCCAGATGCACTGGTTTATCGATTTGCTCACCATCATCAGAAAGTTTGCTCAGATGTGCAGAGTTGAGATCTCCCAGCTTAAGAATCTCAGCATTGGCAGCGGTGTAGTTTCGCAGCTTTACTAAAGCAAGAGTATAGTAGGCAGCCTGACATAGTAGCTGCTCCTGGTCTGCAGCCTGCTGGCCCTTGATAGCTTCTAGTATAGACCGCCATGCCCCCTATAAAGCAATGCTGACGTTAGCACGAGTGTCTTTAGGCTTATAAAAGCTGCTGTGGTAACAAAGCACTCAAAAAGGGCATCTGCAGGGAGAACAGCATACCCGCAAAGCCAACTGCTGGAGTAACTCCTGTTGTGACTGAGCGCTCTTAGCGACAGGTGCAGACGGGTCTGCGGCTGAGAGTGGGTCTCTGTCAGCCGTCTGTCTCATATACAAACTTTCTTCGCTATCGCCTAAACAAAAGCTTGATCAGATACTGCTATGTGTGCGATCCGAGACACTTGCGCCCAACGCAACTGCGCTAACTTTACAGAGATTGCAACTTGGGGTCTTGATCAAGATCACCATAGCCTGTCTCATTTGCTGTGTAATTGGACGCTGGCGATGTCGCGACAGTGCAAACATGCAGCTTCGGTCAACATTAGGCTGTTTAGGTCAAACACCTGCAGCTTCAACGGAGGATTTTGCAGTGTGGAAGTAGAGCGAAAGTCAGCTTGAAGTAGCTTACATATTCGCTGTCGTCATAGTGTACGACAATGGACAGGAGCCAGCGCTGTGGCAAACGCCGCGTTTGAGACTGAAGAACTCGATATGCCATTTGCTGCTTGTCCTGTGTGATGCCTGCCAAGGACGACCGCGGTGGCAACAACCGGGCGGATGAGGTGTGATGAACCACTCCGTGTGTCAACTTATGATGCTGACAGCTGCCTAATCTTCACCTGTGCGCGCAGCTGTTCGAAACAGGCTTGATCAATGGTCTTATATTGGTCTTGAGGCTGCTCTTATTGCCGCTGCAACTCTTAGGAAAAGCTTTGCTGCGATTCAGAGACATAATTCCGTAGCTGGTAGGGATTGCGTACACAATTGTTTTGGCTGAAAGCTCTGCAAACATGCTGTTGTGCTCAAACTCCTAGGCAAGCTGCCATGCTGTCCCCTTCTTGTAGGATGCCTTGACAGGCATGCATGCTGTCTTAAAGTGTGCGTGCATTGGGATAGCATATGTTATGCCATTCTATGTGAGAGCTAGTCATGAGCGGAATCACCCATCAACAATCAAATTCCGAATGGTCAGCACAGCTACAACTTGTCTTGTGGCCTGGGTACCGTTGTATTGGCAGCTTAAAACCAAGGTACTGCAGCCGGTGCACACAAGAAACATTTGGCAAATGCAGCATGCTTGGCACAGACAATGAGTTTGTCTGCAACATGAGACTGCCGTCAGAGAATGATACCTTGCAGCACTTGTTCAGAGGGACATGGGTGTGGCTATAGTTGCTAGGATCTGTGTTGTACTGCAGACTGAGTCTGCGCATCAGTTGCTGTTCAGCCTGTTGGGACTTCGCCGGACAGGTTTGCTGCAAGCAGTCATCCAGCCAACACTGTTAACAGCAAGCTTATTTACTGGTCCTTTGCTACAAAGGGCGCTGTCAGGCAGATCAGATGCAGACAGCATGGCCCCATTGCAAATTTTGCGCAACTTGGTCATGGCTCCTGTCACGGAAGAGTTTTGCTTCAGAGCTTGCATGGCACCGCTCTTCTTGCTGCAGGTATGCAGACTCTGATTGGCTGGTATGATGCGACTCAGATGTGCAGGCTTTGCTGCTATTCAAGGTGCTGTGTGTAATACTATCACGTCGCTACCAAGTGTATCGTGTCAAGATAGCAGGCAGGTCTTTTGCGAGCGTTTGACCCTCATAGGAAAACTGCTCTGTTGTCTCTTGCCCAGCGTGTGATGCCGCCAGCGTGAACAGCATGCGCTATATGCAGGCTTTCAGCAAGAAACAGACGGTCTTTCTGACTCCCATCATGTTTGGAGTAGCACATGTACATCACTTGCTGGAGATGGTCAAGTTCCAGGGAGCAAGACTATCTTCAGCTAGTGCTGTGGTAAGCCTGCCAGAAAATTGCTCACACAGATACGCTCTGTGTACAGTTCTCATTTCATGCTCATTTCCGTCAGCATGCTGGTGTTTGGGCCAGCTGCATGTGTCTCTGCCCAGTATGCATCTGCAAGCTTGTCTGTAACAGGACCTGCTATTTGGCAAATGCAAACAGGTCATTCTGAGCTGCCAAGGATTCATCTGCGTGTGACAGGTGTCATTCCAATTTTTGTACACAACATTGTTTGGGTGGTATGCTACACATGTCTTTCTCAGCACAGGACATCTGGCTGGTGCTGTAGCGGTGCATTCATTCTGCAACTGGATGGGCTTCCCTCCCATTGGAGATGTGCCAAGTCATCCACAGAGGAATGCAGTTATTGCTGCTTACCTTGTTGGCATTGTTGCCTTCACCAGTTTACTTCGCCCTTGCACTGAGCCAGCAAAGTACAGTTGTGCATATGATCGGCTCATTGCAGACAGCGTGTTATAGCAGAAGCGCGCTGGACATGCAAGACGATTGTAGTCGACAATGGCAACAAGTCAGTAGCTGTCTTTCAGAAGAGCGTTCTGAAGCTGCAGCAGTCAAGACAAGAGTGACAGTGGTCGCTCTGTGATTTACTATGTTGCCTGTAAGGATGCATGTGAACCTGCATGATTAGATCGTGTGGTAAGAATGAAATTCGTGTGTTGAAAACCTGTGTCAAGGTCAACCGTTGTATAGTAACGACATCAGCTGATAAGAGTGGCATGTACAGAAGCACGTTTTGTTGCAAAAGGTGTGTTGACCCTGACAAAACATGTCTACTTGCCCTTGGCTTTCACATCGATAAAGCTGCTGCTCAGACCATAAGTTGCCGTCAAGAACTTGGGTATTTCATGTAGCAAAGGGCCTTGTAGAGCAATTTCCTTGCCAGTTTCAGACTTGCCAGGAAGCTTTGTCACACTTGAGGAGGTCTGAAACTTGCGTTGCAGTATGCCAGCCAGCTCGTCAGCATCAAACCCAAATGACTCCACATGGATGACTCTGGTCACATGCTTGCGCCCTCCTTGCCTATCCTCCATGGTCAGCTGTATATTGCGTATGCTCCCCTTCTTCACAACCTCAACTGGGCCCTGCAGAAAGTCAGGCTGGCCAAATCTCAACAATGAACCTCAACTGGGCCCTGCAGAAAGTCAGGCTGGCCAAATCTCAACAATGCAATGTGTCAGCTTGCTCATTGGTACCAACATGTTTTGTACACGTAAAGACGGCTTGTGCATCATTTGCATACTGAAACGGTGTACAGTATATCAACACCTAGTTCACACTGTCAAGTACGACACTTGCAAATACGATCCAGATACTCCGACCGGCATATGAACCCTGAGAATTGCTTGGATCTTGAAAATGCAGCACAAGGCATGATAGCCCTCTCACCTGTTCTGTGACCCTTGTGATTTTGTGAAAAAGCTGCAGCTTGCCAAGGAGTCGCTTCACAACCTCCTCTAGAGGACAAGCATCTCCTTCCATTTGAGGTTCCTTTTTGTTGAACAGATTGCTGACCATAAGTTTATCCAGCTTGACGCTGCTGCTGTCTATCTGGAGGCTGTTTGCTGCTGCATAGTCATCAAGCACAGCCCGAATCTGCTCTTCGCTGTACAGCTCATCTTTTGGAGCTGCACTGCTGCCCAGTAATGGCCTGAGCGTGGAGGGAACCCTGCAGTTGAGAAAAACAGCATTGCTTGCACTTGCTGTGTTTGGGCTGATACAAAGCGTATACTGTGAGCTCTAGTTCCAATTGGATGTTACAGCAATGACAGCAGCCTCCAGAGGGTTGAGTAACAACTTTGTGAGCTGACAGCCAGAAGTTGTCATTGTGCATCAATGCAAGCACTATATGACTTGCTTGTAGTGGAGTTTAGGACCAGCAAGCAGTCACAGGGGAATGGTAGAGAAGACATCTCTGCATTGAAGACCCTTCGGTGGGCACACCTGTACCAATAGCTGACTGTGACCTGTCCCTGTGGTGCTGCTGCAGTGCCGTTGCCACTAGTGCTGCCGTCCTTGCTTTGCCTGTCTGAAGCACTCCCACTCTGCACCAGGATCGACAGTGTGACTTTATTCAGTAACATGCAAACATGGGAGTGTCCCTATGCCATCCAACATACATGCTATGTGCAGCTTAAGTTGCTGCGCTCTGGTCAACAACAATGCTCCCCACAACCTTAGCACGCAGATTAGGGCAGGCTTGAGCTGTAGCGGGCAGGACAACCCACATCAGTAGCAGCCTGCATTTGCTCAATGCCTGGCACCACCACATCCTCTTTTGAATTATTGCTGGATTGTGCAGGCTGATTTGCAGCTTAGAGGCTACAAGTCTGCACAGTGACTTCCAAATGTGCAGCACACAAGAGGCATTTGCATTTGGGTGCAAACAATATTCTGTGTTTTTATTGCAATACACCAGGGACATGAGCCAAAACCTTCACAAGCGTGCTGAAGCTAGCCTCTGATTTTGTGAGTCACCAAAGTGCCTGGTGAATTTGTAATCAAGGTAAGTTTGCCTAGCTGAAAAACTGCATGTGACTGTGATGCAATTACGTGGCTGCTACACGGGCTGCATCTCAGGTGTGATTTGCAGAGTCTTGCCTGATTGCTTGCAGATAGCCAACTGCTGAGGGGCGCTGTGTACAGATCATGCTGCCGGTTGATGGACACCAGGCTATCCTGCTTGTGGACTTGCTTGGTGCCAAACAAGCCCTGTGAAACAGCAGGCAGAGTTGGGATTTGTACAAGGCTTACAATAAAACTGGTGACAAAGCGAATTGGGTGCACTAGCATTATTGCCTTGATACTACACAGACTGAAGGTAGACATGAGACACATGCCCCATCGCTTGCTGCAAGATGAGGTGTCTGGCCCTTGAGCGCAGGCCAGCAGTGGTCAACTCAGTAGTATTGGCCCAATCCAATGACTGCATACCTTCTTTTCAAATGCGTTGAGCAGCTTTGCTAGATTCTTGTAGGTACTCCTCTTGATGTCCACAGCAAGACCTACAACACCAGCTGTCATGAAGACTGCTTGCAAGCCAGTACCAAGATGCAGACAAACTTTGGTTTGACAGAGCAAGAGACCTCTGGTCTGTTTAAATGTTGTAAATATGCAGCCACTGAGGAGCTAATTTTGTGCACCTGCAGGCTTGCACCCCAGCACTGCTTTGGAGTAGAACTCATTTGTCTGCATGGGCAGATCATCATCATCAAGAGTGTGCAATCCAGCAATCAGCAGGCCCTCAACAATGCTGTCCATGTGGTCAGGTGCAGCTGACTCAGATGCACCATCATCTGGCACATGAGATGCTGGAGATGGAGATGAAGAAGGGGGTGTTGTTGCGTCAGGAGAGGCCTTGTTGCCGGCGAGGTGCATCCCATTGACTTCGGCTGTAGGAGCATCAGTTTCTGTTTGGGCAGCTGACTCTGAGGCTGAATCTGGTTGCACTGAGTGATTGGACGAAATCTGCAGACAGCAATGAGTTTGTGAGGGTGGGCAAGTGAGCGATGCATAATGCCCATGACCTGCAAGCATGACAGTACCTGAGGGAAGACCCTGGTTGGAGTGAACGACGGATCAGGCACTGACTTATTGCCCAAGGCCCACAGCATGTCAGGATAGTGATGCAGGAGCTTGAGACCCTTTCCCTTGAGGCCATTCCTTTTGATGTCAGCACTGCTGGCCTCCATCACTCCAATTGCAAAGGGGAATTGGTTCTGTGGTATTGATGCCAGCATGAGGTCACCAGAGGCAAATGAGCCAAGCCCCTGATCTGGCACTATCAAGCCCTGCAGAAAGAGGTCTGCTCCCCCTAGCACCTGTTAGGCAACAGAGAAAGTACTCATAAGGTGGTGTGACTGGAGTGTGGCTGACTGCTGACACCTCCAGCATAGGCTTGCCTTTGGGGAGACTTCTGAATGTGTGTATAGGGTGTTCAGTAGCTTTGGACAAAGCCATAGAGCATAGACAGTCGGTATCAGCACGTCTTCTCTGCCAGTTGGGTCAAAAAAAAGAGGGTTGCCACCGATGCATGCATACACCTGTGCCTTGTTGCTGAGTCGTAACAGGTTGACATCTGTCTTATTTGCAAATAGTCGCTTATGGTCTTCGTCGGACAAACTTGGGTATAGTCTTTCAAGGTCTTTGCGGAGCTTTTTGCCATCTTTGCCCGACAAAGGACGCGTCTGAAGGACAGCGATGTTTTTCTTGAACATATTGCAACAAACGATGGCCAATCTTAGTTGTGCATGCTGCTGTCACTCAGAAGTGAGGTTACATTACAATATGTCCCTTTGTGCAGTTGCACTTCTGATACGTCCAGAAGTGGGAGGTGCAGCTCTGCGTGCAGCTTGGAGATACGGCAGCCGCGCTGCACAGCTCTGCACAGCGATACAACGTTGGCTACACTCTGTCTGTGAGTGTGTATTCTGACCTAACATAACGACGTCGTTATGAACAAACAGGCGCTGACAGATCTAGACAGATGAAGACGCCTTGATGCAAGCCACTTCGTTGGTTTCGATGCATATCTGGTGCTATCGCAGTTGACTGGTGCTGCCTTCACATTATAGTTTATACAACTTGCTTGAACGGTCAACCAAGCATGCCGTACACTCAAGACTGGCCTTCAAGCTTTTTCTGGACGACCTGGGTTGCGTGACTGCACCGGGTTGGCAAGTGTGCTGTCTTGTTGATGCCAGCAGTGTGTCGCTGGGCTGTGAAAGTCGACAGTTGGCACCCAGAGCAGGGGGAGTGGAACTTCTTGCTGAGACTTCTGTCCTCCGAGGTTCGAGCTGAAGTGCAACGATATAAGTTCGAAGCTGACCAACGTCGTTGTCTTGTAAGCAAGCTTCTACAGCGCAAGTGTGTCAGAGACGTGTGCTCAGTACCTTTTTCTGAGATCAACATACAGCGCACCAAGGGTGGGAAACCCTTCTGTGCCAATCACTGCAATCCAGTTGCAGCTCCCAATTTCAACTTCAATGTTTCACATGAGGTAGCACACACATTGCTGCTGACTGTTGCAAATGGCTCTGCAAATTGTTTGCAAACGACAAGGTATCCGATGCAGGGAGGCTATGTTGTCTTGGCAGCAGAGCCAATGTGTATCTGCGGCATAGATGTTGCAGCCCCTCCAGAAGCGAGGTCAGCCAAGACTCAAACTCCAGCTGAGTTGTTTTGCGCATTTAACAAGCAGTTCACAGCTGAGGAGGTAACACCACATTGGCTGTGTCTTCATGCATGCATGCACTTGAGGTCCGTCAGTGCAATCTCTAACATCTGCCTCTGCCTCTGCCATGGCCTTGCAGTGGACCTGCATCAAAGCTGCCAGAAGTGAAACTGAACAAATGCAGGCGTTCCAGAGGCACTGGAGCCTGAAGGAGGTACATATGCAACTGAACCTCTTGCAAAAATATAAGCCATTTGTGTATCGGCTTAACTGCATGAATACGACAATGCATGTCATACTGAAGGTAGCTCTGACAGCTTGGTCATGCGCCTTTTTGAGTACACAATCCCTTTCAGTGTGCAACGACATGTTGCAAGAGGCAAATACATGAGCACGCTGAGTGTATCTGGATACGGCAACATAGTCCTAGAGGTAAAGGACATCTATGGAGACAACTGTGTGTCATTGACAGGCCTTTGTGAAGGCCAGAGGTGATGGACTGGGATTTGACTTAGGCAGAGTGCAATTTCAGTTGTCAGCTGCACTGCCCTCTGGCAGTCAATCAGCAACTGCCAAGGTGGACGGCAACCTCTTGCTCAGGTGTCCTGCCTGGCTAGTGATGTTCATTCCAAGGACCGTCATGATGATTCTGCTGTCTTTGCAAGTGTGTATCATGCTGACGTGTGTGTTCAAGCTTGCACTGCTGTCGTTCTGATGGTGATGCAAGAGGTGATGCTGCTCTGTATGCACATGCAGATTGTGCTGCTTGCTGAATTGCCTGCATCATCTGAATAGTATGCCCTTAATGCCACAGTGAGATGGTCTCACGTCTGCTGCCATGACGGCCATTGCAAGCCAATACTTCTGAGCTGCTCACATGCAAGCACACAGTCGACTCGGCTGTGACCGTATGTGCACTTATGTTGAGCAGCAATGTATGATCAGCTGACCGCTTGAGCTGCTGTTTGCAAGCAGGTGGAGATTTGCCATCCAAATGCTGGGTGAGCAACATGTGGTCTCGGTGGCTCTTGGTCCTCCTGAAGATGTGGTCGACGCATGGGGAGTGAGTTGCCACCAGTCTTGTTCTTCTTGCCAAAGCTACTGTTGTATCCATATTTGTGTCAACACATTGGACTGTGGCACGCACACTGTATGTACCCACCAATTGTTTCCTGCAGATTTGAAGGTCAGACCTCTCTTATGTGTTGTTAGACCTCTCTTTTGTGTTGTTGATTATCGTCTCTTCTGTATGTTTCCTAGTTCGCTCTCTGTGGAAAGCTGCTTTTTTTCCAATCACATGGTGGCTGGCAGCTATGCATACGTACAGTTTCAGTCTGGCAGGACGTTCCAGCTGCTCAAAAGTGTTAATAACTTTCTTGACTGGCTAATGCAACTTGAACGCACACCTGAGGTGTGTTGCATTCTGCAGGTGTTCAAGGGAACATTTCAGAAACCCAATTTGAGTCTAGCAGAGATGCAGGTGCAATCCGCAACTGGCTGTGTTGCATATCTGACCTTGTGTAAAATGTTTCTGATTGGGACACAGTCACCTGATTCATGATGTTTGCTGCAATATCCATGGGGCCGTGGTGATGATCTGTTGTTGCTCGTTCTAGGGTGAAGTGTCTGATTGATTTCATAGTCAGATCTGCAAGACTGGCTTGCAAATGCACAGCCCACACAACTTGAGCTCATCTGTTTTTTTGCAGGACGCATTTGAGGCTCCACGACCAATGTTTTCAACACTCACCATATCTGATGTAATTCCAGCAGAGGCCAAAGAGGCCTATGCAGCTGCTGGTGGAGACACTCTGTGAGACGTTTGTACTGGGCCTGACAGATGACACTGGCAGCAGCGCAGAAGAGGATGAACGCGTACGGAATGGTCACCGACATCTTGCGCTCTGACTGTGCGGCACAGCCCGTACCCAGCGGGCTGGCCAGCTTGTCCAGCACACGTTCGATGACTTCTTCCACAGCAGCTCAAACTGACCGAGCTTTACGTTGTAATGGTTGCGAGCTGCGCAACGCCTCAGACGAGCTTGTGACGTTGCGTGGCATCAACCTAGGTGGCTGGCTTGTCACAGAAAACTGGATGTGCGGCTTGTCAGACAGCATAAACGAACAAAGATTTGCCAGGGAGACCCTCGAGAGCAGGTTCGGATCAGAAGCGCAAGTGCTAATGCAGACTTGGGAATCTCAGTGGATCACTGCGCTAGACGTATCGAAGATTCAAAAGCTGGGCTTCAACATGGTCCGTGTCCCCTTTAGTTGGAGGACTTTGCAGCATGCTGACGGGTCTTGGATCCGAGATGCAGCCGGCAACATGGACTTCTCGCGTCTAGATTGGATTGTGCATCAAGCTCGGGTGCACCACTTGTACGTCATCTTGGACCTTCACATTTGGGATTCTCAGCAGAAGGACTACCAACTCATTTCGCGATGTGTTGATGAGGCTAAACCATCCCAAGCACATGCTGCTGCACTATGGTATACGTTAGCATCGCACTTCAAAGGCAACAACACCATAGCTGGCTTTGACGTAGTCAATGAGCCCAATGGTTCGCCTGCGAATGTGCTGCACCACGCCTTGTATGAAGCTGTACGTGCTGGAGACCCTGATCGCATTGTCATCATGGAGTCTGTCTCCTGGGATGATTGCTGGAAGAATGTCATGTATTCAATGCATGAGTACGCCTGCATGAGTGAAGACCTGCTGGCAAACAAAGATCGTTGGGAGAAGCAGGAAAAGCCGCTGTTGTGCACTCAACTCAACAGAGGTGCACCGTTGTACGTTGGAGAGTTCATGACAAACAAGAAGGAGTCATGGCAATGGCTGCTTGCACAATTCAACAACATGGGTTTAAGCTGGTCACCATGGACATACAAGACAGTCAACATGGGTGGCTGGGGACTTTACAACGTCAAGAAGTTCCATGTTGATCTCAACCATGATTCTTTTCAAACGATATTGAGCGTCTTCTCATCAAGATTATGTACAATGAACAATGCATCTGCGAATGAAGAGCAGATCAGTGCCATTTCACAGGCTGCATTTGGGACATGCCAAGGCAATATATGACTCGAGGAGCAATGCTCTGATTGGACAGTGGCCAAGTATAGACAAGTGACTAATAGCACACGTGGCTGTTTGCGCCTCTACGAGGTCTGGGGGAAAATCTCATCATCAAATGTTGTGGCATCAGTCATAGCAAGCCTGGTAGTTCAAGTGGCGTCTGCTGGTACCAGCATTTATGCCTGCGATACATTGTGTGTTGCTTGTCTAACTGACAGGATGGCATAATCAAGGAGGATTATCATCGATTCAATAGCAAACATGTTTGTACAGCGTCTTGATTCTGCATTTCGGCATATGGTCAACTGACTTGCAAAATCCGAAACCATGTATGTTTGGTATGATGAGGTACATGGCAGGGTCCAAGCTCTCCCATGGCTGTGCGCAATCCCGTAAAGCCCTAGGTTGAACAAAACCTAAATTGAACAGAAAGTTGGCTACTTTCAACATGTGGCTGTAGATTGTGCTTTTTTAGCCTCTTCGCTCTTACTTGCACGAACTTTTTGTATATATCATCGATATACAGCTGCAGGTACTTATGAATACAACGCCAAAGCTGCCAATAGTGCACAACGGAGGCTTGGCTGATTTACGTGGTTTAGGAGCGCAAAATATACACAACCGTTACAGCAACTTGCAAGTTGGCTGTTGTCGAAATGTTATGTTTATCAATCAGTAAAACAAGCAAAGGATTTCAGAGATACTCGGTGTAGAAACGTTCAACGACTAGAAAGTGAGGATATATTTACCTAACTCAGAGCATTTGTAACGCTTCAAGGATGGCTCATCTCCACTGCCTGACAACGAGCGTTACGTTGTGTGGCGAAGTGTGGCAACGTCGGGAGCCCGGATTTCTTGCGTCAAGTGAGTACCAACGACTCGTCACCACAACGCCATTTGGCTGCTGCATGCTTCATTGCTGGCGTGTGTCCTTTTTTGAAAGACTGTCAGAGTGCATGCCCGCTAGTACACAGCTGTCCGCCAGATATTTTTCGGTCAACAGCAAACTTCAGGCCCCTATTGTACCCCACTGTTTTGCGTGCGTTGCTCCGCGTACAAAGGAACCCTTTTTGGGCTCAGCTGGACGGCAGTGCAACGTTTCACTGGTCGGTGGTGCGATCGCTAGCCGCAAAAGTCCACCGCTTGCGCGACTGTTTCAACTACGTCAGACTCTGCAGTCTGCTAGACTGCGGCAAAGCTTCGTGAGCTGCGGCTCCGTGTCAAAGGTGCAGGCTTTTGACAGTGATCAACCACAGCCTAGGTTTGTCTTGCACGCAGTTGCCTAGTATTTCTGCTTGGTTCTTGGACCTGAATAAGACCTTGTATGCTTGCAGCCCCAGGCAGGACAGAGAGTATGAAGCAGCCAAAAACTCTGCTGCTGGCTCGCTGTCCCTGAGGCCACATTCCAGGAAAGAACTAGAAGTCAAGCTGAAAAACAAAGGCTACAGTGAAGGTGCAATCCTCAAGGCTTTGGACAGGTTGAAAGAGCTGGTAGGTCCATGTAAGCAAATTGTATCACACTGCTTGTCACTGCAGATGTCTAATGGTCAATGTGTCACCAGAAGCTGCACAATATTGAGCGTAATGCAGCATTGGCAGTTTTGAATATGAATTTCGCAAAGATCTTGCAGGGGAGCCCAAAAGCCTTGTTATGAATGCATGACCCTTATGACTCTGTGTGCCCTCATGAGTTTGTGTGTAGTTGAGGTGCATGCAAGCCCGACGCAGCAATCAAGTTTAACTTGGTACTTTTGGAACACATACTCACAATGCCATCAATACAGCAATGGCCAGTTTCTTCCGCACACCTATCTTTGGTGTTGCAGGAACTACAAAGCGATGCTGACTACGCTGAGGTGTACACACGCTCCAAATGGCGTCAGTCACGCTGGGCCCCTTCACGCATTCAGCAGGTTAGTGCACCGCAATATGCATCTGTGTGCACCCTAATCCATGCAGTGCTGTGGACCTGATGTTCAGCTTGCATAAGCTAAGGCTCGCCAAGGCATGCAACCCCATGCAGCTGTGCTTCTGTAGGGCAAACTTGATGCAGCAGCAATCCTCTGATGTTATGCTCTGTCAAGGAAAATGAGCAGGTTGCGTTCTGCATGGTTGTCACATCTGATGTCTGTGATGCGTTTCCTTCTCAAGCTGTACAGAATGCAGTACCAGTAGTGCATGATGGCAGCACATGCAAGCCATGATCTGTGCAGCAGTGCTGAAGCTTCAGCAGCAGTCTGCAGCATGTGATGATGCAGGCCTGCATCCAAACATGATGCACTCTGCAAAGCTTGATCATCACACTGATGCACAGTCTGCAGGCAGATGAGTGACAGCTGAGTTTACCATTTGCCTGCGCTGTCAGCTTCAGTTAACAATGTTCTGCAGGAGCTGGTCAGGAAGGGGGTGAGCAGACCCGACTGCCAAGCTGCTTTAGAAAGCGTGTTTGGGGAGAGTACTCGCGGCAGAATAAGAGTCAATATGGACGCTGTAAAAGATATTGACAATGAGTGCTCTAGCATCTTTGGCACAGAAGGTAAGAGAAGCCTTTATCAACCGTGGCAGCAAGCATGATGCTGAGTTGACCCCAAAAGCGACAGCGATGTCATCCTGTCAGTAATTCAAGAACGCAGACAATCAGTCTGCGCAAAACAAGGAGTAAATGAGAGTAACATGAAACTGCACTTGTTGACTGAGCTCATACTTGGCCTGAGAGCATGTCTTGCCATGCCGTTACATGCAAGTGTTTGACTGATGTCGGCTGACAGGCCCCATGCCAGTGCAAGGTTTTGGTACCCTGTCAGAGATGATGCGCGGTTCAGGCTGATGTTGGTGTGCTGCATGCAGAGCGTGTTGATCAGCAGCTGCTGGGTTCTGCCAGAAGGCAAGCTGAGATGACAGTGAGTCTGCCTACTGAAGCAAGACGGAGGCGCTTGTCGAGCTGGCTGTTGCGGCGTGGCCATGACTGGGACACAGTCAGCAAGATCCTGGCCCTGCTGCATCTGTGAATGGGATCAGCCCAAAAATCTCTGATTCATTCTGTGTTTCTTGTGTGTGATTCTTCCAACTTTTTAGAGTAACTGTGGCAGGTGAATGTGCGTTCAATCAGTAAATTTCAGTTAACACTGCGCTCATTGAGAGAACTATATACACACAGGCCGATATCAGTCCCATGTTAGTCATCGTAGTCACCGCTGTCCTCAATGCAATAAGTTTCATGCATGACCATAATTCACTCAGAGAACAGCTGCTGTGCAACATCATACTGCTGCAGAGCCAGTCTAGCGTAGGACTCTACAGCAAGATTGTCAAAATGCATGGAGATGTACTTGCACCTACATTTGCAAGTGCAACTTGCAGTTCAGTGCATGCATGAGCACAGCTACTGACTGACAGCAGCAAACACTCTGCCTCTATCTGCCATTCTTGCACAGACGGCACAGGAACCAGTTGCCACAGACATCAGACTAGGCGCTGATCAGCCAGCCAATACAGCTATGCTGCCTGCACTGGGTGATCTGCTGTCAGGGAAGCATCAAATGAGGCAACTGTGGTATGGATGATGTCTGCACACTCCAAGATCTGCTCTCTGTTAATGATCAGGGGTGGCGCCAGCCGGATGATGTCTCCTTGAGTTAGTGTAGACTTGGCCTGCACAGCAGAGTCTTCCCCATCTCGTCTGTGTGACCATTTCAACTGTGTGACCATCTCATCTGTGATGTGTGCTTGACTTGCGCATGACTGCATACTGTGTCTGACACAATATTGCTATCATCCAGGCATTGTACCAGGCTGTGCAAGTTGGTGCATCCTTGGAAACTTGTATCTGAGATGCAGTATATCAGGGTACGCATGACATCTAAAAATGGCAGGCTTGAGCGCTCTCTTGCATGATTCTCTGGCTCAGCTATGTCGGCAAAACACGCACAAGCAAAGGGTGTATTGGGCATTCCTCACAAAACATACCAGACAGCTGAACAAACATGACACTCACTAGCAGCTTGGTACTGCAGCCTGGTTAGAACAGAAGAGTAGTATGTGAGTGGTTGGGTGCAACATGAACCAAGCTCTGATGTGCAAATAGCAGAAATCCTGACCAGAACCTTACTGCCAAAGCTAAGCTGCTGATTACATGCCTTTCAGTCCACACCACTGCAGAGTGCACTTACACAACATGTGCCTGCTGGAGGCAAATACAGCAGAAACTCACCAAAAGGCCAGCCTCCTTGAGCTTTGCACATACAGCATTTGCACCAATGCCATCATAGGGTTCCATCACAATGGCATTCAGCAAGCCCTTGCCCCGAACCTGCATCACCAGCACCAACAGTCACGAGCATGTCTTGCCAACCACCATCTACGCAAGCACAGTATTTTAAATGCCTCAAGAAGAATACTAGATGTGTACTCATGACACATAGCATGCTGTGCATGCTGTGCATGCAACTCACAGCTCTGCTAGCTACATTGTCAAGGAGAGATTGCCAACGAGAGACTGTTAAACACATTGAACGTACGAGTTGCAATCGCACACATGACAGCAGACATATTGTTGAGGCCAGACTGCAGAAGATGCACCTGCAGGAGGCAAAACAACCCATGCGAGATGCAACAGCACACATGAAGGCAGGCACACCATCAAGGCCACACAGCAGATGAAGCACTACAGGAGGCAGAACAGCCCCGTGCTTACAGCAGTGACTCGCTCTGACGACTCTTGCAGGCTGCTCAACTGCTGTCTGAAGAGCTGGCCCATGGCATATGAGTTCTGAGGCAACTCCTCATCGACAGTGACTTGCAAAGCCGCAGTGGCGATCTTGGCTGCTAGTGGGTTGCCCCCGTACGTGCTGCCATGCTGACCTCTGCCAATGGTCAGCATCACCTGCAGAGTAGATCAGGGCACATTCACGCACACAAACATACACACAAACACAAAGCCTCTGAACCCTTTCAGATTCAAGTGTTCACAGCAACGCTGTAGAGACCACTGCACAGCGGGGTCTAGCCTTACACACAGCTACAGAACTCCTCAGTGTTCAGTGGGCCGCTTCACAAGGTTTCAGACCTGCATTGAAGCTGTTTTTGTTGCTACACATGGGATCAGGGACGCAACAGAAGCTGCCTGATTTGAGATTTATTATGGTACGTAACCTGGACGCATGATGCTCTTCTTTACTGATGCCGACGGCTTAGACAGACAACAAACCAGTTGACTGCACCAAGCCTGAGATGTCGCTTAGTATGCATTGCAGCATGCAGGATGTTCAGCAACACAAGGATCACACAGCAGCAGCTGTTTTGAGCCTCACCTCATCATTAGCAAGAACGGCTGAGATTGGATAGGTGCCGCCAGAGAGGGACTTGCCCAGCACCAGAATGTCTGGATGTACACCATCATAGTCACAGGTGATGAGGCGGCCAGTCCTGCCCAGCCCTGTCTGCACCTCATCTGCTATCAGCAGAGCATTGTGCTTCTTCAACAATGCGTGAGCTCCCTTCAGGTAGCCATCATCTGGCACAATGATTCCAGCCTCACCCTGTGATGCAGAAGGCCGCATTCTGTCACGACAGGAAAACGACAAAGGTGTGCTTCCTCAGCGCTGGGCAACAAGGACGTATCTGGACTCAAGCAAACGCTTGGTATGCCTGTGAGGATGGGCCTGCTGACCTGGATTGGCTCTATCATGAATGCCACAATGTTTGGATTGCTCTCTAGCTTCTGCTCCAACGCCGGTAGGTCATTGTAGGGGATGATTTCGAAGCCGGGCATGTACGGACCAAAGCCTCCATAGCTTGTAGCGTCTGCATGGCAACCACCCTGCTTTTCCAGGATGTTGTGAGCGGGTCTTGAATCTCATGAGTCTCAAAGAGCAACGAGAGGACAAGAACAGGGATAGGGTAAACCTGTGGATTTCCACAGCCCTGTTGCCTTTTGTTGTGTCAGAGTCTTGAATGTCTGCAGGGCATGCACCAGGCACAAATTCACATCCCATATGCTGCTGGTCTGAAATTGCCAATGACAGATGCTTGCACAATGCGAGAGTGGCAACAAAATAGTACAGCGCCAGGCAGCAGGCATGTCAGCTTGATCAGGAGCTTGCTCACAGAGCTCATTTGCAGCTTGGAACTAAAGGATGATGGCTGCATGTGGCAGGACAGCAAGGATACAGAAAGCAACCTGTAGATGTTGAGACAGCTGACAAGGTCCTGCCCCAGAAGTTGTTCTCAGGGAACAGAATGACAGCCTTGTTCTTTTCTACACCCTTGACATCATAGCCCCATCTCCTGCATGACATCCACAAACTGAGGGGTGCTGGATCTTTTGAGTGTATGCTTTCATGACCCTCTGCTTATGTCACACGAGTGTGGTTTGCGCACCATGACTGTCTGTAACCTCGGACAGGTCGTATGAGCCATCAGGTTGTATGTAAGTGTGAGTGATCATTGGACCACTATGCAAGAAAGTGCATAACCTTAGCTGATATCAGGCAGGCCCGAGATGCATGCAGAGGTGTATGGTGTGCAAGGCTGCAATGCGCATGCCCTGCAGTGAGAGGCTCAGAAGGGCAAAATTGCAGAGCGTATCTGATTAGTTTGCATATCACATTCACCTGTGCTATCAAGCCAGGATGTCTGATGTGTCACAAGCAGCTCCACACCCCAGACTGTACTAAATGGGAAATGAAGTATAATGGTTTACCAGCACAGAGTAGAGCCCTGTGCTATGTCTTGCATATGCCACAATTTGTCTCAGGGCAGACCTGAACCTGAGGCGCACACTCTTGCAGGCATTATGGTACAATACGTTGTTGACTGTCGGTTTGCAGCCTCAGTCAGCTCTGCTTACATACCTGGCGAGCTTACAAGCTGTTTCTCCACCCTCGCCTCCCGTGTTCATTGGCAGCACTTTGTCGTACCCAAACAGCTTGGTGATGTATTCTTCATATGTACCCAGCACATCGTTGTAGAATGCCCTTGACGTCAAGGCCAAGGTCTGGACCTGGTCAACAAGTGCTTGAACAATCTGCAGGGCAGTGCAGTCAAGCATCCATGACCTGCTTCTCAAGGCATGGTTGCTGACTTGTCTGTTTGATGCTGCATGGACAATGCCCACCTTTGGGTGGTTATGACCTTGGTTCGTAGCGGAATAGGCACTGCAAAAATCAAAGTAAGGTCTGTTGTCCACATCCCACACAAAGACACCCTGAGCCTTGGCTAACACAACGGGGCTTGGTGCGTAGTTGTGGGCACCGTACTTGTTCTCCCGTTCGATGAACTGCAGGATCAAAGCGTCGTCACAAGGTCGGACGGAGTCAGTGCCACCCTGATCATTTTGCCTGGCAGCATTTCACTCACACTTTGTTGTGTCGCGGAAGACGCTTCCCCGGCATGCAGCTGGCTGGTTGTATGTAACAGAGCGGCGCTGCGCCAATGCTCAGCCACATGCGCTTGAATTGGACGTGCGCCTGCTCGCGCGCACTGCCTCATATATGGCGACGAGCCGTCAAGGCTCGCTCAATGCGCTCAAACAGTACAAGATATAACACAAACAAGCTTGCGCTGCAACGACAGCGACTTCGCAAAGCTCATGCGGTCTGCCTCAGCCAGCGCAAGAACTGCTTGTCAGCTTGAGGGACCAGGACTTGTAGGCACAGCCCTCGGAGCCGACTATCTGGCGAGTAGGCAACTTATGGTGCAAGAAGGTCAGTGTAGCAAAACATCGCAGCTGGTCCGCGCAGTTGTGCAGTCGCGAAGCAAGGCATCGTCCCAAAAGGTCCCAAACTTCTGAGTTTATCTCAGTTAGTCACCGCACGTGATCTTACTAAAAGGATTACTTACGGTCGAGGCAGACACCGTATGTTGTTAGGTCATGCTCGAGTCAATGCTGTGTCAAGGTGGTTGACCGTCGGCACCGTGTGACATCTCCGCAACAGCACAGCAAGGCCAACAACGTTTGCAATTACCATCATGGCTAGCCATCCAGCAATTTGACCGCTACTGATCAATTAAGCTGCTCGCGTGTCTGAACACGTGACGGTTGCGCAGTTGCAGCCTCAAATCTGTGAAGTTGTATTGAAGAAAACAAATTTTCCACATCGGTCTATATCTCCAAGCACAAAGCGTCCGCGCATCTAGGCGGCGATGGCTCGTAAGCCGAAAGACAACGGTTCTCGAAAATTCGGAGCACCTCTGTATTGTGCTGCCTGGCCAGCAGGATCTTACCCGATAGTAGGCGGTGGAGGAGGCAAACGTAGCAGCGGGATACCAAACAGGTACCACATGTGAAATCAGAGGCTTTCGTACAAAGCCAGTGCCTGCAGACATTTTTCTGCCAAACCTAGCTGCCTGTCTGTGTATACTTGCGCGTCACTCACAACAGTGGCAACTGCAGGGCTGTTGTCCTGAAAGTCGAGAATGGCTCACTGCTGGACAAGGAACAGGGAGATTTGTGCACCAACGAACTGACACCTTTTAATATGGCATTGCATCCCAATGGTCAGACTGTAGTGGTGGGGGTGGGGTCAGCAGGCCTGCAAGTGATTGATGTTGTGCAACAAACAGGCAGTGCACCTACGCTGACACTTGCAGCAGGTAATAAGCACCTCTGCTGACAAGATGCTGATCCGAATTGATGCTATGCTGTACACAGCACGCAGCAGCTTCAAGCAGTCACACCACTCACGCCCTTCTGTTGTTTGAGCAGAGACAACTGCACAGCAGGAGGTCCTGTGCAGCTTTGGCGAGGCAAAGGGCCTTGCATTCAGCAATGATGGCAAGATGCTGGCTGTTGGTGTGCACGATGCTGTGCACATACATGATTGGCCAAGCCTTGTATCTAAAGCAACCATCAGGTGAGTAGCACCTTCACACAACTGTTACTGTTGGCTGCGCATTGGCAAAGAGCACTTGGCGCTGCTATCTTGGCATCTCACTGAGCTGACTGCACCTTTCAGACGAAGGAAAGATGAGTTAACTGATGCAGTGCGCGATGTTGACTTCAGCAGAGCGCACGCCAACAATGCGGTGAGGCTTTGCATGCACCACACCCATTGAGTGCCTCCTGGCACTATTTCTCCAATGGCTAGCTTTGAAGTTCACCTTGTCAAACAGTGTGGTACAGCTGACTGGTGGTCACCTCAACGTTTCTCCACAGGTCATAGCTGTCACTTGTGAGGATGGGTCCTGTAGTCTGTGGTTGTGGAGTCAACCCACATGTGTAGGAAATCTGGAGCTACCATCAGGTGTGTCTTGCCCTGTACTGCAGCATGGTGGCACAGCCCGTCTACCAAAAATAGCTTTTACTGATAGTACTGCAAAGTGTGCTGCTACAAAGGCATTATGACATGACTTGCTGGACACTAACTGCTTTTCCTGCGGCAGGCTCATTCAGCTTTTATGTCGTGATATGCCTTGATTGCAAGATTATGCTCAACACAGTAGCTTGCAGCTTTGTCACATGAGTGATGCAGCAACATGAGACATCTGTGACAGCTTGAGTATGCATGCAGAACTAGCTGGAGGAGCATTCAAATCCTGCAGATTTTCACGAGATGGGCAGAAGGGCTTGTTCACTGTCGTCAATCACCAGGGATCAGGTCACATCCTGTACTGGCATCAGACAGATGTAGGAGAGATGGAGGTGTTGCGGCAGACCAGGACAAACAGCTTCGCAGCGCCCATCACAGCCTTTGACATCAGCCCAAGTGGCACTTTTCTGGGGACTGGCACCTCAGAAGGTGCGTTCACAGCGTGACTATAACCTCCTCTCTGTGATCAGTTCCTGTGCCTTACTCTGCGTTATATGCACCTGTGTTGCCACCTGTGAGTTTGCACCGGCCAAGACTTCAACAAGTCATTGGGACATGGTGGGGAAACATGTTAGATGGTGCATGCTCACTACCAACAGACATATGAGCACTCAAGAATGGCAATACGCAAGGACTGCACCATGCAGGCTATCATTGCATTTACAGTCGTGCACAGAATGCAGACTGCATGAGCAGCATGCCAGAATGTTGATTATTTGTTGAAGCAAATGAAGAGCAATCAAAAGTACTCTGATCAGTTTTCTCATGGACACTGGCTTTTTGCAGGCGACGTTGCTACCTTTCTAGCAGAAGATTTGAGACCGCTTCAGAGGGTAAAAGGCGCACATATGGTCTTCACAACAGCCTTGACATTCTCAAGGGATGAACAGACAATGCTGACAGTCTCAGCAGATGCCAGTGCTTTAGCCACGAAGGTGTCTAGAAAACCCACATCATCACCATCCCAACTTTATCTCCTGATTGCTGTGCTTGTGTGCATCTTGGCATTGTTCTGCATGTTTGCGTGGTCAAGATTGGGGCTGGGAGGTACATCAGGTGCTGTGCAAGATAGGGCTCATACACATGCTTCATCCAATCAGGAACTCTGACATACTGACTGCGGCGTGATGGTACCTCGCCTGCTTGGGAAATTGGCAAGTTTGTGTTGCGTTGATTGTTGTGTGGTTTGAGTGGTGTTCGTGCTTGGCTGTTTGGTCTTGTTTTGATTTTCTAGAGGGCAACTGTCACAGTGTGTCCTAAAACATGCTCAGCTTTGATCTTGACAGTCGCCCAGTGTATTGAATGCTCAAACCTGTATTGAATGCTCAAACCTGTATGCCTAGGTAGTGTTTTAGGAAGTATTCCTGCTGCAACCCATTGCTGAAGCCATAACAAGAAGCAGCAGAGAATATCGTAGGCTTTGTTAGCAGCTGCAGCGCTTGCTAGCAACGCATCCCTCACGTGCTAAATGGAACAGCAAGCAGCTTGGGTGTGGCCAAATAGCTACCCAGACAGAGTCGATATGCTGTGACAAGATGACATTGACGCAGACCTGAACAGTCGGCCACACGGACGTACTGCAGACGTTTGCTTGCAAATATGTGGGTTTACCTGATCCAGCCATGCCGATACATGATAGCCAAATGGCCTCCACCGCGGGCTACTCGGTGCGGATTGATGAGCTCGCAGCATTGACAGTGGGTTCTCAAATTGCTGTCCCGCCGAGAAAGGCGCTTGTCTGCTCACAGCCTTACATTGGTTTTCCCGCGTCCCATACTCAGCGGCACTGCCATTGACTTATTGCTTGTGCCTTTGAATTGTTGATCATTGCCTATCAGCACATCTCGCCTATCACCATTAATAGGACTACCAGTGGGACAAACATCACTTCTGAAGCCCAACAGCATGCATACCAGCACTTGTCGCCCAACAAGCAAGCCAAACATTACTACTTGCCCATCTTGCCCATTGGATGCGCTGCTGGCCCCGGTCCTCGTCCAGCATCCTGGAAACACCTTGACATTCAAGGTGGCTAAGAGGCCAGCACTTGCCCACAAAATTGCCCTACATTGCAAATCACCACTAAATCCCTTTAGTTGTAGCATCCAGATCTGGTGTAATGCCTCATGCTGGAGCAGGATCTGCGCACTCAAGCAACGAGTGAGTGTGTCTCATGTTCTCACCCTCACTGGAGTTGAGCTGACGGTTCGGAAGTGTTGCTGACTATATGTATGCGTTGCGTTTGTCAGGAAATACTAAGTGCAATGCTATCATGCAGCCAGTGGCTGTGTGGTGCTTTTGCCAGACGACCTTGAAGTTCACCTCGTTGTAGTTAGGTCATAAGAAGTACAGTCACCAACACCGATGTGACAATCATTGTTGTGGGTTTCAATAATCTCATGGTTTCAGTACATTGGACATTACTGAGGCAGACCAAAGTGTGAACAGTGGCCCCTGACTGCAACTGCAGTTCTGTTCATGCTTGCTGAGTTATCACTGGAGAGCTGCACTACTCAGCGTCTCCTGTTTCGCACTTGCAATAGCTGCACGCTGCACTTGCCAATGCTCAGCCTTCTGTGTATAGGTTCTGAATTCGTTGTCCTGCCATGTGGTGAGCTTCAGGTCATTGTCCCACTGAGCCCAGACATCATGCTTGAACAGATCTTCGATGGCTGGATGCAGCACCTGTGTATGAAAGTGAGAAGCATGTCATCAGCTGCAAAATGCAGACATTGAACAACCACTCAAGCTGCCATACGCGGCTGCAAGCAACATGGTGTACTTGGAAGCTTTGCTGTCCAGTTCAGGATTGAATGTTTCTGACGATACCTTTTCAAGTTGCAGCACTCACAGGCCCGTTCACAAACATGACGCAGTCAGAAGCATGCCAGCAATTTGATTCAGAAGTGTCTGGTTGTGGAATAAGGGTCAACTTGGGCGAAAACTTCTACCAAACCACACACCTGTTGAGCAAAGGAGTCTCTGGCAGCTTGTCCTTTGGCTCCCAGCTGCAGGTGTGACCCAGACATGCTTTGTATGACGCCCAACCCATCTGAGGGGAAGGGCTGAAAAGCGTTGCCTGCCAGCACCAGCACCTGTACCACAAGCCTTTAATAAGATTTTTGTTTGCCCCACTAGCCGGAAGTTGTCGAAGTTGCTGGGTGAGGATGATGAACAAGTCACACGAAAGCTGCTATGACTGATCAGACACTCAGGCACACACACAATTCAATGCCACAGGCAAGTCAGGATATACATTGCGATACAGATATTCACTTCACCATGCACCGTGATACATGTTTCAACATGCTGCACTGTAAGAGCTGACCATTTATCTACTACAGCTTGTGGTGGGTTTGAAATCGTATATTTCAAACACATCTCTGTAAATTCTGAAGTAAAATCTGATTTTTTTTATAGATAGCATCATAAGTCGATAACATAAATTATTACCTGCATCAGTTGTCTCTGAAGCATCAAAAGCATGAGTTGTTCAAATGGCAGTGATCATACTGCAAATTTTGCTGCTGTGTAGTCTGTGTGAAGCCGTTCACAAGACAGTAAGTGGAAATAAGACTTGCTTGTGATGGGGCCAATCAGACCTGGGCAGGGGCTAAGGGCAGAACGGCTCTGGCAGGGGCACAGAGGGAGGCAGAGACAAACTCCAGGGGCAAGTCCCCACGAGCAACTGCCACTGCAGCGCCCAGCATGTGCCGAATCTGATACAGCATGAAAGATGACCCTGTAATGCTCACCTGACAGGTACACATCGCACAGTCAATAGCAGAGCAGCAGAGTAAGGCAGCAGAGCAAGGCAGCGACGCAGCAACAACACAATGCTTAGGCAATTGAGAGGTCACAAGAATGCGTCAGTGCAGGCGTAGTGCACAACAGACACTTGACAGCAGAGAGTCAATGGCATGACTAGAAAGTTGATGGACGTTATAGGTCCGTGGGCAGGCAATATACAAAGCGTATGCCATCATGCTTGCAAGTAGATGCAGCTGAAGGCAGACAGCACACCCACAGTTGGAGCAAGTGCTGGATTCTTGTACAAGTTCTAGAGAACGTAACAAGAAAAGTATATACATAAAAAGTATAAATGAATAAACCCTTTCTTGTCAAAAGAAATGTCATCCTGTCATTTTCACACTATCACGCTTCTTTTGAAGTTGGCAACATTTAGGGCTGCTTGAGTCCTGAGGCACAGGTGACATGCAGCAGACTGGGCTCTTGCCCCAGGCATGATCAATCATTTGCAAACAACAGGGCATCACCTTGACAGCTGAAGTCGCTCCATTCCCCAAGGGCCTGGGATCATCTGCAGAGATGCAGTTGATGTATCTGTAATGGGCTGGAGCAAGCCTGTCTCTGGGGTCCATCTCATCCAGCCAACTGTACCCATGCTTATAGTCAGTCCAGTGCCCACTGTAACGGTGTGTACAGTGAACGTCTGCTGTACTGAGCGGTCAACAGTACATCAAGCTGGGAACAGCATGAATGCATGCTGCTAAACGTAAGCATGACATGATCTGTCTCACCATACTTGCATCTGAGACTTCAACGACATCAAGCTGCAAGCCTGGTCTCAAGCAATGTGCAAGGGATCAGCAGCAACTCACTGGTGCATTGCTCAATCCAGCCAATTTAATACCTGTATTGCAGTGGGCGAGGAATCATCCTTAGAGCAGGCTGCATGGTGGGTTCAGCATCCTGGGTGTTGTCCAAGTCAATGCTGGCATCACCTGTTCCTGAGGAGCTGCGGTCCTGCAGATGCATGTGTTCAATTGTCAGCTTCATCAACAAAGACACATCAGATGATGCAGCAGCTGTCAGATGCTTGGCGTATCTGCACATGTTGCTGTTTTGATCTATCGCCATGTGACGGATGTCCTCCATAATATGTTAGCATGCCAGACGCAGCACAGATGCAGACACACTTGACAGACACATGCCTTGCTGCACAGGAACAGCCTGCATGGAAGACTTCAGTGAGACTAAAACCTGTGGACGCGCAACTGTCTCCCATTCTTGCAGACTGCTGCTTTCAGATGAGGTCTCGTCACCAGCGCTGGCACTTTTTCGCGCTGCTAACTGCGTGTCCTGTTCTGCTGGTGAATCAGAGGCATTGGACTCTGCTGCTTTCTGTGCAGCCTGTTGCACGTCTCTGGATGCACCTATGTCAGAACAAAGTGTCGACAGTGCACCACGCTTTGACAAAGCAACTGTGCCGTGTGATTGATCCACAGCGCACAGACTGTGAACAGCATCTCAGGCCAAAGGTCCCAACAGAGAGCCTGATTTGCTACATATGTGTACAGAATACAAAGCCCAAACTGTTGCTATTAGTTTATGAAGCTTGAGTAGGGATGTCCATCCAACACATGCACAGTCAAGCGAGGTATACAAAGCAACTGATGCAATGCTTTTACAACACCTTGAGCATGTGTGTGTGTGTTGATCTTTGGTTATGCAAATGCAGTGTCACCACAGCTGACTTATGCCTGATTGTGCAAAATGTGTTCAAGCTACAATGCATCCGTTAAATGCATTCAGCAAGCTATGCACAGAGGCCAGCAGCCTGACAGGCACCCAAGGATTGTGATGTGACATGATCATCGCAGCTGACCTCTAGCAGTATCTGCAGTACGTATGCGGTAGAGGCGTCTTTTGGTGTAGTTGTGGAAAGGATGTCGGCCCTGAAACAAGCTGCAGCATTGACGCAGCAGTCCCATGCGCGCCTTATCCTCTGTGCTGCCTGCATGTGTTGCAATGCAGGAGCTTCTGCCGTGCATGATAAATTGCAGCAGGATGGGATGCTTGGCAGCTGACATAGGGGAAGTCATGCTGCTCTAATACAAACCACTGCATGCGACCACAGGCAGCCAGAGTGGCTTGTTTCAGTTGCATGAGCAGCAACCAGCTGTGTGTGCATGATCCAGGCATACCACAGACTGACAGGGCCTTGCAATTGTGTAGGACTCACACAAGTCTACAATCACAAGAACACATTCATGCATGTCCTGCTGAAATAAAGAAGGGACACGGGCATAAGCTTGCAGTGAGCAACATGTCATTGCAGCTCACCATCTAGTGCTAGACCCAGGATGCTAGCTGGCAGAAAGTAATGGTAAGTACGAGTATTGCAGTAGCTTCTTGCATTGAAACCACTGTTCACCCGCTGGACGCTCAACACCTGCACCTGCTTGCAGAGAAGACTGGTGACACATAAGACTACAAGAAATTGACATATGGCCAGATTGCAGGCTTTTCAGCAAACAAAATGTGCAGAGTACACTGACAATAAAGAGGCCAAACTAGCAATCTGCATGCTACCACTAATGCAGCGTCATGAAGGCCTGAGGTGCGCATTCTGACATGTTTCGCAAACTAGACTCCAGTTGGTAATGGCAGCAATGCTATCAATGGTTGTCTTCAAGGAAGCGTGCATATTGCATACTGATACACTATCTAACTATACCTCTGCAGGCAAATGCTGGTTGATGTCAGAAGCTAGCTGAGAGCCCTCAGGATCAGCCTTGAAGCTTTCAGGATTGCACTCAAGCTTCATTGCTACCACCTACACACATGATGTATTGAGGCTTGTCGTATTCAGTCACTGCACATGACCATCGGGAAAACAAAAAAGGACAGGAGCCTGCAAGGGTATACAGCAATTTGGTTCTTTACATTAGCTAAGGCATGAACGCCTTTGTCAGTCCTGCTGCTGCGCGACCACCCAATCTTTTGTAAATTGCCATAGTTGGAAGGCAGAATGCATCCTGCTGCGTCCAAGGCCGCTTGCAAAACATCCTCCACTGTACCACCAGGCTGATCACGCTGAATCTGCAGCCCTTATAAAGCACAAGGCTCAGCCTGCTGATTCTGCATACTAATTTTACCGCACAATCAACAGACAGGATGCCTACCGCGGAACGCAGACCCCACGTACGCCACGAAAATAGCCACCTTGCGTTTAGCCAGTCTTGCTTGTTGCGGACAAGCGTGCCTGGGATCTGTCGAATACAACCTTGCTGATCTGGCTGCATCTGTTGGGCGTTCGCCAGCAGCCATGGTCGGATGCATATGAGTCGCCATGCAGGCTTCACAGCGTTTACAGCTGTCTGACCTTATTGGCTGAAGTACCGTATGGGGCCGAGTGGCACCGAGGACGTTCCCTCGCCTGCACAACACAACCCTCGGGCAAGCGCGAGTGATCCACACAGAGACTCCGGTAAACATTCCGCAGGTTGAGCTGAGCTTCAGCAACACAAAGTTGCTGCCAGCTTTCCCTGTAACGGCATTGTAACGGCATTAGCAAAACCCTAACAAGCGTTACATTCTGCAATGCTTCTTTAGAATTTAGAATAGAGACTTATACAATAGTTAAGGTAGAATATCTATATTTGTGTGACAGACCACTGACCATACAAAGATTGAATGTGACTCAAAGGTGTCTGAGTTGAGTAAGATCATTGAGTTTTCCCTTTACCCTACTTTACCTGCTGACCGCGAATCCCAAGAAATGTCAGGGTTTTTTACCATTTTTAACATGAACATATTTTATTTACTGATCATACAGAAGCTTCCACAGCACTTCCAGATCACGTGCAAATGATGTGACTAGATTATGTAATCTTGATCTTTTCTGTGACATGGACTAGTCAGCTATATAAATTTGCCTAATATAGGCGACATTGCATAGACATCATCAAGCCAGACATAGACGACATGAGCGTTCTAGCTTGCGCAGCCCATGGAGATATACAAACAGGGTCCTGGTGGGTTTACAGAGGTCACACAGTAGCAGTGACATCATGACTTGTTACTGACATGCATGTCACTAGTGTACTATGGTACAGGCAGTGGTTTGCAGCAGGCAGCATATCAACCTTCTACTATGCTAGGCATGCACCCTTGGTTGTGATTGTTCTGCTTGTTGTCATCTACCTAGGTGATGTATCAGCACGATAGGCTGCATGTCTACAACAGGATGTGACCACAGCCGGAGTCCCATGTAGGCCTTCATATATATATATTCTACATGCTGCATCATACAAAAGGTCCTGCATATCTCTGCTGTAAAGATTGGTCATCATCGCGGGGCTCCCCAGCTTTTGGCTGTCAGCTGTGATGTGCCTGGCTGTGAGCTGAGAGGCAGACCTGAGCACTGCGAGGCCCCAAGTGCTCTTCTTCGGCCTGCGCGGCCGACTGGTGGAGCAGCTTGAGCTTCATCATCACTGTCGGCAATGAAGCCACCGCCGCCTGCTGGTGCCTGTGAACCTGCCGCAAAAAATGCAAATGCTCAGAAGACGACAGGTACAACATTTCTGAAAGGTGCAACTGCTTGCAGATTTGTAACACCTGAAGAGCTCACAGCAAATCTGATGCCCTGCCTTAGGAGCACGTAGCAGGCAATGTAACTTTGATTGTGTCAGCTGCTTTTGCGCATGCAACACTTGACATCATCAGGCTGCCCTGCTGACATTGAATGCAACGTGTCAGATACTGGTGACATTAGTGTGACATATGAGACAGTGCAAGGGCAGTAATGGTGTAGACCTGCAGCAGCAGGGCCACGCTTTCTCGCACTCATACCCACTGCCGCCCTGCCACCTCTCTTTCTGCTTCCTGCACGACAGCACAGCTGTCAGACTTCCGCTGGGACAGTCAGCACTGCACTTGTAACTCCCACCACAATGCTTGTGCTGTACCTTGTGCAGCATGCCTGCCTTGGCTACCAACACAGCACAGAGTGTAATTACAGCATAAGCTTGTTGCATGCACATGCATGCAGAGCCGTCCAAGAGTGGATGAGCGAGCGAGCGAGGGAGCGAGCGAGGGAGCGAGCGAGTGAGTGAGTGAGTGAGTGAGTGAGTGAGTGAGTGAGTGAGTGAGTGAGTGAGTGAGTGAGTGAGTGAGTGAGTGAGTGAGTGAGTGAGTGAGTGAGTGAGTGAGGCAAGGAATAGACCATGACCTGCAGCAACAGGCTCATCTTCATCCATCAGACTTATCACGTCATCATCATCATCTTCTATCTCGTCTATCAGGTCGTCAGCAGCATCACTTCCAGAGGGCTCCCGATCCTCACTGTATCAAGCCATCAACAGATGTTGTTGACTGCTCTCTGACTGTGCATTGCATGAGAGTAAGCCCTTGCAGCCACACCAGGAACAGCATGCTAGCCAGGTGACAGCAAGTTGAAGCTTGGAGCTACGACTTGGACAGCTCAGCTGACAACTTATGCCAGCCAGAGGAACAAGAGCCATCCGATTTACATCGGCAAGCAGCCCGTGCTTGTCAGGCAACTGTGCTGTGAGATGACTGCAGCTGTTTAAGTACTTTGAAGGCCGTGGTCATAGGCTATATGGTGTCAATAGGGTGTGATGTCTACCTGCTGGCGCGCTGCTGCATACGAGCTGTGGCCTGCTGGGCTGTTTGCCTGTTAGCACCCCGGCGAGGGGTAGGAGTGGTAGCTGGGGTAGATGCGCCCCTGCCTCGCCGCCCTCTTGGTGCTGGTGATCGGGCTGTCCTGGTCGATGACTCGCCCTTCAAAGCAAGAGCGGTGTCAAAGGAGCTCCCAGCATACCCCAAACAGTGCACTTGATTCAAAGGTCTGCAGTGATGCCCACAGAGTCTGCCTAACTACTGTCTGCAGCTCAAGGTTGGATGCTGCTGGCTTGCTACGCTTGCTGCAAGCTAGTCAAGGGCAGAGCCTGTCACATCGCTGTTGTTGTGTGCATGAGCTGTAACGCAGGCCCTTGCAGCAGCATGTGCACGGGCAGTTCTTCTGTCAACTGAGGCTGCCATGTGACCAGCAATACTCATATCTGTGAAATGCCTACAAACATAAGCAATGCGGGGGCTCATGCACACTGCCATGTCCCTCATGATGCCTGCTTGGCCTCACAGCATTCATGTTCCTCCAAGCTGCCAAAGGTTGCATGTTGCGCTCAGCACCCTAAGTTCTTTGCGATGCCTGCAATTTGTTTGTTTTGCAACACTGACTGCAGCTCTTGAGAGCCTTGAGGAACGACCCACCTGTTGTGTGCTTCGCCCAGACCGTCCAAAGGCTTCACCCAATGTAGCTTGCCTCCCACGAGCTGACTCAGGGGCTGTTGGGGGCCGTGAGCCTGCCCTGCCTTGTCCAGCAGACGCAGGGCGGGAAGATGATGGTCCAGGCACACCCATGTCATCATCTTCATCCATGGCTGCTGTCCCGTTGGGTTGTGGCAGGGAGGCATCTGAGGGGCCGCTCGGAAGAATGCGAGCTGCTGATGCTGTGACTGCCTGTGCTGACTGCAATGCATGAAAACAGATGGTGAGCCAGAAGAAGACACCAAGAGTACAAGAGCGACAGAGGCCCTACACACAGATCTTCAAGTGGTAGGCAGGGTGTTGTATGTCCTAGCTGTGGTTTTGTAGAGTGCTCTGCAACCTGATGAGACATCACACACAGCGATGGCTGCAGTAGCACGTGCTGTTGCTCTCTATGCCAATTGAAGGCAGGACATTCAGAATACGGCAACGAAGCATGTCATGAGCTTCATGCACCACACCAATAAACCACCTCCATGCAGCCCACCCTCAAGTCGAATTTCTGCCTTTTGAGCGCACCAGTGCTGATTCAGCAGCAAACCAGCACCTGTTGATTTCTCCTGTGTTGTATCTGAGCATTGACAGCAGCGTCCACATCGCCCTCTGGTCCTCTGGCTCCTGCCGCTCGGTCTGCCACAGCAGCAGTCTGAGTCTCTGCCAATGCTGCTCGGACGCAATCATGCAATGCTTGCTTCTCATCCTGCAAGCACAGCCTCAAGCTATCGCTACACGACCATCTCACAAAATATAGGCTCTGTTAGTCATGAGTAAGGCATCCTGCGCCTTTGGATGTGCTTGTCTGCATCTTCTCTCGGCCATATTTGCCATTAAACATTTCACGAATGTCTACACACCAACAACAGGCCAGAGAGACACTGTGTCACCATTTCAGGTGGTGTATGACTGGGTACTATCCCTACATCCTGGAACCTCAGAAGCCTGAAGATAGTCCTTGCGCAAAGGCAATAGCGAATGTGCACACCAACTTCATCATTCAGTTGCTGACCGACCTGAGGCCTATCAGACTGCTGACAGGATGCTCAGCTATCATCAGAGCAGACATGCGCTGCACTCAGCTATTGCTGCTTCCCTTGTCTACAAGGTTGTGCAGCCAGTGCTCATCTTGTCTACAAAGTTGTGCAGCCGCGGCTCACCTTGTCTACAAAGTTGTGCAGAGCATTGGCAAGGTCTTGCTCTGGCAGAATCTCGAGGTGCTGCTGCAGGTGCTCAGCAATCAGGTCCTCAATCTGGTGCTCGTCCAACGCCTCAGGCCGGATGCCTTCAGTCAAGCTAGCATTCTCTGAAACTTCACCTGGTGCCTGCATCACCACACGAGCTGCTCAGTACTTGCATTGCTCCATGAGTGATGTGCAACATGGAAGTGTGAGGGGGGAACTAAGCGAGGGCAATTTGATGGGGCAGACGCACAAATGTGCACAATGATTGCATGGACAGGTTGGTCGACATACAGGCAGATGGACAGACATTCATGGACAGACATTCAAGCAGAGGGACAAGCAGCTCTTAGGGATGCAAAAGCATCACTGGTTGTTAGGATATCGTTTGTTGCATGGTGAAGTTCAAATGTAACAAAGCCTGGGGCGAATATTGAGCGTGTCTACTTCAGGCAGATGTTTTAGGTGTACATGGCAATTGACAGGCATGTCTACAAGACCATGCATCGCTGTTTCATGTACCTTAGCTTTGCGTACAGGAGCTTTGTGCCATAACAGGATGTCATGGGGGTTGGCTACTTTGCCCACAAATTTTTGCCCAAACCTCTGAGCATTAATGGTTGAGAACCCAGTGTAGTCCACCTGTACAGCCAGCTACCTGGCTCACAAGGATGACCCACAATCACACAACTACTGATGCTGTCCCAATCCTCCTTGCACATTGGTGATTGTGACTTCAGACGGTATGAGTGGTGTAAGCACTGCAGCCAAAGATTGTTGCATCAAAGACTCTGTGCTTGTAAGAGGCACCAGCTGTGTAAATGCTCATTACAAACGCTATTGCAGCCATGTGGAACAACAGCCCAGGCCCCCTTTACATGCAACGGCCCAGGCTGCAGAGCATGTGGGGCGTCATCCCTGCATCACAGCAAGTTCAAATTTGCAAAGCTTACCCTCAGCCTGATGAGCGGCAGCATGCTAGCACGACCACCCACAGCTCGATTGTTGGCCTTCTGAATCATGTACTCCACTTTGTTTTCAAGGAAAGCTGTGATGGCTTCAGTTTCCTCTCGCGCAACTTCCACATGGTCCTGGAGAATTACCTGCGGAACAGGAAGTACGGTGAATGGCACAACGTCTACAAGCCCATGACAAGAAACAGCTCATGACACAGAGCAGGCTTGTATGCATCTGCAGCCAATGACGCGGAGGCATTCACAGGTGCTACTCATGCTCCAACGTCAAGCACACATGTGGTGAATCTCTGCATACATGTGTATGCTACGCACTCTGACTGATTTTCATGCCAGGATTGAATGGAGGACAGCTCAGGCCAAGCCAGGCTGGTTGTATGCAGGCATCACCACACCGGCTGTGACTGACAGCATATACAGTCATCATCAAGCTGAAGCTGGGTGCTGCAAAACATTAAGCTGTCCTGTGGCAGTGTGCCTTGCCGTTTACATGCTTGGGGTAAGGCATTTCACATGGTCAGCTCACCTCTGTATCAGGAATGAACAGGTGGACAGGGTGCTGCAGAACATAGGCATTTCACATGGGCAGCTCACATTGTCATGGATGAAGGGCCTGACGCTCTCTAAGGGGTAGTTGATGGTCCTATATCTCTCCCTGTTGATCTCAAACAGCACGACATGCTTTTTCTTGGACTCGCCCTCAGATAAGGCTGTGGCTACTGAAGATCCAGGCTGAATGAGGCTGAAAGACTTGTCCTCTGCTGCAGCATGCTCCTGCACAATGTTCATGGCCGGGAATTGGTTTGATGTTTTGAGTGACCAGGACGGCTCCGGTAGCGTCGGCAGCCCTGGCAAGCCACTTTGCACACTACCAGCTGCAATGTTGACGCTGCCAGGGCAGATAGATCACCTGACGGAGTGCACCTAGCAGATGCCAGCACGTGCATTGCGGTGCGAGTAGGATCAGAGTGCATGCACCTTGAAACACAACAATGCGAGACCAGGCCAGGCGCCAACAAGTCAGCAATGCATATTGTGACAGTGTCAAACACAATCTGTACATATGCCATGATTCAATAGGGATACAGGCCATGGGCGAGAGGCGCCAAGCCTTAACAAACAACAGCCTGCCAAAGGCACAGAAGATGCAAATGCCGTTGATAAGAAGTCATCATACATAAGTTGCGCACCCAAGCAAAAGTCAAGCAACAGCCCACAACGGCTTGATCTTGTATCCCTTGTGTGCTGATGTCATGACACAGACAGAAGCTCACCCATGATTCTGGAATGCACTCATGTTCATGACCCCAGATGACAAAGTCCAGGAATCTGGCGAGGTAGCTCTCTCGGATGCAGTTTTTGGCATTCTGGGAATGAGGGACTCTGTTCTGATGCAGAACGAACACATTGAACCACTCATTTTGAGGGCAATCTGGGCTGCCTGCAGGTCTGGCCCTGCACTGACACCCACATGTATATGAAATGAGAAAACAGTTGACAAGACATCATCAGCTTGCATGACTGCCACAGACTGACTTACAGCTTCACAAGAGTTCAGCAAGTTGTGCATTGAGGCCAATGTCAAATTTTGGTCAGGCTGTCATTTCGAATGATACTGCTGTCACTCTTGCTCTGTTGGGTGCTTTGGCATGCAGACAGACTACAGCTCAGCCGCTGCCTGAGCACACTTGTGACTGAGCAAATAAGCAGTGACAGTACTTGCACAGAGGCATACTGCACACAATGGGGTCATCAAACACAGCACAGCTTACCATTCCACACATCCAGGTGTCTGGAACATGCGACCCAAGCGCTCATCCCTCACATTGCCTAAACCATATATTCCAACCTTTGTGTTCCCCTGCACTTCATGCCTGCTGGGGAAATGGCATACAAAAGTTCCAATTCAACAAAATCCTTTAAGGCTTGCCATCACGTATATTCTCAGTGATATGCATGCATTCCTGTAGTGTTGTCAGGGAGCATGCAAGGCACGTCTCGGTAGTGTCATACAGCAATGAAAGTAGTGGCATGAAGCATTGGTTGCATGCTTGGCAACCTACCTTCTTCAACAAGACAGGTTCAATCCTGATCTTGCCCACGCCAGACCCACTGAGTGCCTGCAGAGCCCAGCATGCATTTTCACAAGTGCAGATTCTGATGGTGTTAATCACCACAAGAGGTTTCCGTGCAAGCAAAGTAATGCTTTTCAAATTGCCCAAATGGGTTTCTGAGTCAGCCCATAGCGTACCATTGAAGCTGAAAGCTGCATCACACTGCTGCAATAGGCATGCTAGGACACAGCAGCTGATCAAGAGGGTGCCAGAGCAGGGTGAGAATGCTCACTGCTTTGCCAAAGTAGTTGACAAGGTTGCAGGTGGACAATACGTCCACTGCAGATAGGTTGTCTGCCCCTGCTGGGTCATCATGGTTGCCATGTATTGTGAAGACAGGCAACCCTACATTGAAATTAGAGTTCTCAAAGTTGACTCTCCTGCAGTGTGTGGCAATCTGTGAATCACTGTAGTGAGCTGCATGCAGTGCATACTGCTCAGTGGTTGCATGTGCTGCATGCGGCAAACGTCAAGAGGTTTTGTGTGCTGGCTAGCCTGAGCAGTCAACTCACCTGCTCACAAAGTTGACTGACTGATCGCTGACCACTTGAAAAGCCACGGGCTTATCGCTTAGTGTGTACCGTGTCAAGATGTCAATAGCTCTCACTATTGTGCTTCTGGAAGGCTTATTGTCGTGAAATAGATCACCACCGAGCAGAACCAGGTCAACTGCCTGTTGTTGCGCAATCTGCAGGATCTCCTCAAAAGTAACGAAGGAGTCGTCCTTTCGGATCTCGTCTTTCTCCCAGACTCCCTGCAAGACCAGCTGACGTCTGTGCAAGCTGACTGTCTAGCCGCAGTGCCAACTTAAGGATCAGAGAACTGACCAGGTGGTTATCGGTGGCAACTAGGATCTTCAAGGTGTCCCTGCATGGAAAGACAAATCATAAGGGTCAAATGCGCGGCCGAGCTGTGGAAGCACCCCCTGGGCGCACCTGTCTTCACCATCAGACATGCCTTAGAAGGTGGTCGGCCGTCTAGTTTCTGCCCCGGCTTGAGCAGAGAAAAGGATTCAGCAGCGGCAGATGACGCTGCTGCTTTTGCTCATCAAGCGCACGGCTTGGCCAAGGTGATTATAGAACACAGCGCGCATAGGATGGTTTCGGTGCTCTCACAGCATTTCACAGCACGGAAGAAGCTGAAGAGCGTCAGCGAGTTCCCTTGATAAATGGGATCTCGGATACATGTTCCCAAGGATGCACTGATGTGCAGAGCCTGGTAACATGTCTGCATCATAGAGATATTGTGATACAGTATGCAGTCAAGCCCCTTGGTAGATTGGATCTCAGATACTCGTTCTCAAAGATGCGCTGATCTGCAGAGCCTGATGAAGTATATATGTACAGTATGCAATCATGCAAGGTTGTGTCAGGCTGCGCAATGCGTTGAAATGCACTGAAATGCATCTTGGAGTCTATAATGTAAATTACATGCATCATCAACTACAGTCACGGTAAGTGTAACTGCTGACTCAAGTCCAGCATGCACCTGCACATAGTTTGACAAGGGCGCTTACCTGTACATGCACATGAGCAGCATGCAGTATCTCAGGACTTGGACCTCCTGTGGTGGCAAAGGCTGTCCTGGCTTGCAAGGCAATGCATGAAAGGCATCATGAACCAAAGAGGTCAGAAATTTGACGTCTTGGTTTCAGGGTGCTGTGACAATGATAGGTTCACAGTTTCCTCTGCATCAGCTCCAGAAGTAGCTTCTGCGATCATGCTCCTGATCCTGTTCATGGTCTGCACCCATGCAGCGTCTCGCACCACCACCATCTGCCATGCATCAATGTGACTCATCAGCGCAGCAGCAGGCATGACTCATCAGCTTGGCAAAAGTTCAGGCAAGCAACACGGCAACTCGTGCATCAAGGAAAGCTCAAATGATTCAGTAAAATGAAGGACGCCGAGCCTTGAATTGATGCCAAGTTTGTGTGAAAACAGGGCATTATTGACATGCAAACAGCAGCAGCAACTTCAGGCCTGCCTCCAACACAGACGCATACCCCTTCAAAGCGCAAGCAGCCACAGCCGAAGCAGACTAAGCCCAAGAAAGTCAAGTATGGTGGCTCCTTCTGATGCTCCCACCATGCAAACCACTAAGAAGGTACCCCGTGAGATAAGTTGTCAGCTCTCTCAGAGGGACTGCCACGACAACCTTCAGTGATCTGCCTCTGGCGTGTGTGGGATCTGGCGTACACATCAAGGACAAGGACAGGCGTCAGACATCAGCAGTGGACACAGCAAAGCAAAGAGAACTTGGGTAGGAATCTGGAGCGTTTGGTGAGGGATCCTGTACTCCGTATCAGGTGAATGGCAGTGATGATCACAATGCACTCTCGCAGCAGTTGCCCTCTTGAGCCTCACAATAATGAATATGCTGATGCGTCAGTCTTAAGTCTGACGTCCGCATCAGTCCGCATGAGTCTTAAGTCTGACGTCTTTGTTCTGTCATCAGGAAAAGGCAGTGGCAAGCTGAAAGGCCCTTGACCAGGCTCAGGCAGAGCGTGATGAGCGCCTCCACACCCTAGATCACCTGCGTGTAGAGTGGGCAGGCGCACATCTGTCAGCTGAGGACAAGAAGGGTCAGGCAGCAGCCATAAGATTAAGGATCAGGACACATCTGTCCCGACTTGTTGTTGTAATGCTTATGGACATGCATGCATCAAGTGTGCCCTGTGCTGCATGCACCTGCGCACTGATGCGTGACATGACTGATGCTCAGCTTCTGCACTTCCAGCTGTCATGCCCAACTGCCTGACTTGTGCTAACACGTCTGTACAAGACCCATCTGCAGTTGGCTGTGGATCATTGCAAATGCGATGACAAGCCTGCAAAGACTCAAACTCCCTGCAATAGCATGACACAATAGCATGGGGTTTTTTGCCAACGTCGAGACAGCAGGCGCATGTACAGCAGTTCTGACTGGTTAGCCCAGGAATGCATCAAATTGATAAATTGTGTGCTTCAGATGGAGGCCACTGCTAAACACCTGCAGGGCCTGCAGATCATGGACGCTTATCTGGAAAAGCTGGCTACAAAGGGAGAAGATATTGAGCGCCAGAGGGTACGCCCGCATGCTGTTTTGGCGTCAATTGTCCTTGGGTACCCATGTGTAGTGAGCAATGATGCATCAGCGCCAGCCAATGTTGCAGGACCACTTCACAAACCTCAGAAATGTCTGGTGCATACTGCTAGTCATAGCATGGGTTGGGCAATGTTGTGACAGTCATGCACCTCGCTACAGCTGACATGAATGCCAGTGTTATGCTTAATGCATCTGTGTCAAATCGGCACATGGGAATGGCTCTCCTGAAATGCAATACTCACATGTGCATGCCTATCGATGATCAAGCATATTTCGTTTGATTGTGGTGGTATTGCAGGCTGTGGTTGCTGCTCATGAAGCCTTTTTGGTGAAGGCAGAGGCAGATGCCAAGATCAGAATACCAGCCTTGCAGCAAGAGACTGCACAGCTGCGCCAGCTGTATAACGATGGTAACAATGTCAAATAGAACAGCAGTCGTAGGGCAAGAGTTTTACCACAATATAAATTGCAACTCTACTTGTGCCCTGCCTATGCAGTATGGCTAAGTAGCTTGTTGAGCGGAATATGGCGCCACTGTCATTCTGTTTCTGTTTTGCATGTGTTTCTAAGTGCGTTCATTGTATTATGTTCAAGGGAAAATCCTTTACAAATTGATACAAATTGAGACGAGGGCATCTGCAAAAGTGTCACCTTCTTGTGTCTAGACTTGTCACATTTGACCAGTGACTCAGCTCGCATCACTCAACCCTGGCGTTTTATTCTCCTGTGCTGCTGGTGTGTAATTGGCTGTCTGACGCGTGCAACTGATCAGCAAGTACACATCTCTTGTTCAGGTCTGATAGAACAGATAAGAACATGACATTGGTGGGAAAGGGTCGCATAGTAAATGCAGATCAGGTGCTCATTGCTTGCAGAATTCTTCATGAAGGCACTGTTCAAATAATCAAAGACCAATGAAGGTTGTCAATTGCAATCAAAATGACAATTGGTGTCCTATGCAGCAGGTGGAATAGTGTTTGCTTTGTCCTTCTGGAAACACATATGCCTTGTCGTTGCGTCGGTACATTAACGCTTCTGAAAAAGGGCTTGTAGCCTTTTCCTTTCAGAGTTTGGAATTCAGCGTCGAGAGTGCACTTCCCCTTTTGTTGCAGTTCTGTCAGCCAGTCATCAAGCCTAAGACCGTTTTGACGCAGCTGTTTAGACATCTTCAGAAGCTTGTGCTTTTCCTCTAACAAGAAAAACTCAATAAGCACAGGTCTTGGCTTCCTGGCGTTTGGCGAGAAGCTGCCCATCCTCTTGTATGATGTCCAGTGAACTGCCTCATCTGGCTCTTAGTTGTAACGTCTGGGATGCACATATGGGCTCTGTAATTCCCATGACGACAACGGAGTTCAATGTGAACGCTCGAGGACGAGCGTGCTTTGAGGGGGGAGTAGTTGTAACGTCTGGGATGCACATATGGGCTCTGTAATTCCCATGACGACAACGGCCGTACCCTTTTGCTACAATGTGCAAGAAGTGACCGGGCATGGAAGTGCCAGCTGGGTATCCAATATGCACAACCATAGCTTGGTTGCCTGTCTCCACATTTGTGATTTCCACATAAGGGATGGCATACTGCTTGACAAGGGCTATCTGATCATTGTGTTGTAATGTGAAGTCAAGTTGGCCACAGCAGTGAGCTTTGGCTATGGCAGTGGTCAGGACCTTGCCAAGCATCAATGACCCTTGCCAAGCAGGGCACAAAGGCGCTGGGGACAGTGCAGTCCATGAGGAGGCAGCTGCCAGCGGCGTGCATGTCCAGAACCAGTCTGCTGCCAACTACTGGTAAGAGACGCTCACTACCATCGTAAATGTGCTCCCTGAGATCAAGTGAAACATCTTGCATGGCCTCAGAGCTGAGGCCCCTGCAAGACACCTGGCCTAGGATGCTGTGTTGACGATCATGAGCTGAAGCACTTGAAGCAAAAGCTGGACAGACATGGACGCATGCTCAAGAGACATGACGAGATCTTGGAAGAGAGAGAGAGGCAAACCAGACAGTGTGCTTTGGTTTTGTATGGTCTCAAAGAGCTGCATGTCCAACCACCAAAAACTGTGAAGTTTGAAGACAATCCTTCAGTAGATCTGCTGGCTGATACACTGCCTAAATGGGAATAGTAGTTTCGGTATTCCAATGAGATAGCCATGTCAGATCTAGATCCGTCAGGAGCGTCGGGTGCAGCGCCACCCCTCAAACGAAGCACATTACCTTTGCCGGTAGCAGCACCAGCAGCAAGAGGAGCAGACTCGTCAGAAACCGCGGCCCCAACAGCAGGGACCTTAGCTGTAGCAGCAGCAGTTGCTGCAGGCTCAGACTGGATCTGGGTATCAGACCCATCCCCGGCCAGCTTTGGCTCGCCCAACACAGACGAGGCAGAGGCATC
>JAABUP010001023.1_pt1 | contig 59985 bp, 57 predicted proteins | sample 5559201 | NCBI WGS metagenome assembly JAABUP01 (sample SAMN10711887, study PRJNA513373) | rock metagenome | isolation source: Antarctica rocks | place: Antarctica | reverse complement strand
TGTCCTGCCCCAGGCGCGTTTTCGCGGCCTTGCCCACCAATGCGCGTTGAGTACGTACGCCGCTCCGGGGACAGTCAACTTGCCAGAAGGGATTCGCCAACAGCATCACCGAAGGGCCAAAGTCGAGCTGACAACACAAGCATGTATTGTTGCCCGTGGCCTCAGGTCGGCATCTCCAGGCCCGAGTAGACGCAGCGCGTTTTATCAGCCCCCACCTTTGCAGATGACATCGCGAATTGCCACCCTTTGCACTACAGCGTGTACTCAGGCGGAGTCGCGTTATCTTATCCGCGCTGCTGCATTACAATACCGCCCTATGAAGAACCAGAGTGCCGCACCCGCTATTGCCGTACCACGCCGTCAACCTGGTGCCTCGCCACGCGGCCGCCTCACACGCAGTCTCGGTGCCGCGCTGGCGCTGGCGCTGCTGGCGTGCCTCTACTTCGCGCTGACCGCCGCCGATGGCATCATCAGCACGAACGATGGCAGCCACTACGCGCTGACCAAGGCGCTCGCGGTCGATGGGTCAGCGCGGATCGATCCCTACGTCAATTACGGCGCGATCCAGCCGCCGAAGGGGACGCCGACGACCGACGACTACCGCGATGTCAGCGCGCGCGATGGGCATTTCTACTCCGATCGCCCCCCCGGCACGGCGTTCCTGGCGGTGCCGTTCTACTGGCTCGGTGAGCTGGTGAGCCGCATCTCGGGGCGGCGCGACCTCGATTTCCCGCTCCGCTACGTGACGATGCTGCCCCCGCTCCTCGGGGCGGCGACGGCGTTGGCCCTCTACTGGCTGGCGCGCGGACTCGGTGCGGGTCGGTCGGCGGCGACCCTGACCGCCGGGAGCGCGGCGCTGACGACATTGCTGCTCAAATACGCCACCCTCCTCTACTCGCACATCGCGGGCGCGTTGTTCGCCACCGCCGCGTTGGCGGCGATCCTGTTGGCGGAGCGCCGCCCCGGTCGCAGCTGGCCGCTGGCGCTCGGCGGGGCGCTGCTCGGTTGGTCGGCGGTGACCGAGTATCCCAATCTGTTGCTGATCGTGCCGGTCGGCCTCTACGTCCTCTGGTGCGCGTGGTGCGGGCCGGACCCGCGCGGGTTCGCGCCGCGTGGCCCGCTTGTTTTCTCTCTCGCCTGGGCGGTTCCGATCCTGATCCTGGCCGGGTACGACTGGCTCGCATTCGGTGCGCCCTGGCACACCTCCTACACCTATCAGTATTATTTCGAGTGGTCGCGCAGCCCCCTCACGACGTACGTCACGCCGCCGCTGACCGGGCTGCGCTGGCTCCTCTTCGGCCCGTCCGGCCTCTTCGTGATCACCCCGGCGCTGGCGCTGGCGCTGTGGGGACTGCTCATTCTCGCGCGCCGCGCGCCCGCACGGGCCATGCTGCTGCTCGGCGTGGTGCTGATCGTGCTCCTGCCGACCGCGCTCCACCGCACCTACTATGGCGGGGGGAGCCGCGACACGCGCTATCTGCTGGTGATCGTCCCCGCGCTGTATGCGCCGCTCGCCCTCTGGCTCGACGCGGTCGCGCTGCCGCGTCGCCCCCTGGCGCGCTTGGCGCTGCTCGGCGGGGCGGCGCTGCTCGCGTTGTGGGGGCTCGTGCGCTCGTATCTCAGCCTGTTGACGATGTTCGGTCACCGCGCGGTGGAGCGCTCGCCGGAGGAGGCGTGGCGTATCGTGGCGGGGCAGTGGCGCGATACGGCGGTGGTCGCGCCAGGGCTGCCGCTGCTCCCGTATTTCGTCGCGCTCGCCGTGCCGTTGTGCGGGGTGCTGTGGTTGTCATGGCGCGGTTGGCGCTGGTGCATAGCGCGCCATGACGAAGCCTTCTGAAGGCATTTTGATCATAAAACGATGCGATTCAGTTCCGTTTAGGGTTGTCAAGTCGGTATTGATGGCGTATAGTTTAGCGCAGAGATGAAGAATGACCCCCGCAATACGGGGGACGCCACAATTGAATCGTCCGTTTGGCGGACAATGTAGCGCGGCTTCCAAAGGTTCCCTTGGAGGACGGCTTCGTGTTTCTCTGTGGTGCCCATCCACCATTCTTCCTCCTCATCGCGGACGGTTCGGCGACGAGCGCTGTCGCCGATACGGCAATGTGCGAGGCACAGCGGTGTGTCGCGCATTTAATGACGACCAGGAGGTGTCGCAAGGCCGGCTGACGAGGAGACCCACCGGATTGATGAAGTAAAGAAACGTGGGTGAAGTGCGCATATGAGTGCCATCCTGATCGCTAAGGGCAGGGATCAAGGCTTCCTCCTCTCCGATGAAATCGTCGCGGCATTCCCCAATGTGGAAGCCGACGTGACCGGGCTGGACGATTTCTACACCTCGCTTCTTGAATACGGCATCGAGGTTATCGATCAGTCCCCCGCCCCTGCGAAACGCCCCACCGAGCAACGTGTTCCGAGACTTCGCGCCGTTGCTCCCCAGCAAGAAACCCCTGAGACCAATACGCAACCAACGCCGCTCCCTTCCGGGGTCGCCGATGATATCGGTGGAGTCGGTGATTCGGTGCGCCTGTATCTGCAAGAGATCGGCGAGACGAGCCTGCTGACGATGGAGCAGGAAGTCTGGCTGGCGAAGCGGATGGATCGCGGCAAGTGCTCCGAGCGACGCTTGCAGTGCAACGATTACAGTTGCGACGAGGAGCGCCTGGAGTTCATCGCGGACGCCGAGGATGGCGATCGGGCGCGCGCCCACCTCATCCAGGCCAATCTGCGGCTCGTGGTCAGCGTCGCCAAGAAGTACGTCGGGCGCGGTCTCTCGTTTCTCGATCTGATCCAGGAAGGGAACATCGGCCTGATGAAGGCCACCGACAAGTTCGATTACACGCGCGGCTTCAAGTTCAGCACCTATGCGACGTGGTGGATCCGCCAGGCGATCACCCGCGCCATCTCCGACCAGAGCCGCACGATCCGCCTCCCGGTCCACGTCGGCGAGACGATCAACCGCGTCAAGAAGACCGGCCACCGCCTCCAGCAGATTCTGGAGCGCGAGCCGACCCACGAAGAAATCGCCCGCGCGCTCGACATCGGCGACGACAAGGTGCGCCAGGTACTCGACGTGTCGCGTCACCCGGTTTCGCTGGAAGCCCCGGTCGGCCAGGATGGCGATGCGTTCCTCGGCGATTTCATCGAGGACGAGACGCTGCCCGCGCCGCTCGATATGGCCTCGCAGCAACTGCTGAAGAGCCAGATCGGCGACTCGCTCCAGAAGCTGACCGACCGCGAGCGCCGGATCATCCAGCTGCGCTACGGCCTGGAAGATGGCCGCTACCGCACCCTGGAAGAGGTGGGCCGCGAGTTCGGGATCACGCGCGAGCGGATTCGCCAGATCGAGGCGAAGGCGCTGCGGAAGCTGCGCCATCCGAACTATAGCCGCAAGCTACGCGGCTATCTCGACTAGCAACCGCTGCCGAGGAACACGATAGCGAGGGGCTGGGGGCGATGCTCCCACCCCCTCGCGTGCGTATGGAGGGAGGCGATGGACCTGGGCTCACGCGATAAGTTGACCCTGATCACCGGCGCGTCGCGCGGAATCGGCGCGGCCACCGCCCAGCTCCTGGCCGGAGAGGGGGCCGATGTTGTCGCCCGTTATGGCCGCGACCGCGCTGGCGCGGGGGCGACCGCAGAGTTGGTACGCGCCGCAGGACGACGCGCCTGGATTTAAGGGATCGCTCTGCGCGATGCGGCGGCGGTCGCTGCGGCGTTCGTCGCGATCGGGCCCGAGGTCGGCGGCCTCGACATCCTGATCCTCTGCGCCGGACAGCATATCGTCGCGCAGCTCCCCGATCTGACCCCCGCCGAATGGGATCTGATCGTGGCGACCAATTTGAACGGCCCCTTCTACGTCCTGCACGCCGCGATCCCGCTCCTGAGCGATGGCGCGGCGGTCATGGCGGTGGCGAGTGTTGCGGGGCAGACCGGCGCACCACGGCACGCCCACTACGCCGCCGCGAGGACCGACCTGATCAACCTGGCGAAGAGCGCGGCACGAGTCGCTCGCACCACGCGTGCGCGTGCGCGTGCGCGTGAACAGCATCGCCCCAGGCATGACCATGACGCAGATAGGCCGCGAGACGGCGGCGGGGTTGCCTGCGGACTACGCGCAGACGAAGCTCCTGGCGGGGCGCTTCGCCGAGCCGGAAGAGAGCGTGCGGGCGATCACCTTCCTGACGAGACCGCTCATCGGGTTCATCACCGGGGCAACGCTGGATATTAATGGTGGGCGAAAGCTGCGCTGATCGCGTCTCCGCACCGCCGTGACGGCGCGGCCCTGCCGTATAACGCAAGGGAGCGAGCGGATAAACCGCTCGCTCTGGTATTGTCGTTGCGTTGGTCGCTTTAGCCCATCGTCATCGAGCGGGCGCGAAGTCCGCGATCGCTCTGTTCGATGTCGATGCTGATGTCGCCGCCTTCACGGATGTCCGTGCCGGCGAAGAGCGAACCGTGGACATAGACATCGTCGCCGATACTCTCCACGCGGGCGAAGAGGAAACGACCCGAGGGATCGATCCGCATCACGTTCGCCGGGACCGCGCCGATGGGAACCGGACCGCTATATGGCTCGCGAGTACGGCGCGCACGACCAGCGCCAAACGCATCGTCGCCGGGTGTGGTTTCGCGTCCGCTGACGTTGTCGTAGAGGCGCTGGCGTGAGGCCGGAATCGCCTCGACATCCTGTGTCACACGCACATCCGCCGCTTCGGGGCCTTTTTGCCCCTGTCGCAGCGAGAACTCGACCCCCTGACCATCGATCAACCAGGGACGCCCATCGGCGATCGAGTTGCGATGGACGAAGAGATCCTTGCCCTCCTCGGTGGTGATGAAGCCGTACGCCTTTTCCGGGTTGTACCACTTGACCATTCCGGTCCCTTGACCGCTGCTCATAGCTTGATCCATGCCCTTCCCCTGTCCTCGGCGTTTTCCCCTGATGCCGTGAAGTCGACCCTCGACGAATCATCTTGACTATGAGCAAGTATAGCACACCTTACGCACATGCCAATGGGCGCAATGCACAACTTTCAGGGGGCATTCGGGACAAGTATTCGCCGTTACACACCGAGCAGGTCGCGCCCGGTTTGCCTAAAGCGCGCCCGCCGCGATACAAGAGAGTCGCCGCACCTGTGGTGTATGGCGGGTGCGCTGGTGCGGCGGGGTGAAAGGGGACTGAATCCGATGGAGCGTGTCGCTTTCGTGATCGATCTCAAACCTGGTGCCGATCCGGCGGAGTACAAGCGCTGCCACGACGCCCTCTGGCCGGAGATGGCGGCGGCGCTGCGCGGGGCCGGTATCCATAACTACAGCATCTTCCTGCATGGCGAGATCCTGTTCGCGTATCTGGAATGCGAGGATTTCGCTCGCATGGTGCGGGCGCTGGTGCATGACCCGGTCGATGCGCGCTGGCAAGAGCATATGCGGGACATGATCAGCGTGACCGGCGATCCCGAGACCGGCTTCGCCCGCCGCCTGCCCGAGCTGTTCCACCTGGACTGAATGGTCTCGCCCGCCGTGTCGCGCGCGAGATCGCAAGCAAAGGAGTAATCCGATGGCCCACGACCTACGAATTCGCCGCCTGACCGTGCAGCAGTACTCGCGGACGGTGGACGATCTCGGCTACGATTACAACGGCTTCAATGACGTCTACCAGCCGGGGAATCGCACCACCCGGGGAGGGTATGTCTTCACCATCGAAACCGATGCCGGGATCACCGGCGAATACGTCGGCGGGAGCAGCGTCGCCTACGCGCAGGTGGCGATGGTGGCGCACTATCTCCTCGGCAAGAATGCGATGCAGCGCGAGATCATCTGGAACGATCTGAAGCGCGCGCTCCGCAAGCACGATCGCTTCGGGATGGCCCCGATCGACATCGCCCTCTGGGACATCGCGGGGAAAGCCTACAACGCGCCGATCTATGAGTTGCTGGGCGGCTATCGCACGAGCCTCCCGGCCTACGCCTCGACGTATCACGGCGACGAGAATGGCGGCCTCGATAGCCCCGAGGCGTTCGCCGACTTCGCGGTCCAGTGCAAGGAGTTGGGGTATCCGGCCTTTAAGATTCACGGCTGGGGGACCGGCCCGATCGCGCGCGAGGTGGCGACGGTGCTGCGGACCCGCGCGGCGGTCGGCGATGCGATGGACCTGATGCTCGACCCGGCCTGCGAGTACAACACCTTCGCCGACGCGCTGAAAGTCGGGCGCGCGTGCGACGCGGCGGGCTTCTTCTGGTACGAGGATCCGTTCAAGGATGGCGGGATCTCGGCGTTCGCGCACCGCAAGTTGCGCCAGTTGATCGAGACGCCGATCCTGCTCGGCGAGCATGTCCGCGGCTTCGAGTTGCACGTCGATCAGATCGTCGCCGATGGCACCGACTACGTGCGCGCCGACGCCGACTACGATGGCGGCATCACCGGCGTGATGAAGCTGGCGCACGCCGCCGAAGGCTTCGGGCTCGACTGCGAGATCCACGCGCCCGGCCCTGCCCATCGGCACTGCATGGCCGCGATCCGCAACACCAACTATTACGAACTCGGCCTCGTCCACCCGAAGCTCGTTCGCAAGGCGGGTGGCGGCGGCATCTACGCCGACGGCTTTTCGGACGCGCTCACCTCGGTGGATGCGCGCGGCCATGTGCCGGTGCCGCAGGGGCCGGGCCTCGGCGTGACGATCGATTGGGACTGGGTGCGCGCGCACGAGACGGGCAAAGTCGTCTACGAGTAGCCTCGTACCAGACGCTGCCTATGGCCCTATGAACGCCACGATGCCCGCAACGAATTATCGTTGCGGGCATCGCATAAGTTCGGAAGGACAGTGAGCAGGGATCGCTATGGAGTTAGAACCGATTCTGTAGGGCTGCCAGGACAACGCAGTAGCACTGCGGCAGGGTATGCTACGCCTACTGTAGTAATGAACCATTGCGTTAGCTCCGCGCGATCGGCGCGATCATCACATAACCAAGCGACGTAATAGCGATCTTGAATGTAGTGACCAGCCAGGAAAGCAGGATCGTAGTAGCGATCCTCGATCGGTTTCGCCCCAAGGTGGGCTGCAAGCACCCACTTGTCGTAATCTTCTTCGTCCCAGTTGCACCAAAGGCAGTGGGGATGTGAACAGAAGAAAGGGCGTGCATTTGGACAGGGATAGAGGCTATCCCATACCGCTTGGTCTACCAGCACATACCTTCCATTTCTGCTGCAATCTCGATCAACGGCTCAGTGCACCGCCGCGATCTGCGCCGCGCGGTCGCGCCCGGCCAGCGCCGTGAGGCTGTCGTGCCGGAAGCCGATCCAGACGGCCAGCGCAGTCAGCGCCCAGCCGGGGAGGCAGACCGCCCAGACCGCCGGCAGGGGTGCCCCGAAGAACTCCACCAGCACGAACGCGAATCCGACCCCCAGCCACATCCCCAGGGTGTTGCAGATCAGCGGCAGGCGCGTGTTGCCCGCCCCGCGCAGCGCGCCGGTCCAGACGAAGCCCTGCCCCCACAGCGGGAGCGAGAAGGCGAGCACCCGCAGGCTCTGCGCGCCGAGGTCGCGCACCTCCGCGTCGTCGGTGAAGAGACCCATGATCTGCGGGGCGAGCAGCAGGAAGAGGCAGGCCATCCCGCCCATCCAGACCGAGGCCCAGGAGGCGGCGGCGCGCGCCGCCGCCCGCGCGGCGAGCGGGTGCCCGGCCCCCAGGCTCTGCCCGACGAGGGTGCTGGCCGCGATGCTGAAGCCAAGGCCCGGCAGGAAGCCGACCGAGAGGGCGTTGAAGCTGATCCGCTGCGCCGCCAGCGCGTTCGTGCCAAGCGCCGCGATGATGATCGTGAAGACGGTGAAGGCGGTCGCGATCAGCGTCTGCTCGATCGCGGCGGGGACGCCGAGCGCCAGCGTCTGTCGCACCGCCGCGAAGCGTGGCCGCCACCCCGCCCAGCCGCGCAAGCGCATCAACCCGCGCCCGCGCACCAGCACGAGCACCAGGATGGCCGAGCCGACGAGCCGACTCGCCGCCGCCGCCCAAGCCGAGCCCTCGACACCGAGCGCCGGGAGGCCGAGATGGCCGTAGATCAGCGCCCAGGCGAGGCTGGCGTTGATCAGGTTGTCGAAGATGCCGACGAGCATCGGGGTCCGCGTGTCGCCCGCGCCGCGCAGGAGCGCGCCGCAGATGAAGACCATCATCAGCCCCGGCAAGGTAATCATCGTGATCCGCAGGTAGCCGGTCCCCACCGCCGCCACATCCGGCGCGACGCCGAACGCGCCGATGATCTGCCCGGAACCGAGCGCGCCGAGGATGGCGAGCGGGATCGCGCCGAGTAAACCCCAGCTGATCGCCTGCTTCGCCACGCTGATCGCCCCGTTGGCATCGCGCGCGCCGATCGCGTGTGCCACCATGATCGACGCGCCGATCGTGACCGCGCTGAGGATCGAGAGCAGGAAGAAGAGGACTTGCAGGGCGGTCCCGACGCCGGCGGTCGCGGTCGCGCCGAGACGGGCGACGAGGATCGTGTCCACGACGCCGACCATCGTCTCCAGTAAGTTCTGCGCGATGATCGGCCAGGCGAGCCCGATCACGCGGATATACATCGCGGCGCGGGCGAGCGGCGGCTCGGTGGCGCGCTCCACCACCGGCAGCGTACGCTCTTCGGTCAACTCGATACTCACCCCGCCCCCTCTACGAATCTGCTCGGGCTCGCGCGCTCATGCCGCATGCCGCCCGTAACTGTACTCGCTCGTGTCCGCTCGGAGTATGGCCCACCGGTGGGTTCGGACCTGTACTCTCGATCAGCACGGCACCCGGCGCAGGCGGCTGGCACGGAAGATGCAAAGTTGGGGTCGGGAGGGTGGTGCCGCACTGGCGCGAACCCGTTGCGATGGCTGGGATGCAAGGATGGAGTTGTGGTGTATGGCTGACCAGACAAACGACGATAAGCGGAAGAAACTGGCCGAACTCATCCGCAAGGTGAAGTTCACGATGCTGACGACGACCGAGGCGGATGGCAGCCTGCGGAGCCGCCCGATGACAATGTTGGACGAGGATTTCGCCGAGGAACTCTGGTTCTTCGTCGGCTCGCATTCCGGCGCGGTGGCCGAAATTAAGGCCGATGCACAGGTCAACCTCGCCTTCGCCGATACCGGCTCGAACGTCTACATCTCCCTCTCCGGTACGGCGGATGTGGTGCGCGACCGTAAGAAGGCCGCAGAGCTTTGGAATCCGATCTATAAGGCGTGGTTCCCCGATGGACTGGAGGATCCGAACTTGGCGCTACTGCGCGTGCGCGCCACCGAGGCGGAGTATTGGGACAGCCCCGACTCGAAAGTGGTGCAGGCGGTCGGCTTCGTGAAGTCGCTCGTCACCGGCAAGGAGGCCGACGGCGGCAAGAACGAGAAGGTTGCGCTCGGCGACGCCTAACCCACGGCGCATCCTTGCCGATAGTTTGGGTCGCGTTGGCCCGACCTGTGGGCGAGAAGCGGATAGCGGTCAGTCCGGCACAAGCAACAGACAAAGTTTGGAGAAGAAACGATCATGGCGAACGAGTTGAACGGACGCAAGGTCGCGTTCCTGGCGACCGATGGCGTGGAGCAAGTCGAATTGACCGGGCCGTGGCAGGCGGTGCGAGACGCCGGTGCGACGACCCACCTGATCTCGCTGAAGGCGGGCGCGATCCAGGCGATGAATCACGATACGGAGAAGGGCGATACCTTCCCGGTCGACAAGACGGTGCAGGAGGCCCAAGCAGCCGATTACGACGCGCTGGTCCTCCCCGGCGGCGTCGCCAATCCCGATCACCTGCGGACGGACAAGGACGCGGTGCGCTTCGTCAAGGAGTTCTTCACGGCGGGCAAGCCGGTCGGCGCGATCTGCCACGGGCCGTGGATGCTGGTCGAGGCCGATGTGGTGCGCGGGCGCACCGTGACCTCCTGGCCGAGCCTTCAGACCGATATCCGTAACGCGGGAGGCAACTGGGTCGATAAGGAAGTCCAGGTCGATCACGGCCTGGTGACGAGCCGCAAGCCGGACGATATCCCGGCCTTCAACAAGAAGATCGTCGAGGAGTTTGCTGAGGGGCGGCACGAGGCACAGGCGCAACTCGCCCGCGCCGATGCTGGCACCGGCGTTGCCTAACCTCCTTCGCGGTATCCCACTGTAGTTCGCCTCCTGTCTCACCGCCCCCGTACGAGTTGCGTACCGGGGGCGGTGTCTACCTCACCGCCTCCGTTCCCCACAAACTCCTCAACGTGCTCCCGCTCGATGTCGTGCCGCTCTTTTGTGTGCCAGCGAGAAGCCTCGCCATACCTGAAAGATTTCATTTAGCCAGGAGGAAGCAATGGGCCTACATCCGGCGCAGCCCGGACGTGTCTCCCGCCGCGATTTCATGACCGGCGCTGCGGCGCTCGGGCTGGCCGCAACGGCGGGCTCGCGGCTCAGCGGCGCACCCGCCGTTGCGGCGGCTCCCACCGGCACGGCGACTTCCACCGCCGCGCCCGGCTCGACGCGCGGTGTCGGCTTCGTCCTCTCGCACGAGCAATTCCCTGCCCCGACCCTGGTCGCGCTCGGTCGTGCCGCCGAGGCCGTCGGCTTCAACACCGTCTGGACCAGCGATCACACGCAGCCCTGGATGGCGAACGAGGGGCACGCCGGCCACGCCTGGGTCACACTCTCCAGCCTGGGGGCGCAGACAGGGCAGATCCCGTTCGGCACCGGCGTCACCTGCCCCACCTTCCGGCACCATCCCGCGATCGTGGCGCAGGCGTTCGCCACCCTCGGACAGTTCTATCCGGGCCGTGTTTTCCTCGGGGTCGGCTCTGGCGAGGCGTTGAACGAAAAAGCGACGACCGGCGTCTGGCCGAAATGGCAGGAGCGTTCGGATCGACTGGTCGAGGCGATCCAGTTGATTCGGCAGCTCTGGACCGGCGAGGTGGTCAACTTCCAGGGGAAATACTTCCAGACAACGGCGTTGCGGTTGTGGGATCTCCCGGCGCAGCCGGTGCCGCTCTATGTCGCCTCGAATGGCCTGAAGAGTATGTATCGCGCGGGGCAATACGGGGATGGGCTCATCACCGACACGCAGAGTCTGATGTCCGTACCGCGGATGATCAACTTCCGACAGGGGGCGCTCGCTGCGGGCAAAGACCCGGCGGCCATGCCGATCCTGGTCGAGCACTTCGTCGTCGTCGGCGGCAAGACCGAGGCGGAGGAGGCGGCGTCCTACTGGCGTTTTATCCCCCGATCGTGGCAAACCTATGTCAACGAGCCGGATCCACGGGTGATCAACAACCGCGCCGACGTCGAAACCTCCCTCGAAGAGGTGTACTCCTCCTGGCCGGTGAGCACCGATCCCGCCGTCCACATCGCGGCGTTGCAGAAGCTCTTCGACAACGGCGCGACGCAGGTCTACGTCCACTCGGGTCAGTTCGACCAGTACGGCGTGATCGACTTCTACGGGCGGTACGTCCTGCCGCAACTGCGCGCTTCCGGTGTCCTCGGCGCGCAGCTCGGCTGAGCACGGCACCGTGGCGCGGGCGTGCCGGATGGGGCTTGACAAATCGGCACGCCCGCGCTATGGTACGTACATCAGCGATGCGGCCCCCGGAGACGGGTCGGCGCAACCGTAAGGGTGCGGCGATGCGAAGAAGGGGAAGCGGGTCAGGGCTGTGTAGCTTTCGGGCGAAGGTTCGGGACACGCAGAGGCGGAGCCGCAAGGTCGAGCCGGATCGCCACAACGCTGATCGCTAAGGATGCCGATGGCCTCTCGGGGTTGTCGGCATCCGGCGTTTAACAGCCTTTGCCTGATATCCTGATATATCGGTGTAGGACAGCGTTTGCTATACCATAGCGCCATGCTAATCTGACACCGCACACGCCCGCCGTGGTCGCGGCGCAATGTGATCGCCACAACGTACGACGACCCTGAGGAGAAGCCCCCGATGCCGCGACTCTTGCGCCTGAGCGATGTCCGCGCGACCGCCGAAGGGACGCAACCGGCGGGATACCGCCTGCACGGGCGGGGACACCTGAATCTCGGGCTCCTCTCAGCCCTCAGTCTCGTGGCGTTGCCGGTCGCGCTGGTCATCTTCGCGCTGCTCACCGCGCCGCTCGGCGGCCCGCTCGATCTGCGCGGCGGGCATATCTCCTTCACGATCGGGTTGTTCGATATCCTGCTGGTGCTATTGGCGGCGCTGGTGGTGTTGCCGGTCGTCCATGAGTTGATCCACGGCGCGGTCGCCTGGACCGTCGGCGGGCGACCGGTCTACGGCATCGGGCCGGGCGTCGCTTTCTGCCACTTCCGCGAGTTCGTCGGCAAATGGCCCTACGCCGCGATCCTCGTCGCCCCGCTGCTGGCGATCTCCCTCGGTGGCGCGTTGCTGATGCCGCTGACCCCCACGATCCTGCGCGGCCCGCTCCTCGCCTTGCTGGTGACCAATGCCTCCGGGGCGGTCGGCGATCTGGCGTCCCTCTGGCAACTCGTCCGTTTCCCCGGCGACATCCTGATCGCCGACACCAACGCGGGGTTCGAGGTCTACGAGATCGGTGTCGCCGTCCCCGCAGCCGAGAACGAGCCACCCGCCATCAATGCTTGATCGCGCGCACCTGCCCCCGTTGCGGGAGTGGCACGCCGTTGGGCGATATGCCACAATGACAATATGGTCAGTGAAATTGGTGGTCGTGTGCGCGGCGGGATGACGCGCCTGCTGGAGGGCTCGAATGGCTCGCATCGGGATCCTGGTCGTGGCGTATAACGCCGAGGCGACCCTGGGGAGCGTGATCGATCGGATCCCGGCCCCGATCATGGACAAGGTCGAGGAGATCTTCGTCTTCGACGACGCGAGCCAGGACGCCACGATCGTGGTCGGCCAGGAGTACGAGCGACGGCTCGGCAATGGCAAGCTCGTCATCTACCGCAATCCGGTCAACCTGATGTACGGCGGCAATCAGCAGCGCGGCTATCGCTACGCGACCGAGCGCGGCCTGGACATCGTCGTACTCCTCCACGGCGACGGCCAATATGCGCCAGAAGTCATGGACCGCCTCCTCGCCCCGCTCGAAGCGGGGGAAGCCGACATGGTGATGGGCTCGCGGATGCTGATCAAGGGCGGGGCGATCCGGGGCAACATGCCGATGTACAAATTCGTCGGCAACAAGATCCTCACCTGGACGCAGAACTTCCTGCTCGGCACCAGGCTGAGCGAGTTCCACTCGGGTTACCGCGCCTATTCGGTCGCGGCGCTCAGCACCATCCCGCTCGGGACGATGACGAAGAATTGGCACTTCGATACGCAGATCATCCTGCAATTCCTGAAGCGCGGCTATCGGGTCAAGGAAGTGCCGATCCCGACCTACTATGGCGATGAGATCAGCCACGTCAACGGCATCCCATACGCCATCAACTGCATCCGCGAGTCGCTGGTCTTCGCGCTCGCCTACCGCTGGAGAATCCGTGGACGATCGGACGCTACACTACCGCTTGCATCGTGACCCGAGGAGTAGCCACCAGCAGATCGCGCGGCTGACGCGCCGTCTCGGTGCCTCGCCGGTCCTCGATGTGGGCGCGGCGCAGGGGATTCTGGCGCAACTCGTCGCGGGCAGCGGCCTGATCCTCGATGCGGTGGAGCCGAACCCCGCATGGGCCGCGCGCGCGCAACCCTTCTATCGCGCGGTTCACATCGGCACGGTGGAGGAGGCGTCGCTGACGCCCCGGACCTACCGCACGATCGTCTGCGGCGACGTGTTAGAGCATACCGCCGATCCGGTGGCGGTGTTGGGGCAACTGCGCGCCGTCGCGACCGACGATGCGGTCTTCATCATCTCCCTGCCGCACGTCGCCCATCTGGCGATCCGGCTCTTGCTCCTCCTCGGGCGCTTCCCGCAGATGGAGCGCGGCATCCTCGACCGGACGCACCTCCATTTCTACACGCGCGACACGGCGGAGGAGACGCTGCGCGCCGCCGGGCTGCACGTCTCGCACGCCTACGCGACCGGCATCCCGCTCGACGAGCTCTGGCCGTCCGGTGAGGGGAGCGCGCCCTATCGCCTGATGCAGCGGGCGCAACATCTGGCGCTGCGGCTCGCGCCGCGCCTCTTCGCCTTCCAATGGATCTTCGTCGCCTATTCGGCAGACCCCGCCGCGTGAGCGCGTCGCCTGTTCCTGCGCGCGCCGTCGCGGCTTCGCACGCGGACAAGGCTGCCCGTACGGCGGCGCGCGGGGGTGTCAATGCCCCCACGCTGGCCGCGCCGCTGCTGACGGTGGCGGCGCTCACGCTGGGGGCGGCGCTCCAACTCAGCGACGGGCATTTCACGCCGGGAGCGTTCCCCTGGCTGACGGTCGCGCTCATCCTATCCCTGCTGGCGGTGGTCGCGCCGCTCCTGCCTCGCATCGCCTTCTCCGCCCGCGCGCTGACGGCCCTGCTCGGCGCGGGATGTCTGCTGCAAATCGCCGCGTTCCTGATGAAGCCACCGGGGAAATACCTCGCCGCCGCCTGGCCGCGCGACTACGCGCCGTTCTTCGGCGGCCTGCTCGTCGCCGCGCTCCTGATCGCGATCGGCTGGTGGTCGCCGCGCCCGTTGCGGCGCTGGTGGTTCCCGGCGTTGCTGCTCGTCCATTTCCTGCTCGGTACCTGGGTCATCCGGCAGTCGCCCGCGCCGCCGATCGACGTCTTCGTTTTCCAGCAAGAGAGCAGCGCCGCCCTGCTGCGCGACGAGAACCCGTACGGGCTGACCTTCCCGGATATCTACGGCAGCGAGCCGTATTACGGGCCGGGACTGGTCGCCGATGGGCGGCTGAACTTCGGCTTCCCCTACCCGCCGCTGAGCCTCTTCCTGGCGCTGCCGGGCTATCTGCTGGCCGGGGACTATCGCTTCGCCCAACTGCTGGCGCTCATCCTGACGGGCGTCTTCCTGGCCCTCGCACGGCCAGACCGGATCGGCGCGCTGGTGGCGGCGCTCCTCCTCTTCTCGCCACGGGTCTTCTTCGTCCTCGAACAGGGCTGGACCGAGCCGTTCGCGATCCTGCTGCTGGCCGCGACGGTCGCCTGCGCCCGTCGCTGGCCGCGCGCGTTGCCGCTGGCGCTCGGCTTGTTGCTGGCGATTAAGCAGACGATGGTCTTCATCCCGCTCCTGGCGTTCCTGTTGGTGGGCGGGCTTGGTGGCTGGCGCGATTGGCTGCGCCTGCACTGGCGGGCGGGGCTGGTCGCGCTCGTCGTCACCCTGCCGCTGGTGCTCGGCGAGGTGCGCGGCTTCGTCACGGCGGTGATCACCTTACAGCTCTACCAGCCGCAGCGGAGCGACGCGCTCAGCTACGTGGCCGCGCTCGCCCGTGCGGGGCTGCCCGCGCCGACCTGGCTCGCCTTCGTGGCGATCGTGCCGGTCCTGGCGCTGGCCCTCTGGCGCGGCGCGCGCGGCCCGGCGGGCTTCGCCACCGCCGCGGGGGCGCTCTATCTCGTCTTCTTCGTGCTGAACAAGCAGGCATTCTGCAACTACTACTTCTTCGCGCTCGGGGCGCTCTGCTGCGGGATCGCCGCGACACAGCCTGCGGCATCCCCCGTCGCGCCGTCGCGCCACCAGAGCAGCGCCACGAAGCCCGGCACCGTCACCCGCTCGTAGTGCGCCCCCGACGCCCGCAGCCACCCCTCGCACGGCTCCGATGAGCCGCGCAGCGCGTCCGTCGTGAAGATGTAGGCAAGGACAGGGGCCGCGTCGTAGCCCTGGCGATAGGGGGCGTAGCGATCGCTGCCCGGATCGGTCGGCACGATGATCGGCGCTTCCTGCCAGAGGAAGGTCAGGCGGTAGGCGAGCCAGTATTGCGCCGCGCCATATTGCACGCCGCGCTCGCGCAACGCCGCGCCCAATGCTGCCTCCTCGGTCGCCGCGCCGCGCGCGTCGTGGACTGGCCGGAGACCCTGCACGTAGGGGCCGAAGCTGAGCCAGCTCCCGACGATCGTCGCCAGGGCGTAGGGGGCCAGCGCGAGGAGGAAGCGCCGCCCGCCGAAGAGCCGCGCCGCCGGGGCGAGCGCGAACGGGGCCGCCCAGATGATCGGGGCGAGATAGCGTGCGGCCCAGAGATCGACCGGGCTGCGGGAGAGGAGGAAACCGCCGATCGTCGTCGCGGCGACGAGCGCCCCGAACGCGCCGAGTCGTCGAATCGGCCAGGGGAGGCGGCGCAGCAGGAGCGCCACGCCGCCGAAGACGATCCCCGCGAGGAGCAGGAACGCGCCGACGAGCTGGATCGCTCCGAAGAATGCCGGTGGCTGCCAGCGATCGGGGTAGAGCTGCGCGCCGGGGATGTAGATCTGCACACCGAGCAGCAGCGGCAGGCAGGTCTCCACGAGGAGTGCGGCGTTGCGGCGGATCGTCGCGAACGACAATGCGTTCGCCTCGACGGTGTTCACCCCCGGCGTGATCGCCAGCCGGGAGAGGGCGAAGATCAGCGCCCCGCCGACCGCGCCGAGGGCGCAGGCACCGATCCGCCGCAATACAAGCGGGCGGGCGGGAAGATCATCGAGGCAGCAGGCGAGCGCGAGGAAGCCGAGGGCGGGCAGGAATTGCAGCGTGAAAAGGTCGAGGTAGAGGGCGACGAACGCCAGCCCGCTCCCCAGCGCGAGGCGGGTGTAAGGGCGGCGCGCGCGATTCGCGCCATCGAGCAGCCAGACCGCCGCGATGGCCGCCGTGATCGCCCACTGGCGCGGCGGGTAGAGGATCACGCCGTTGATCGGGATCGCGGTGAAGACGACGGGGAGGGTGGCCGCCGCCGCCGCCAGGGGGACGAGGTGACGCCGTAGTGTGGCGAAGGTCAGCCCGATCAGGATCAGGTGCCCGCAGAGCGGGACGAGCATCAGCGTCAGCGGGCGTGGGCCGGTGACGGCGAAGCCGAGGGCGATCAGGAGCGCATCGAGCGTGCCCTGGTAATTCGTCCCCCAGATGAACCACGACCATTCGCCGCGCGGGATGTGCATCGCCTGCAAGCCGACGATCGCCGCGTCGGCGTGCGCCCCTGCCGCGTTGTACAGCGCCGGGATCTGGCCCAGGACGGCCAGGGCGCAGAGGAGGAGGGGGAGCGCGGCTCCCCGCGCCAGGTGCGTCAGGCGCGCTACCGGGGCGTGCGGTCCAGGGCGTGGCGCGGCCGTCGCGGTGGTGGCGGAGCGCGCCATCGATCCCCATCTTCGCTGTGTCTGGCTCGCCGCGCGATCGGGGCGCTGCGGTAATCGTACCCCGCCACCCGGTCAGCCGCCATCGCCGAAACAGAATGTGCGATTTGCCCGTAGATGTTGCCGTGTGGCGTTGGCCCGCTCGCGACGAGCGGGCAACGGGGCGCGCGGCGGGGTTCCCAACAGCCGATCGGCCCGCCGGGCTGGTGCTACACTAGAATGAGCCGAGCCGATGCCGCCGGTGGAAGAGTGGGGTGGTCATGCGGAAATTGCGAACGCTGTTGTTACTCCTGGTCGTGGCGGGGCTCTGCGCCGGGTTGGTTTCCTTCGTCAATCCGGGGTCGGCGCTGGCCGCCGATGTCGTCTACAACCGCTTCGACGCGAACATCGCGGTCCAGTCGAACGGCGATTTCCGCGTCACCGAGACGCAGAATATCACCTATCCGAGCGGGACGTTCACGCGCGCCGCGCGCACGATCAATATCAACAATGTGACCGATATCAAGGATATCACCGTCAGCGAGGGGACGCAGAACTACACGCAGGCGCAGAGCGGCACCACGGCCAACACCTTCGTTACCACGCGCAAAACCACGGCGGGCGACAAGTTCTTCCAGGTCGATTGGTTCTACGCGCAGGCCGCCGGGCAAACCCGCACCTTCGTCATCTCCTACACCGTCGTCGGCGGGCTGCGGATCTACGACAGTGGCGACATCGCGGACTGGCAGGCGCTTGGCAATAATTTGTCGGCGAATGTCACCGCTTCCACGGTAACGGTGACCCTGCCGCAGATGGTCGACGATAAGTCGAAGATCAAGACCGACTCGCGCGGCGCGGCGGCGCAGGCCACGGTGGTCGATGGGCAGACGGTGCGCTTCACCGCCGGGCCGGTCAGCAAGGATGTCGGGCTGGGGGTGAAGGTCACCTTCCCGCATGGGCTGGTCAGCGCCACGGCCCCCGCCTGGCAGGGCCAGTTCGACGCCGGCGAGCGCCAGGATGCGATCGGCAATCTGATCACCGTCATCTCGGCGGCATTCGGCTTCCTGATCCTGGTCGGCGGGGCGGTGGGGCTCTATCTCCTCTGGTATCTGCGCGGGCGCGACCGCTACGCCGGGCTCGTCGCCGATTATCTGCGCCAGCCGCCGAGCGACCTCAGCCCCGGCGTCGCCGGGACGCTGATCGACGAGCGCGCCGATCTCCAGGATGTCCTGGGCACGTTCACCGATTTTGGGCGTCGGGGGGTGCTGAAGATCGACGAGCAGCAGACCCCCGGCCCGTTCGGCTTGGGCGGCTCCCGCGACTTCGTGGTGACCCGCCTGCCGAACGAGCAGCCGCTGAGCAAGTTCGAGCAGACCCTGCTCGATACGATCTTCATCGGTGGGGGCGAAGAGGTCCGCCTGAGTCAGGTCAAGGCGAGCATGACAAACTCGCTGCCACGCTTCGGCAAGGAGTTGTACGCCGAGGTCGTGGAGCGCGGCTATTTCCAGCAGAGCCCGGAGACGACCCGCGCGCGGTACAAAGGTTTCGGGATCGCGCTGATCGTCCTGGCCGTCATCGCCTGGATCGCCGTCTCGGTCCTCTTCGGCGGGGTCGCCCACGGGCTGACCGCGACCGCGATCCCGCTGGCGCTGATCGGGGTGGTGCTGATCTTCCTCTCCCGCGTGATGCCCGCCAAAACGCTCAAGGGGGCCGAGGAGGCGGCGAAGTGGCAGGCGTTCAGGCGTTATCTCGCCAATCTGGAGAAGTACGATAATCTGGAGAACGCGAAGGATATCTTCGAGCGCTATCTCCCCTACGCGACCGCGTTCGGCCTCGACCGCAGCTTCATCCAGAAGTTCGCCAGCGTCAGCACCCCCGCGCCGCAATGGTATGCCGGTGGGGGCGGGCCGATCATCATCGGTGGTCCGGGCGGCGGTTACTATGGCGGACCGGGCGGGGGCTACTACGGTGGCGGCGTCTCCCCCGGTGGTGGCCCTGGCGGTGGTAACGCCGATGGTGGTGACGGCGGTGGCGGTGGCGGCTGGAGCGTTCCCAGCCTGCAAGACCTCAGCGATCGTGGCGGCGGCGGCGTCCAGAACTGGAGCGACTCGCTCTCCGACATGTTGAACTCTGCCGGGAGCGCCTTCGGTGGTGGCGGCGGCGGCGGGGACGGCGGCGGCTGGAGCGGCGGTGGCGGCGGTGGCGGCGATAGCGGCGGCGGCGGTGATAGTGGTGGGAGCAGCTTCGGCTGAGTGGCACACCGGCACCGAGGCGGGGGCGCGGCCATGCGCCCCCGCCTCCTGGTTGCACTTGCGGTGCAACGTCCCCGCAGCGCGGCGCGTATCTGTTATAGCGAGGCCGTTTTCCGGCAAACCCTGCACTATACTTCCTTTAGGGGCGCGCTCGGCAGCCCTACCGATACCGGACCCAGCGATTGGAGGACGCCGATCAACGCGATCGCCGAACACACCGCCGAAGACGATGAGGGCGCGCTACGCTGCTACCGTCATCCGAATAATCCGACCCGGCTGCGCTGCAATCGCTGCGAGCGCCCGATCTGTACCCAATGTGCCATCCCGACATCGGTCGGCCTGCGCTGCCCCGAGTGCGCGCGCGGCCCGGTGCCGGTCATGTACCAGGCCGATACCGCCATCGTGGCGCGCGCCATCGTCGGCGGGTTCGGCGTGGCGATCGTCATCGGCATCGCCTGGGGTTTGCTGAACACGCTCGGCCTGGGCTTGCGACCGGCCTACGACTGGGGCTTCTGGTTCTCGCTGCTCCTGGGCTTCGGGGTCGCCGAGGCGGTTAGCTTCCTGGCGAAGCGCCGACGCGGCCCGACCTTGCAGGCGATCGGGATCGCCTGCGTGCTGCTCGGCTTCGCGATCAGCCGCGTGGTGATCGGTGTGCGCCTCCTCGGGGCGTTCGATACCGCGCGGCTGCCGAACCTGCTGCAAGGGGTGCAACCGCCCACGCTGCTCGTGACGGCGCTCTTCGTCGGCCTCGCCTGCCTGATTGCTTGGCGGCGCTTTCAGTGAGTAAGCGTAGTAGACGGAGTAGGCCAGTAGGCGAGTAGATCGGCTTCTATTTCCTCGCTCGTCTCTGTACTCCACTACTGGCCTACTCCGTCTGCTCGCCTACTCAAAGGAGTTGCATGGGAGCGCTCATCGCGCGCGAGGAGTTGCCCGCGCTGGCGGAGGAGGCGGCACAGCGCGGGCAGCGGATCGTCTTCACGAACGGGCATTTCGATCTGCTGCACGTCGGGCATCTGCGCTACCTTAGCGCGGCCCGTGCGCTCGGCGATCTGTTGGTCGTGGGGCTGAACGATGACGCCGCGACCCGCCGCTTGAAGGGGCCGCGCCGCCCGATCGTGCCGCAGGATGAGCGCGCCGAGATGCTGGCCGCGCTCGTCCCGGTCGATCGGGTGGTCCTCTTCGGCGAGGACACCGCGACCGCGCTAATCGCCGCCCTGCGCCCCGTCATCTACGTGAAGGGCGGCGACTACGCCGCCACGCCGGATGGAGTCGGGCAGCCGCTGCCGGAGGCGGCGGTGGTGCGCGCGTACGGCGGCGAGATTCGCGTCATCACGCTCGTTGCGGGGCGCTCCACCAGCGACACCGTCGCGCGGGTCGTCGCGCGCTATTGCCCTGCGAGCAACGACTGAACGCGCCCGACCGTCGCGCCGGGGCGTATACTGTGCGCCACTGCTGACTCCGGTTCACGAGAGAGGTATGGCCTTGCGTCGTTCGGTGTCCATCTGCGACCTACTCCTGTGCGCGCGATCAAGCGTTCGATGAGTACCGAGATCACCGACGCGGCGGCGGTCGAGGAGACCGCCGCGAACGCGACCCCCACGATGCAGGAGGTCGCCGGGCGCGGCATCGCCTCCGCCGCCCTGATCATCGCCGTGGGCAACCTGCTGTCGCGCCTCTTCGGGTTGGTGCGCGAGCAGTTGGCCTCGTACTACTTCGGCACCGGCGCGAACTTCAAGCCCTTCACCCTCGCCGACAGTATGCTGACGATCCTCTACGATCTGCTGATCAGCGGCATGGTCGCCTCGGCGCTGGTGCCGGTCCTCAGCCAATATGTCATCCCCGAGCGCCGCGAAGAGTTGCGGCGCATCCTCGGCACCCTGATAACGCTCGTCCTGCTCGTTCTCGGCGGTGCAACGATCCTGCTGGAAATCTTCGCCTCGCCGCTCGTCGGCGCGTGGCTCGGCGGCGGGACCGACGCCGCGCTGATCCCCGAGACGGTTAAGAACGTGCGGCTGATCCTCCCGGCGGTCCTGCTGCTCGGCGTCTCGGCGATCTTTTTGGCGGCGAACTACGCGCTCGGCCACTTCGTCTGGCCCTCGGCCTCGCAGGCGGCGCGTAACGGCGCGATCATCGTCGCGACGATCCTCCTGGCGCGCTGGCTCGGCGTCACCAGCATGGTCGTCGGGGTGCTGGTCGGCGCGGTGCTGTTGGTGGTGATCCAGTTGCCGGGCCTGCGCGGCGTGATGCCCCGCCCCGCATTCGACTTCCGGCATCCGGCGATCCGCAGCATCCTGATCCTCTACGCGCCGATCTTCATCGGCCTGATCGCCAACACGGTTGGGCAGATCATCGATCGCGGCCTCGCCTGGAATGCGGGCGAGGATGCGCTGGGCGCGATGCGCTACGCCACCACCTTGCAGCAGCTCGTCCTCGGCCTGGTGGCGACCGGCATCTCCCTCGGTGCCCTGCCCGCCCTCTCGCGGCAGGCGGAGAGCGGCGACGAGGAGGGTTTTCGGGCGACCCTCACCGCCGCGCTGCGGATGACCACGGTGCTGATCGTCCCCGCGACCTTCGGGCTGCTGGCGCTCGCGGTGCCGCTCGTCAACGTGATCTTCCGGCACGGCGCGACCACCGATGCGGGTGCCCGGCTGATCGCGCTGGCGCTCGTCTGGTACATCCCCGGCACCTTCTTCCAGGCGTACGACCAATTGCTGATCAACGCCTTCTACGCGCGGCGCAACACCCTCACGCCGCAACTCGTCGGGCTGGCGGCGGTCCTCCTCTACATCGGGGTCGAAGTCACGCTGGTGGGGCGCTTCGGCATGGTGGCGCTCGTCGCCGCGATCTCGGTGCAATGGACCTTCCACGCGCTGACGATGTTCTGGCTCGGTCGGCACTTCCTCGCCGCATCCGACTGGCGGGCGTATCGCCGCGTGCTGACGATCTGCGTCGGGGTCAGCGTGGTGATGGCGGCGCTCGCCTGGGGCGCGGCGACCGGCCTCGCGCGGATCCTCCCCGGCCCGCTCTTCGTCCGCGAAGTCCTGACCCTGCTGCTCCCGGTCGCGCTCGGTGGCCTCGTCTACGCCTGGGGCGTCACCCGCCTCGGTGTCGATGAGTTCGCCACGATCGCGCGGCGTTTGCTCGGTCGGCTGCGCCCGGCGCTCGGGCGCTAACGGCTTCTTGCTATACTTCCGTGGGCGGGCCTTCGCCCGCTACTCCTGATGCTATGCGGTGCCTCACCGCGCCGCCCCCGATGTGCCAATGGTGTTCTCCGGCACGCACGGTCTGTACTATTGGGTCGAAGGCCACGGCGATACCATCCAAGAGTTATTACGCGCATGTCCCGAGATCGTCTTGGGGCAGCGCGCGCTAATCTATGGTTGGAACGACGCGATCCTGGGCCAGGAGGCTCAGGCCAACGTACATGGCTGGTTAGCAAGCGGTCGGCTCCTGCTCAGTCCGACACTCACTACGCTCGACCAACTTTCCTTAGACCGCCAGCGTGACATTCGGGCGTGGGCCTTTTTCGCGCGCTCCGATATTGCGTCGGACTTCACGCAGTTACCGACAGCCGCCCCCTTGCCGCCGAGCGCTCGCAATGGTTCCCTACGGGACGTGGAATATCTGCACGACGAGTCGCCGCCGCCGATGTGGCGCGAGGATGTGCCGGGTTGGGCCGCGTTCGTTGCTGAGATGCAGCGGCGTTTCTGGGACGACGTTGCGGCGCTGAAGCCAGAGTCGTTCCTTGAGGACGGAGGAACCGTCGTCTTCGTCACGCAGAATCAGCGGTTTCACGAGGCTGTCATTGCCTGGCTGCGCGCCTGCGAATCAGCGGATGAGATCGCGGCAACGCGCCTGCTCGATACGCGCATGTTCGCTCCTGATCGGCACGTCCTCGATGTATCGGTCGGTCCGGGCGGCGAAGTCGTGGCGCTGTCGGCGGAGCGACCGATACATCGTATCGAGCGCCGAGAACGTCCGCGCGGCGTGTCTCGTGTGCCAGTGTTGATCCCCGGCTCTCGCCATTACCGCATCCATCGTCTCTCCGCAGGCGCATGGGCAACACCGATTTGCCGGAGACGGAAGAGCTATTCGCAAGAGTGCGCTCCCTATCGCATGGGAGATGGCTCTTGATACATTCACGGATGCGTGGCTCGGCGGACCGCAATGTCTCTATTCTCGACGCCAATGGGCGCCAGCAGAACACGTTCTCGATCAAGCGTGGCTACTCGCAGATCTATACGACAGCGGACGATCGTCTCTGGGTCGGCTATAACGACGAAGGTGTTTACAAGCACAGCAGCTTTGGACAGGCGGGTGCCGTTTGCCTTGATCTGGAAGGGCATCCGTTGATCCGCTTCCTTGATATAGCGAAGCAAAACGATCTGCCGATCATCGATGACTGTACCGCCATTAATGTCGGCGATGAGGATGAGGATACGGTGTATCTCTACTACTTCGGCAAGTATCCTCTAGTACGCCTCGTCGGCGGTAAGTTCGACCGCATCTGGCGCAACTTCCCGATCAGGGGAGCGCGCGGCTTCGCTGTCTCCGGCGACCAGGCATTGTTCGCGGGGGGCGGTCGTTATCCCCGACACCTCTTCCTCGTCGATCTGGAGACGCGCGCCGTGCAAAAATTGCGCCCTGTAGACCAGCACGGAAAGGCTATCACATTTACCGGAGCGATCGGGCGCGGCGCACACCTGTACCTTCGTACAAAGCATGAGCTTTTCGCTATCGACCCCGCTTCATGGGTGGGATCGTAGCTTTTCAGAGGGTGGGGTATCCGAATAGCCCGGTAAGGGAGGAGACTGGGGAGGCATGGAGCAACTACAGATTCCAACGATCACGCTGAATACCGGCCACCCGATGCCGCTGATTGGCCTGGGGACGTGGCCGTTGAATGACGATGGGGCGGCTGCGGCGGTGTCCCTGGCGATCGGGCAGGGGTATCGCCTGATCGATACCGCCGCGCGCTACGGGAACGAGGCCGGGGTGGGGCGGGGGATCGCGGCGGGGGGCGTGGCGCGCGATGAACTGTTCGTCACGACGAAGCTGCGCGGCAGGGATCATGGCTATGACGAGACGCGCGCGGCCTTGCTGCGGAGCCTGGAACTCCTCGCCCTCGACTACGTCGATCTCTTCCTGATCCACTGGCCGCTGCCGCGCATCGACAAGTACGTCGAGTCGTACCGCGCGATCCTCGATCTCGTCGGGGAAGGCTTGGTGCGGTCGGCGGGCGTGTCGAACTTCAAGGCGCACCACCTCCAGCGGCTGATCGACGAGACGGGCGTGATCCCGGCGGTCGATCAGATCCAACTCTCGCCCGCGCTCCCGCGCCGCGCCGTGCGCGATTATCTCGCCGCGCAGGGGATCGCGACGCAGGCGTGGAGCCCGCTGGGCGTGCCGGAGGGTGTCCCGGGCGCGGCGATCGTCGCCGAGTTGGCCGCGAAGTACGGGCGCACACCGGCGCAGATCATTTTGCGCTGGCATGTGCAGCAGGGGATCGGGGCCATCCCCAAGTCCGCCGATCCTGGCCGTCAGCGCGAGAATGCCAGCGTCTTCGACTTCGCGCTCACCGGGGAGGAGATCGCCGCGCTGGCGACGCTCGACCGGGGCGAGGCGACCGCGCGCGACGCCGACACGCACGAGATCTTCTGAGCGTCAGGTCTAACGCCAGCACCACGCGCCGTGTTTAGCGCGTGGTCGGCGGGATGGGCCGCTCGACGATCACCTGCCACCAGGCGAGCCAGCGGGCGGGGTGCTCGCGTAGCTCGGCCTCGCGCCCGCGCGGGCCACCGAACGGGGCGGCGACGAAGCCGATCACGCGCACGCCCAACCCATCGCAGGTGAAGATGGCGCGCGGCAGATGATACGCCTGGGTGACGACGATCGCCTCATCGGGGGCGATGCCGAAGACGCTGCGTGCCCGGTAACAACTATCGTAGGTACGCAGCCCCGCCGGATCGGTCAGGATCGCCCCTGTCGGCACGCCGTGCGCGATGGCGTAGGCGCGCATCGCGTCCGGTTCGTCGTAGTTGTCCTCGCGGTTGTCGCCGGTCATCAGCAGTCGGCGCACCTTGCCCGCGCGATAGAGGGCGATCGCCGCATCGACCCGGTGGGCCAGGGCGACGCTGAGCTGCCCGCCCGGTAGCACCTGCGCCCCGAAGACGATCGCCACCTGCCGCGTGGGGACCGCCGCGATATCGTGATAGCTCTGCCCGCGCGCTGTCGCGAAGAGCTGGATCTCGATCAGAGCGAGCGCCGCGAGCGGGATGAGGATCAGCGCGGCGAGGATACTCCCGGCGTGTCGTAAGCGGCGGCGGATGGTGTTCTTCTGCTTCATGCCGGGGAGTATGCGCGCCCCTTTCGCGGGCCGTCAAGGGTTTGCGCGGGTGGGCGGCGGCGACCGGTGCGGGCGCGGGCGCGCGATCCGCTATACTTGTTCGTACAGGAACGGCAAAGGCGCAGCAGGGGGAGATATGTCAGGCCAAGGCGCAAATGGGCGGTCGCAATCGCTCTACCGGAAATATCGCCCGACCACGTTCGGCGAGGAGCAATTCGTTGGGCAGTCGCACGTCTCGCGGACGTTGCGGAACGCCGTGATCCACGACCGCGTCGCCCACGCCTACCTCTTCTGCGGCCCGCGCGGCAGCGGCAAGACCTCCTCCGCGCGCCTCCTGGCGAAGGCGGTTAACTGCGAGCATCCCGATCCCGCCGAGCGTCCTTGCAACGTCTGCGCCTCCTGCGTCGCGATCAACGAGGGGCGCGCGATGGACATCATCGAGATCGACGCCGCCTCGAATCGCGGTATCGACGACATGCGCGATCTGCGCGAGAAGGCGCGGTTCGCCCCGGCGCAACTGAAGAAAAAGTTCTACATCATCGATGAGGTCCACCAGCTGACCAAGGATGCCTCCAACGCCCTCCTCAAGACCCTGGAAGAGCCACCGCCGCATCTCGTCTTCGTCCTGGCGACGACCGATCAGGACAAGGTGTTGGAGACGATCAGTTCGCGCTGCCAGACCTTCGTCTTCCACCGTTTCCCGGTCGAGATGATCGCCACCCATCTGCGCCGGATCGCCACCAACGAGGGGATCCGCGCCGATGATGCCGCGTTGGCGGCGATCGCGCGCGCGGCGGGCGGCGCGATGCGCGATGCGCTCGGCCTCCTCGATCAACTCTCCGCGTATGGCGATAGCGAGGAGGGGATCACCGCCGACACGGTGCGCCAAATCCTCGGCGCGGGGGGCGGCGAACAGGTGTTGACGCTGGTCGATGCGATCGCGGCGGCGGACGCGGCAGCCGGGCTGCGGGTGATCAACGCGACGCTCGACGACGGGGCGGACGCGCGCCAATTCGCGGGGCAGCTGGTGACCTATCTGCGCGCGCTCCTGCACGCGGCGGCGACGCCGGGACGTGAGGCGCGTGTGGAGGAGACCGATCTGCCGATCGCGCCCGAACATCTGGCCGCGTTCACGCTCGGCGAGATCGCCGTCCTCCTGAAGCGTTTCAGTCAGGTCGATTACGGGATCCGGCACAGCGTTTACGGTCATTTGCCGCTCGAACTCTGCCTGATCGACGCCGTGCTGGCGCGGCAGGGGGTGGTGGCACAACTCGCCGCGCCCCCGCCGCGCGCCCTCCCGACGCGCGCCACGCCGCAACCGCCCCTGGAGGAACGCTTCCGAGAAGCCTTGCGTGAGACTCCCGCCGCACCGGAGCGGGTGCCGACCCCGATCCGTGCGGAGTCGTCGCCGCCACGCCCGAGTGTCGTGCCTGCCCCGGTGCATGAGGCGGCCCCACCGCCCGTGCCGGAACCGCAGGAGGCTGCGCCGCCGATCATCGTCGCGCCGGTGGCCCCGGCTCCCGCCGCGAGCGTCCCCGCCCCGCCACCTACGCCAGCGCCTGTGCCAGCGTCGGCGGCGGTCGTCTCCACCCTCACGATCGAGCAGGTCCGCGATCTCTGGCCGCGCGTGCGGCAGGGCGTGCGGGCGAGCAATCGGCGGATCGATGCGTTGCTCAATTCGGTCGATCCGCACACGATCGGCGATGGCACCCTGACGCTGGTGGCGGTCTACGATTTCCACCACAAAAAGCTCAACGAGGACGATACGAAGCGGGTGATCGAAGAGGTGGTGGCCCAGGTGCTTGGCAGGCCATATCAGCTCCTGGCGATCACGCGGGCGGAAGTCGGCGATGCACCCGTATCGTCACCCGCGCTCATTTCGTCACCTGCGCCCTCCCCATCGCCCGCGTCCGTCCCCGCGCCTGCGCCGATGACACCCCCGCGCGAGCAGCAGCCGACGCCCGTCGCTGCTGTCGCTCCTGTGCCGCCGCCGCCCGCTGGCTCGCCCGATGAGCCGCCGTGGGATCTGGAACCGCCCGCCGAAGAGATCTACCCAGAGACGAAGCGCAGCGCGCCGCCGCCGCCAGCACGACCGCAGGCGCGCGTCACCGAGACCCCGGTTGCGCCCCGCGAGGCGAATCGTCCGACCGGGCTGGCGGACGAGCGCTACCTCATGGCCGTGCGGAACATCTTCAATGCGGTGGAAGTGAAGCCCTAGCAGCGGCGGCGATGTGGGCGGCACGGTATCTCAGGCATGAAGAACATGGTGCCTGCTGACGGTGAAGGGAAGGGTATGCCGGTTGGGGTGACCCCATTCGAGGAAGATTTGCTGGCGGCGCTCGATCCGAGCGCCCTCGCCCTCTATCGGGCCGGGCTCGCTGCGGCGCTCGCTGAAGGCGCGGGCGAGGGGCGCGACCGCACGGCGGCGTTCCTGCGCGGTCAGCTGCGCGGCTGGGGTATCCCGACCGTCGTGCAGCGCTTCGACGCGCCGGTCAGCGTTCCTGGTGCCGCGCGTCTCTCGCTGGCGCGGCGCGATGCGCCGGTCGCGGCCCGCCCCTTCCCCTACAGCGCGCCCACCCCGCCCGATGGGCTGATGGCCGAGTTGCGCGCTGTGAGTGCGGGCGATACCGGGCCGCTGCACGGCACGATCGCGCTCGTGGACGCCGCGCCGCGCGTCGCCACGATCGCGGCTCTGGCGGCGCGCGGCGCGGTGGCGCAGGTCTACATCGGCGCGGATGAGACGCTGTCTACGCCGCTCGCGGCGACCGATCGCTGGGGTGCTCCCGTCTCGACGCCGATCATCGCGATCGGGCGCGCGGCGGGCGAAGGCTTCCTCGCGCTCTGTGCGGCTGGCCCGACGCCGGTGCGGCTGCACGCGGAGTTAGTCTGGGCCACGCGGCGGTTGCTGTTGCCGGTGGCGACGATCAAGGGGGCCGATGAACCGGACAATTTCGTCCTCGTCGGTGCGCCGGGGCCGTCCGCCATCGATGGCGGCGAGGCGGCGGCGTGCCTGCTCGAACTCTGCCGACTTTTTGCGGCGCACGCGGGGCGTTTGCGGCGCGGCGTCCGTTTCGTCTGGTGGCCGCAAGGGGCGACCGCGCTGACCGGGCCGCTCTGGTACACCGACCACGCCTGGACGGAGTTGCGCGCGCGCGCGGTCTGCGCCCTCACCCTGACTCCCGAGCCGCAGCCGGGCACGACCCCGGTCGCGGCCTGGGCGGAGGAGACGCTGCGCGCCTTCGCGAACCGCGCGCTCGACGATGGTGGGTGGGATCTGGTCGATTGGTCCGCCGCGCCCCCCTATGGCGGGGAGCAGGGGGCGTTCGCGCGGCTCGGCCTGCCGGTCCTGCGCCTCCCCGCTGCTGGTCACGACCGCCTCGACGCCTGCGTCGTCCCGCTGGCGCGGCTCTGCACCGCGCCGCTCCTCCCCCACGATCTCCTGGCGCTGTCGCGCGCGGTCGTGGCGCGGGTCGAGGCGGTCGCCGCCGACGTGCCGGAGGTCGACCTGTCGGCGCTGCGTGGCCGCGCCGAAGCGTTGGTGACCGCGACCGAGCGCGCGCAGATCGCCCTCCTCCACATCGCTCAGGCCGATGCGCCGAGCTATGAGGAGGGGCTCGAATTGGGCAATCGCCTCCTGCGGCGGATCGGGCAGGTGCTGCTGCCGCCGCTGCGCCATGTGGGCGACCCCTACGCGCTCGAAGCCCCTGCCCCGGATACCTACCCGCTGTTACCGGGCCTCGACGCTTTCCTGGCGCGGGCCGAGCCCGCCCCCGCCGGACAGGCGAGTCGCCGCGACCGCGCCATCCGCGAGCGCAACCGCGCGATCGACGCCTGCGACGAGGCGATCCTGGCGATCGATGAGGCGCTCACACGTTTGCGCCCGCTCGGTTTCGGCTGAGGCGCGGCTTCGTCGGGGCCGCGTTGCGAGGGAGAACGATGGAGCAACCCAGCCAGGGCGAGGTCGTGGCGCTATTGATCAGCCCGCCCCTCACGCGCGAGGAGCGGGCGGTGCGCGGCACCAGCTACCTCGTCTCGCAGCCGGTCGAGGTGGTGACGGTGACGCTCGACGGCTTCGCGGGCGATCGCCACGCCGGGCCGACCCGCCGCGCCGATGCGCGCGTGCCGTTCTTCCCGCGCGGCACGATCATCCGCAATACGCGCCAGATCTCGTTGATCGACGCGGAGGAGTTGGCCGCGATCGCCGCCGCGCTCGACATCCCCGCCGTCGATCCGGCCTGGCTCGGCGCGAACCTCGTCACGCGCGCACTCCCGCAACTGACCGCACTGCCGCCCGGCACGCGCCTCTTCTTCCCCGATAAGGCGACCCTCGTCGTCACCGGGGAGAACGAGCCGTGTATCCAGCCGGGGCGCACCATCGCTGAGCATCACCCTGACGTGCCGAAGCTTGCCCCGCGCTTCGCCAAGGCGGCGCTCGGGCGGCGCGGCCTCGTCGCCTGGGTCGAGCGCGCGGGCACGATCCGCGCCGGGGATGCGCTGACGGTCATGCCTCCGCTACCCGCGCACGCGCCCTCTTGAGCTGTGGCACAATCACACTCCACTGAGTGAGCGAGATGCGGAGGAGGGGCCTTGTGGATGCGCGTGACCTGTGTTTCACCCCGGCGACCGAGCTGGCGGCGCTGATCCGCGAGCGGGTCGTCTCGCCGGTCGAGGTGACCGAGGCGGTGCTGGCACGGATCGCGCGGCTCAATCCGGCGCTGAACGCCTTCTGTACCGTCACGGCGGATGAGGCGCTGGCGGCGGCCCGCGAGGCCGAGGGCGCGGTCATGCGCGGCGATGCGCTCGGACCGCTGCACGGCGTGCCGATCTCGATCAAGGATCTGACCAATACGCGCGGGGTGCGGACGACGCGCGGCTCGCGCCTCTACGCCGACGCGGTGCCTACCGAGGATGCCACGGCGACCGCGCGGGTGCGTGCCGCCGGGGCGATCATCGTCGGCAAGACCAATACGCCCGAGTTCGGCTGGAAGGGCGACACCAGCAACCCCCTCTTCGGCGTGACCCGTAACCCCTGGGATCCGGCGCGCGAGGCGAGCGCGGGGGGATCGAGCGGCGGCGCGGCGGCGGCGGTCGCGGCGGGGCTGGCCCCGCTGGCCCTCGGCACCGACGGCGCGGGTTCGATCCGCATCCCCGCCAGCTTCTGCGGGATCGTCGGGCTGAAACAGCAGCTCTGGCGCGTGCCGACCGTCCCGGCGAGCCCCGTCGAGACGGTGGCGCACACCGGCCCGATGACGCGCACCGTGCGCGACGCCGCCCTGCTGCTGAACGTGATCGCCGGGCCGGATGAGCGCGACCGCCTCTCCCTGCCCGCGACCGGGGATGATTGGCTGGCGTCCTGCGATGGGGGCGTGCGCGGCCTGCGCGTCGCCTGGTCGCCCGACCTCGGCTACGCGGCGGTCGATCCGGTCGTGGCGCGCGTCGTCGCGGAGGCGGCGCGCGCCTTCGCCGCCGACCTGGGCTGCATCGTCGAGGAGGCGCACCCCGGCTTCCCCGATCCGAGCCGCGCGATCCGGGCCATCTTCTATGGTGGTGTCGCCTTCAACGTCGCCGATCTGTCGCCCGAGCGCCGCGCCCTGATCGATCCGGCGCTCGACCGCGCGCTGCGCGAGGAGACGGATGGGCTGACCGCGCTCGACTACATCCGCGCGAACGCCGCGCGCCAGGCGACCTGGGAGGCGACGCGCCGTTTCTTCGAGGATTACGATCTGCTGCTGACCCCGACGCTGGCCGTGCCGCCCTTCCGGGCGGGCGAAGAGGGGCCGCGCGAGCTGCACGGGCGGGCGCTGGAGCGCTTCGGCTGGACCCCGTTCACCTATCCGTTCAACCTCACCGGCAACCCGGCGCTGAGCGTCCCCGTCGGTTTCACTCCGGAGGGGTTGCCGATCGGCTTGCAGATCGTTGGGCGGCGCTTCGATGAGGCGACGGTGCTGCGCGCGGGCGCGGCCTTCGAGGCGGCGCGTCCCTGGGCCGACCGGCGACCGCCCGAAGGCCCTGCGGCCTCCTGAGCGGGTGTCCCGGCGCTCAGTCGTCGATCAGCGCGATTTCGAGGCGCTTGTTGATCTTCCCCTTGCTGCGCGTCCCGATGATCCGGATCCCGCCGACCTCGCGCGCGTCGGCGACGTGGGTGCCGCCATCGGCTTGCGTGTCGAGGTCGCCGATCGAGACGACGCGCACCTCGGCGATCCCCTCCGGCAAGAGGTTGATCTTCGTGCGGATCAGATCGGGGATCGCGAACGCCTCCTCGCGCGGCAGGATGCGGACGGTCACCGGTGCCCCGCCGGCGATCGCGGCGTTGGCGCGCGCCTCGATCTGCGCGACGCGCTCGGGGTTCAGATCGTCGAGCTCGAAGTCCATCCGCGCGCGATCGAGATACATCTGCCCGCCCGTGACTTGCGCGCCAAACTCGCGCCAGATCGTGCCGCAGAGGACGTGCATCGCCGTGTGCGTCCGCATCAGCCGGTAGCGGCGCTCCCAATCGAGCTCGCCGCGTACTATTTCGCCCGCCTGTGGCAGCGGCACGTCCCCGCCGAGGTGATGCACGACCTCGTCACCGCGCTTCTCCACCTTCTCGACCGGCCAGCTACGCTCGCCTGTGCGCACTGTCCCCGTATCGTGCGGCTGTCCGCCGCCACCGGGGTAGAACGCCGTGCGATCGAGCACGATCGTGCGTGCCTCCGTGTCGGCTGCTGTCATCATCGCGTCGAACTCCCGCAGATTGCTATCGGTCTGGAATAGCAGCAGTGTCATACCCGCGTCCCTTTCACCACGTATCGCTCTCGCCATGCGGCATCAATCATAGGAGGGGTGGGGCGGGCGGTCAATCAGCGACTTGCTTTGGCGGCAATCCCCAGCGCGACATCGGGCGGTGCGACAGATCGCGACCTGTCCGAGGCACCAGCTGCGTGGTCATGCCCTTGCTATTCCGGGTTAGGGGAGGCTGAAGCGAAGACACAGCGCGGGCAAGGGAAGGATCGGACCGCGCGCGGCGTTATCGGCCTCGAAGCATGTAGCGGTGCCTGGCAGGTGAACGGCAATGGAGGGGACCATGCGAATCGGCGCGACATTCCCGCAGACGGAGATCGGCAACGACCCGATCGCGATCCGCGACTGGGCGCAGGCGGCGGAAGGGGCGGGCTACGACCACATCCTGGTCTTCGACCACGTATTAGGGGCCGGACGCTCGACGCGCCCCGACTGGGGCGGCGCGTACGACAGCGATACCCCTTTCCACGAGGTCTTCGTTCTTTACGGCTACCTGGCGGCGCTGACCCGGCGGATCGAGCTGGTGACCGGCGTGGTGATCCTGCCGCAACGGCAGACGGCGCTCGTCGCCAAGCAGGTCGCTACCCTCGATCTGCTGAGTGGCGGGCGCGTCCGCCTCGGGATCGGGGTTGGCTGGAACGCGGTCGAATATGAGGGCTTGAACGAGAACTTCCGCGATCGCGGCGCGCGCAGCGAGGAGCAGATCGCGGCCTTGCGCGCCCTCTGGTCCGATACGGCGATCACCTTCGACGGGCGCTGGCACCGGATCGAGAATGCCGGGATCAATCCGCTGCCGGTACAGCGCCCGATCCCGATCTGGATCGGCGGCGGAGCCGAGGCGACACTGGCGCGGGTCGGGCGGATCGGCGACGGCTGGTTCCCGCAACTGCCGCCCGCCGACGAGGCCCGCGCGGCGCTCGAACGATTGCGCGGCTACGCGGAGCAGGCCGGACGCGATCCCGGCACGATCGGTATCGAGCCCCGGATCAATCTGGGTCGCGTGCGCGAGGAGGACGCCGCCGCCTACCTCGCGGGGTGGCGCGACCTCGGCGCGACGCACATCAGCGTCAACTTCATGGGCGCGGGCTTCACGACGCCGCAGCAACACATCGACGCGCTCGGTCGGGTGCGGGCGTTGTTAGGGGACTGACGATCCGGCCGCCGCGAACGGCTGTGTGCGCCCTGCCATATTCACGGCGGGGCGCACGGCGTTATAGGGTCTGCTCCAGGCGTGCGCGGACGGCATCGAGGTCGAGTTCGACCACGGCGGTCGCGCGCGCCAGTTCGGGGTCTTCGAGGCGGAGGAGATAGGCCGGATGGAAGGTGGTGAGGATCGCGCTGCCGCCCGGCCCCGCATGCCAGCGCCCGCGCTCCTGCGTGATCTTGAAGCCCTTGCCGAGCAATGCCTTCCCGGCGCTGCCACCGAGCGCGAGGATCACGGCGGGATGGATCAGCCCGATCTCGGTGTCGAGCCAGAGGTGGCAGGCGCTCGCCTCGCGGTCGGTTGGCGGGCGGTTCTTCAGTCGCCCATCCTTGCGCGCGGCGGGGCGGCAACGGACGACGTTCGTCAGCCAGACCTCCTCGCGCCGCAGCCCCAGGTGCGTGAACCACGTTTCCAGCAGGCTGCCGGACGGGCCGCTGAACGGCTCGCCGGAGCGGTCGTCCATCTCCGATGGCCCCTCGCCGAGGACGAGCAGCCGCGCCAACGGCGAGCCAGCGCCGAAGACGACCTGCCGCCGTGTCTCACTGAGGTCGCAGCGGACGCAGCCCTGTGCCGCCGCGCGTGCCGCTCCGATGTCCTCGAAAGGCAGGATGTTCGGTTCCGTCGCACCCGGTTCCTCGCCGAAGAGTCGTCCTTGTACCATCACGTTCCTCCTATTCGTAGCGCGTTCGCCCCTGTTCGTCGCTGGTAGCGCAGTTTCCGTACCGACCGTTATGTTCCACCGATCGGGACGATCGTCTATGCTATATCCCCCGATCATCCTGGTACTGAGCATGCGGTACCGGGAATTGCTAGCCCTTTACGCCCTGTATGAGCTATGCTAATGTCCCTATACGAATCATCCGTCGGACCGCTACACTAACTCGAATACCCCGCTTGGGTTGCTCGGCGCTTGTGTCGAGAGTGGGATGTGTCGTTAGGGGTGAGTGCGATGACAGTATCCGCGAACGATAACGCCTTCTGGCCCGTGATCGCCGATCTGGGGGTTGCGATCGCTTTGCCGACAGCGGAATCCCCGTATGCCGCGTTCCTCGCGCGCCTCGCCGACCGCTGCGGCGCGACCACGGAATTGTGGCGCGGCGATGCGACGGCCACGCCGGATGCCGGGTGGCAATTGCTGGCACACAGCGCGCCGGGGGGGCTCGCGGCCCCCGCGCCGAAATCCCCCCCCGCCGTCGCCAGTAGCGCCGCCGCCGCGCTGCGCCCGGTCGTGATCGCGCAACCCTTCCAGCAGTTGGCCCTCCCGCTGCTGATGCGCGGGCGTTTGCAGGGGGTCTTGTGCCTCCATGCCGCCGCCGATGGTCCGCTCCTGGCCTGGCAAGGGGCGTTGGAGGGCCTCGCGCCGCTCCTCGCGCTGGCGCTGCACGCCGATGCCCCGGCGAGTTCCGCCGAGGAGACGGTGGTGGAGCGCATCGCCTCGCTCGCCAGTAGCGCGCACCTGAGCGAACAGCTCGAACGTGAGTTGGCGCGCGCGCGGCGCACCTTCCGTCCCTGCGCCCTCCTGCTGACCGGCATCGATCGCTTCGAGGAGTTCGTGGCGACGGTCGGGGCCGCCACCTGGGAGCAGATCGCGCACTCGCTGACGATCACCCTGCGCGATGTTTGCCGGGATGGTGATATGGTCGGGCGACATGGCCTCGATCGCCATCTGATCTTCCTCGCCGAGTCCGATGGGGCGGGGGCGACGCTGGCCGCGCGGCGCTATCTGTCGCAGCTCTATCGCCGCCCGATCATCGTCCCCGAGCACGAGCCGTTCTACCTCGACGCCAGCATCGGCATCGCCCTCTTCCCGGTCGACGGCTCGACGGTGAGCGGATTGTTGGCGAGCGCGAGCACGGCGCTGGCGACGGCGCAACATCTCGGCGGTCGACGCGCGGTCGCGGCCTGACCCGCTCGGGAACTATGCGGCTGTACAGCGGGCCGGGATGAGCGCTCATCCCGGCCCGCTGTTGTGTCGTGCGGCACGACGGGATGGCGCGCTCTGGTACACTGGCCCCTACCGGAAACGTGGACGCGGGGAGGATCGGATGGGCGAGCAGGCGATCGATACGCTGGTCATCGCGGTCGTTCAGGATGAGGACGCCGATGAATTGCTGGCCGGGCTACGCGAGGCCCAGGTCGGGGTGACGAAGATCGGCAGCAACGGCGGTTTCTTGCGCGTTGGCAACAGCACCTTCCTGATCGGTATCCCCTCGGCGCGGCTCGGTCTGGTGCGTGGCATCATCCGCCAGCGTTGTCGCCAGCGGACACAACCGGCGATGCCCTTCTCCGCCGCGATGGACCCGGGCCTGCTGGCGATCCCGGAGCAGTTGGAGGTGCAGGTCGGCGGCGCGATCGTTTTCACACGCTCGATTCAGCGCTTCGTGCGCGTGTGAACGTACCCCTGATGGCGCGTCACTTTTTGGCGTCAGTGCAGGAAAAATGCCGCATCGCTGGCCCTTGACTTCTCTCCGGGGATACGGTATCATATTATAGAACAAATTTTCTGTATTCGGGCGCTTCGCGCTCGGACTGGCTACAGAATTGGTATCTCCGTCGTGAGGCGGGCGATACGAATGGAGGACAGACTATGTCGGGTCGAGGACGCGGGGCAGGGAAGGCGCAAGTCGATCACGTCGATGCGACGACCGAGCGCGGCATGGCCGAGCGCGATCGGGCGATCGATGTCGCCATGTCCCAGATCGAGCGCCAGTTTGGGAAGGGCTCGATCATGAAGCTGGGCGACGCGGCCTCGCGGGTGGCGATCGAGGTGATCCAGACCGGCGCGATCGAGCTCGATCTGGCGCTCGGGGTCGGCGGTATCCCGCGCGGGCGCATCACCGAGATCTACGGGCCGGAGTCATCCGGTAAGACCACCATCTGCCAGCACATCATCGCCGAGGCGCAGCGTGTGGGTGGCGTGGCGGCGTTCGTCGACGCCGAGCACGCGCTGGATCCGCTGTATGCACAGCGGTGCGGCGTCAATCTGGACGATCTGCTCGTCTCGCAGCCGGATACCGGCGAGCAGGCGCTGGAGATCGTGGAGACGCTCGTCCGTTCCGGCGCGATCGACGTGATCGTGGTCGACTCGGTCGCCGCATTGGTCCCGCGCGCCGAGATCGATGGCGACATGGGCGACTCGCACGTCGGCCTCCAGGCGCGGCTGATGTCGCAGGCGCTTCGCAAGCTGACCGGCGCGATCAACCGCTCGAAGACGGCGGTTGTCTTCACCAATCAGTTGCGGATGAAGATCGGCGTGATGTTCGGCAACCCGGAGACAACGTCCGGCGGTCGCGCGCTGAAGTTTTACGCATCGGTGCGGATGGAAGTGCGCCGCATCGAAGCGATCAAGGGTGGCACCGACGTGATCGGCAGCCGTACCCGCGTCAAGATCGTCAAGAATAAGGTCGCGCCGCCCTTTAAGCAGGCCGAGTTCGATATCATGTACAACGAGGGGATCTCCAAGTCGGGGAGCATCCTCGACACGGCGGTCAACCTGGGGCTGGTCCGCAAGAGCGGCGCATTCTTCTACCTCGAGGAGGAACGGTTGGGGCAGGGCGAGCGCAACGCCAAGGACTTCCTCAAGGGCCACCCGGAGATGATGGCCGACCTCGAAGGGCGCATCCGCGCCACGGCCCCATCTGCCGGTTTCCAGCCGACGCCGCTCACCGAGGCCGTCGCCGCCGAAGACGACGAGGCCGAAGACGACGAGTAATTCGCCGTCGATCCGAGTCAAAACAGCGCGGATGTGGGGGCTAGCGCAGGAGCGCGGCCCCCACGCCTTTTTGGGGCAACTCGTGCGGATGCGCGCACCGGGAAGGTGGTAACTGATGGCAGATGTGGAAGACGTAGAAGACGAGGAGCGGTCGCAACCGCTGCCCGCGGTCGGCGGCACGATCACCCGCATCGCCCCGCAGCGCGACGCCGGACGGGTGAGTATCTATCTCGATGGGCGCTTCATCTTCGGCCTCAACGCCACGATCTCCGAGGAGCACGGCCTGCGCGTGGGGCAATCGCTGAGCGCCGCCGATGTCACGGTACTCCGCGAGCGGGAGGAGTTGAACAGGGCGGTCGATAAGGCACTGGCCTTCCTCACCTCCCGACCGCGCAGTATCCGCGAGGTGCGCGATCGCCTCAAGGAAAAGGAGATCCCGCCCGATACGATCGATGCGGTCGTGACGCGCCTCGAAGGGTGGGGCTACATCGGCGATGAGGGCTTCGCGCGCTACTGGATCGAGAATCGCGGGGCCAATCAGCCGCGCGGCAAGCGCCTCCTGCGCCAGGAGTTGTGGCGCAAGGGGGTGGAGCGCGGGACGGTCGATCAGGTGCTCGATGAAATGGAGGTGGACGAGGCGGGCGGTGCCCTGGCCCTCGCTCGCAAGCGCTTCAACCAGCTCAGTGGCTACGATGAGCAGACCCAGCGCCGTCGCCTCGCGGCCTTCCTGCAACGGCGTGGCTACGATTGGCCGACCGTGAAGGGCGCGCTCGACACCCTCTTCGCCGAGACCGAAGGTGGCGATGAAGGGGAGCCACTGGGCGACTCCGATTCTTACGAGTACAAAGGTTGAGCGTATGATTCGGCGGATCATACCGTGCAGCAGACCCGTACGTATGGTATGCTCAAGTGCGGTCTTGAAAAAGACCGCATTTGTTTTGCCCTGTAGCGGCGTGCCGCCGAACCGCGCCCGGGCCAATGAGACGAGCAGGGGTGCCATGCCAGAGTTCAAGTGGTTCGGACACGGATGTTTCCGCGTACGTGGGCGCGAGGCGACGATTATCCTGGACCCGGTCGGCAAGTCGACCGGCTATAGCCTGCCGCGACAGAAGGCCGACATCGTCACCGTCAGTCACGAGCATCCGGGACATAACGCGCTCGGCAGCGTGCAAGATGGCTATTTCCTGATCGACGGGCCGGGCGAGTACGAGGTCAGCGAGGTCTCGATCACCGGTATCCGCACCTTCCACGATAAGCAGGGTGGCAAGGAGCAGGGCTACAACACGATCTACATCTTCGATCTGGAAGATGTGCGGATCTGTCACCTCGGCGACCTGGCGCATCCCCTGACCGAGAGTCAGGCCGAAGGGCTCGACGGGGTCGATGTGCTGCTCGTCCCGGTCGGGGGTGGCCATGCGCTCGACGCGCAAGGGGCCACCGAGTTGATCGGCCAGCTCGAGCCGCGCATCGTGATCCCGATGCACTACCGGACGGCGGGCGGCGACGCCGATCTCCAGGATATCTCCGCCTTCGCCCACGCGCTCGGCATCACCGATGTGGCCCCGGTGGAGAAGGTGAGCATCCGTAAGAGCGATCTGCCGGAGACGGTCAAGATCATCATCCTCGAACCATAAATGAGGAGCGGCGACTAGCGATGCGGGCGTAGACGGGATAGGAGGCGGCGATGCGCGGCGAGCAAGGAGCGGGCGGGGGGCGTCCGAAGTTTATTTTCGTCACCGGTGGGGTGGTTTCCTCGATCGGCAAGGGCATCACCACCGCCTCGCTCGGTCGGTTGCTGAAGAGCCGCGGCATCAATGTCACTATTATGAAGCTCGACCCCTATCTCAACGTCGATCCGGGTACGATGTCGCCCTATCAGCACGGCGAAGTCTTCGTCACCGACGATGGTGCGGAGACCGATCTCGATCTCGGCCACTACGAGCGCTTCACCGATGAGAATGTCTCCGGCACCTCGAATGTGACGACCGGGCAGGTCTACTCCTCGGTGATCGCCAAGGAGCGCCGGGGCGACTTCCTCGGCGGCACCATCCAGGTCATCCCGCACATCACCAATGAGATCAAGGCGCACGTCGCCGCCGTTCGCCGCACGCACGGCGCGGCGGTGACGATCGTCGAGGTCGGCGGCACGGTCGGCGACATCGAGAGCCTGCCCTTCCTCGAAGCGATCCGCCAGATTCGCCACGACGCCGGGCGTGACAATGTCCTCTACATCCACGTCACGCTGCTCCCGCAGATCAACAACGGCGAGTTGAAGACGAAGCCGACGCAACATAGCGTCAAGGAACTGCGCTCGATCGGGATCCAACCGGACGTGATCGTGCTGCGCTCCGACGCGGCGATCCCGCCCGAGGTCAAGGCGAAGGTCGCCCTCTTCTGCGACGTCGAGGCTTCCGCGGTGATCCCGCTGGTGACCGCCGAGACGATCTACGAAGTGCCGCTGATGCTCGAAGAGGCGGGGCTCGGCGACCGCCTGGTGAAGCAACTCGGCCTCTCCGGCCATGCGCCGGACCTGTCGGATTGGCGGCAACTCGTCGCGACCGTGAAGCGGGGCGGCGAGCGCCTGCCGATCGCGATCGTCGGGAAGTACGTCGAGTTGCGCGACTCCTACATGAGCATCGCGGAGGCGATCCAGCACGCGGCGATCGCGTACGGCGTCAGCGTCGATCTGAGCTGGATCAACTCGGAGGAATTGGAGGCGCTCCCCGCCGAGCAGGCGTCGCGCGTGCTGGGACAGGTCAGCGGCCTGCTGGTCGCGCCCGGCTTCGGGCCGCGCGGCGTGGAAGGGAAGATCATGGCCGCGCGCCACGCGCGCGAGGGGCGGGTGCCCTACTTCGGCATCTGTTACGGGATGCAGATGGGCGTGATCGAGTTCGCGCGCCACGTCAGCGGCCTGGAAGGGGCGCACAGCACCGAGATCGATCCGCGCACCCCGAACCCGATCATCGACCTGATGCCCGACCAGCGCGACCTCGCCGACATGGGCGGGACGATGCGCCTCGGCCTCTATCCCTGCCATCTGGTGCCCGGCACCCGGGCGGCGCAGGCGTATGGCACCGATTTGGTGCAGGAGCGGCACCGACATCGCTACGAGTTCAACAATGCCTATCGCGAAGGGCTGGCCGAGGATGGCCTGATCGTCAGCGGCACCTCGCCCGACGGACGGCTGGTCGAGATCATCGAGTTGCGGGACCACCCGTTCATGCTCGGGACGCAGTTCCATCCCGAGTTCAAGTCTCGCCCCACGCGCCCGCACCCGCTCTTCCGCGCGTTCATCGCCGCCGCGCTCGATTACCAGCACGGCCTGCGCGACAGCGCCCCCGGCGCGGAACTCGCCCCCGAACTGGTGGCGACGTCGGCAGACTAACAGCGAATCAGCAGTGAGGCCGGGGCAAACGCTCCGGCCTCGCTGCATATAGGGCTCCCCGCATTATCGGGTGTATGAAAGTCGCCTTTCTGCCCATCACTGCCTTTCCCTGGCGTCGCGCGAGCGCTGGAGCACGGCGTAGCCGAACCAGCCCCAATAGATGCGATGGTGCTGGATCAGGCCATCCGCGATCGCCATGACCTCGGCGATGTCGATCTGCTCGCCACCCGGCAAGGTGCGGGGATACTCCCAGAACAGGGTTCGACCATCGCAAAGGTACGTGCCGGTGCGATACTAGCGGACGAGTTCATTGGGACGGCGGCGCGTCCCCTCTTCGAAGAAGCGACGGAGCGCCGCCTGACCCTGCAACACACCGCGTGGGGTATCGTCGAGCAGCACGGGGATGAGCGGCGTTTCGAGGATCGCCTCCTGGGCATAGAGGGCGAGCAATCCTTCGACATCGCCCGTGCGCGCGCGTTCGTGCCACGCCTCATAGATCCGCGCGCACTGCTCGCGTTCATCATTCACGTGTGTGACTACCATGCGTGCTCCTCGCCCGTTGCCGTTGGCGCGATCTGCGCCCGCTGCAACGGAGTGTAGGGGCACGACATTTCGTCCTACGTCGAACTATGGCGTTGCTATACTGACGGTAGGTGCGGCGGTTGATAGACGAAGCGGAACATGGAGGGAACGATGGCAACACAACGCGCCGCAGAGGCCGATATCGCCGCTGTCGCCGCCCTGTTCGCCGACCCGACCCGCGCGCGCTTTCTCACGGCGCTCGGCGATGGCCGCGCGCTGCCCGCCGGGGAACTGGCGCGCCGGGCGCGTGTCGCGCCTGCCACCGCCAGCGCCCATCTGGCGAAGCTGGTCGATGGCGGCTTTCTCGCGGTGGAGCGCCAGGGTCGTCATCGTTATTTTCGCTTCGCCAATCCGGCCCTCGCGACCGCCCTCGAGGCGCTGGCTGTCCTCGCGCCCCCAGCGCCGACGCGCGGACTGAGCGATTCGCTGATCGCCGCCGATCTCTGCGCCGCACGCTGTTGCTACGATCACCTCGCCGGGCGGCTCGGCGTCGCCCTGACCGGCGCGCTCGTCTCGCGCGGCATCCTCGCTGTCGTGACGGATAGCTACGCGGTCACGGCGGCGGGTGAACGGTGGTTCGCGACGTTCGGGGTGGACCTGGGCGCGGTGCAGCGGCAGCACCGCCGCTTCGCGCCGCATTGCCTCGACTGGAGCGAGCGGCATCACCATCTCGCGGGGGCGCTCGGTGCGGCGCTGGCCGCACGGTGTTTCGCGCAGGGGTGGATCGCACGGTCAGCATCGAGTCGCGCGGTGCGGGTTACGGATGCCGGGCGGGTGGGGCTACAGGAGTGGTTTGGTATCGCGTGGCCTTGATCAGAACCCCGCTTTTGCACACGTTCACAACCGTCGCGCTCGATTATCAGTATGGCCTGCGCGATAGCGCGTCCGCTGCGGACTACGGCGTGTCGTCAGTTGAGGAGGATGACGGCGGTGGCAAGGTGGATCGCCGCGAAGAAGTTGCGCTGCGCCATCCCGCCCCTACCATTTACTGCCTATCACACGCACCCACCTGCTCTACCGCAACTGCTGACACGCCGTAGTTCGAGTGTGGTACCGCCATCGTTGCAGGTAGACGCTAGATCTTGGCAAATTCCAGGAATTCCTGTAAACTGGATAATATACGATCGTGGCGTGCCTGGCTTTGCTGCTGGATGGTCGATGATGCGTGATCGTGATGCGCTCAGCTTTGCTGATGCGGTCGGGCGCCTCTACGCGCGCCGGTATGGCATGGCACCGATGACTGGTCGCCTGTTGGGGTGGTTGATGATCTGCGACCCGCCGACACAGACGGCCGCCGAACTCGCCAGGGCGCTGGGGGTAAGCCGCAGCGCGGTTGGTGCGGCGGTGTCTTTGCTGGAGCGTTGGTGCTATCTCCAACGTTCCCATGTGCCGGGGCAACGGGCAGAACAGATTCGGTTGCACCCGGCGGTGGCCGAACGTTCGTTGGAGGACCCACAGGAGTATCTCGACCAGGCAGCACTGGCCCGCTGCGGTCTGGAGCTTCTTGGCGATACGTCGATGGCAAAGCGGGCGAGGCTGCTGGAGATGGCAGCGTTTGCCGACTTCCTGGCGCGGCGCACACCCGAACTGGCTGTCGAGTGGCGTGCCCATCGTGAGGCGTTGCGTGCCGCCGGCGATCTCCCGACCGCCGATTGAGGCGCACAGCAGTTCTGTGCTTCCGCCGCGCCGAGGCCGAGGAGGGTGAGCAGGGATGACGAATAGCGGACGCGACAGTACGGATGGGAAGGCGTCCCGCCGAAAGGTCGGGGCAGTTGGTCCCGAACTGCAGCGGATGCTGGACCGGGCGGTGTCTGAGGGGGGAGTACCCGGCATCGTCGTCGTTGTCAATGACATGCGCAACGGTGCAGCATCGCGGTTCGGGACGGCGGGCGTAGCCGATCGCGATGCCGGTGGCGCGCGGTTGCCAGGACACCAGTTCCGTATCGGCAGCATCACCAAGACGTTCGTGGCGACGGTGATGCTGCAACTGGTCGCCGAACGCATGGTCGATCTCGATGACTCCATTGATGCCTGGTTGCCTGGTGTCGTTGACGGCGACGGCTATGACAGCTGCGCGATCACCATCCGACAACTGCTCGACCACACCAGTGGGATCTTCAACTACATCGACGACTATGGGTCCCTGGATCTCGGCACCACCTATGTGCCCGAGCAGCTCGTGGGCCTCGCCATGTCACACCCACCGATGTTCCAGCCGGGAGCGGACTGGGCGTACTCCAACACCAACTACATCCTCGCCGGGATGATCATCGAGCAGGCGACCGGCGGTACGCTTGCCGCTGAAATCGCTCGACGGATCGCCGATCCGCTGAGCCTGGCCGATACCTATCTCCCGGTCGGCGGCGACCCGGTGATCCGCAGCGCGCACTCGCGGCACTACACCAGGTTCATGGTGCCCGACGCTGATGCGCCGATCCATGACATCACGTCGCTCGACATGTCGATGTTCTGGGCGGCGGGGGGCATGGTCTCCACTCCCGGTGACCTCAACGATTTCTTTGCCGCGTTGTTGGCTGGACAACTCATCACGGTCGCGGAGCAACGGGAGATGTTCACCACCGTGGAAACCAAGAACTGGATAGCCCACACGCGCTACGGCCTCGGCTTGTCCTCGATCGCCCTGCCCGGAGGGGCCACCTTGTGGGGCATGGTCGGCACCATGTTCGGCTCCCAAACCGCGACCTACGGCAGTCGTAACGGGCAACACCTCATGACGATTAACATCAACGGCGACTGGGTAGCGGGGCCTTGGGAAGATCCGAGTGGCATTTTCGCCGACCTACTCGCGATCGAGTTCTCTACGAACGGGGCTTAGGTCCGCGCGCAACTGCCCGAGGTCACGGGAAGTGCTCCGGTGACTTCGCCCACATATGTCCTACGGCGGACGTGTCGTCAGTTGAGCAAGATGACCGGGGCGGCCAAGTGGACGACGGCGAGGAAGTTGCGCCTGGTCTTGTCGTAGCGGGTGGCGATCGCGCGGAATTGCTTCAGGCGGCAGAAGAAACTCTCGACGAGGTGGCGGGCGGCGCAGCGGTCGCGGCCGTAGTCCCGCCGGACCTTCCGGTTGCGCTTCGGCGGGATGACGGCGGCCTTGCCGCCCGCCCACAGCCGTACCCGAGGCCGGACAGCAGGCCCGCGATCCGCGCCCATTCGTCGTCCCGCAACCCGTATCGACGTGTCATTCCGCCCCTCGCCGCCTGCTCGCCGCGCCCCGCTCACCCCCACACCCTGGCACGACTGACGACACGCCGTAGTAGGTTAGTAGAGGAGTCAGATCCTTCTCCACTGGCCCACTCAGCCCACTGGCCCTACTCGTAGAACTCCGGCGCGGTGCGGAGGGTTTTCCATTGCGCGGCGTTGTGGCCGTAGATGATCAGCTTGACTCCCTCACGCTCGGCCAGATCGAGCTGCTTGCGCGTGCTGGCGCGCACCCCCGCCTCGTCCATATCGAGCGTCATCGCGTCGCTGGCGAGCAGCACCGGCCCGGTCTGCGGCAGGCGCACCAGCACCGCCTGGAGGCCGGGGACGTGCCCGCTCGCCGCGATCAACTCGACGCCCGGTATGAGTTCGGTGTCGCCCTCGACCACCTTGTAGCGCAGCCCAGGCGCATCCCAGTTCGTGCGCGTGACCGCGAAGCGCGGATGGACCTCGGCGCGCGCCGCTTCGAGGTGCTCGCGCTGGATCACGATCTCGGAATCCGGGAACTCATTGGTGCCGCCCGCGTGGTCGGGATCGAGGTGGGTGGCGACGAGATAGGTGATGTCGCCCGGCTTGAGGCCGAGCGCCGCGAGCTGTGCGACCACGTAATCCTGCTCATCCACGCGCCACCCGCGATAGTCGGGCTGCTTATAGGCGCCGATCGTCTCGCGGGATAAGCCGGTATCGACCAGGACGTTGGTGCCGTCGTCGGTCTGGATCAGATACCCCGGCGCTGGTGCGCCGCTCGCCTCGTTGCGGGCGTAGACGAAGAGATAGAGTCGCATGGCCGCTCCTTTTGTTGTGTGGCCTGGTAATCTTCGGTGAGCGCCCGCCCGCGATAACAACGCCGACCCGGCCCCTATTCCTCGACGATCACATGCGGGTAGTCTTCCACCCCCGCCGCCGCCAGGAGGCGATAGCGCGCGTACTCGTCCAGCAAGCGCCGGAATTGCTCCCGATCGAGGACGGCACGGTGTTCGTAGAGATGGTCGGCCAGGTAGTCGCAGAGTTCCGCGACGTGCTGGCGGTGTGGCAGAACCACCACATCGCCGCTCGTCAGCTTCGGCACCCGGATCACCGGCACGCGCACCTCGACCGTCCTAATTTCTTCGTTGCTCGGTTCGTCGCTCATCCTTGTTGCTCCCCGTTGCGGTATGGTCGTGGTGAGATGGAACGGGGCGTACCCCGTTGATCATCATAGCATGGGTCCATGTCCGGTCATTCAGAGCAGTAACGTGGTAAACCAGGTGACGATCGCTGCGAGCTTCGTGCCTAGCCGCAGCAACGCTGTTCCGCCCCGTTCGGTGGCCCATGACGCGCCTGCGAGGAGTTGATGGAGCACCTGACTTTCCGTCCGCTGGATACGCCCGACGCGCGCACGATCCTCGGCTGGCGCTACGCGGGGCCATACGCGGTCTACAATCCGCAGCCGCCCGACCTCGCTGTGGCGGTGGCGATCCTGATCGATCCGGCGAACGCTTACTTCGCCGCGCGCGACGAGACGAGAACGCTGATCGGCTTCTGCTGCTTCGGCGCGGATGCCCAGGTGCCGGGCGGCGATTACACCGATACCGGGCCGCTCGATGTCGGGCTGGGACTGCGCCCGGACCTGACCGGCGGCGGGCGCGGCCTGTTGTTCCTGCTGGCGGTGCTGGCGCTCGGGCGGGAGCGCTTCGCCCCGGCCCGTTTCCGCCTGACCGTCGCCGCGTTCAACGCGCGCGCCCAGAAGGTCTACGTGCGCGCCGGGTTCCGCCCGCTCGTGCGCTTCCGGCGCGGGGAGGGTGCCGACGCCCCGGAGTTCCTGATCATGATCGCGGGAGCACCGCAGCACGCTCAGCCCCCGCGCTGAGCGCGACCGGTGGGCGGACGAAGGTATCGAGGAGGTCTTCGAGCGCGCGAGCCGGATCGGCGCAGTGCCCGATGTGGACCGGCGTGGTCTGGATCGTGGTGCTGCGCGGCGCGGTGATCCAGTGGAAGCGCTCCGACTGGGGCAGCGCGGCGAGCGGACCGCCCACCGGCTCCCCGGCGGCGATCGCCACGAAGGTGCCGAGGTGCCGCTCGATGGTCGTCAGGTCGGCATCGGGCGCGAGGGCGCGCAGGCGCGCGCGGTCGAACTCGACCCGCGCCGCCAGGTAGCGGCGCGTCCGCGCGAAGAGGACCACCCCCACGTTGATGCACTCCCCCCGCTCGACGCGCGGCACCACCCGCACGATCGCGTAGCTATACCAGACGTCGGGGGGGGCGGGTGAGGTTGGCGGGGCGGTGGGTGAGGCGGATGGCGAGTCGCTCTGGTCCGCGTCGTTGGGCATCGATCGCTTCCTGTAGCCACGCGCGCGGGCCGTGCAGCCGCGCGAGCAGATATTCCACATAGGCGGCGCGGTGCGCCGCCACATCGGCGAACTCGGCCTCGCCGCCGAGCCAGGCATCCGAGATCGCCGCGACCGCCGCCACGATGACCTCCTCGGTCAGCAGGGGGCGCAGCCGCGCGTTCGCCGCCGTCAGGTCGCCCGCCAGCGGCAGGAGCACATGGTCCTTGATCGGGGCGAACGGGGTCTGGATGCGGTCGCGCCACCCCGCCCAGCGGTGGTGGAAGTAGAGCGACGCGCCGTGATCGATCAGCCAGAGCCGATCCTGCCAGAGGAGCAGGTTCGTGTTACGCGCCGTTCGGTCGACGTTGGTGATCAGCGCATCGAACCAGACGATATCGGCGGCGAGGTCGGGCGCGACCCGCTCGCCATCGGTCGCCGGATCGTAGGCGAGCGCGCCGGAGAGATAGGCGAGTCCGAAGTTCTCCCCCACGCTGCCGCGCAAAATGTCCTGGATCTCGGGGTCCGGCTCGGCCTCCCCGAAGCCCGCGCCGAGTTCGATGATCGCCGCGCGCGGGATCGGCAGGCCGAGCGGCGCGGCGAGCCCGGCGGCCAACGTCTCCGCGACGAGCGCCTTCGCCCCCTGCCCCGCGCCGCGAAACTTCACCACGAAGCTCCCGCCCGGCGCGGCCTCGACCACGGCGGGGAGGGAGCCGCCCTCGCGGAGTGGGATGACATAACGGGTGCCGACGAGTTGTTCGATCATACGCTGTCCACCTTTGCTGTGGTGCCGGTCGGTCGACGACCATGCTGGCTAGTATACTCGGCAGGCGGCGTCCGGGCCGTGCGACGGATGGAACGGGGGGCGGGGATGATGCACGACGATGAGGACGTTGCCGAGGCACTGCACCCCGAGTTGACCGAGGCGGGGCGCGCACAGATCCGCGAGGAGCAGCGCGCCGCACGTCGCCGCCCGGATCGACGGGTGCAGGGTCTGGTGATCGTCAATACGGGCGATGGCAAAGGGAAAACGACCGCCGCGCTCGGCGTCCTCACGCGCGCCTGGGGACGCGGGATGCGCGTCTGCATGTTGCAGTTCATCAAGGAGCAGAACGCCAACTTCGGCGAGGAACAGGCCGCGCGCAAGATGGGTGTGGAGCTGTTGCCGCTCGGTGGCGGCTTCACCTGGATGTCGGAGAACATCGCCGAGGACCGCGCCCTGGCCCGCACGGGCTGGGCGCGTTGCCGCAGCGCGATCGAGGGGGGCGAGTACGACATCGTGATCCTGGACGAGATCACCTATTGCTTCAAGTTCGGCTGGCTGGAATTGGCGGAGGTGCTGGATGTGCTGCGTGCCCGCCCGGAGGGCCAGCACGTCATCCTCACCGGGCGCGATGCCCCGGAGGAGTTGATCGCCTTCGCCGATCTCGTCACCGAGATGCGCGAGATCAAGCACCCGTATCGGGAGGGGGTCAAGGCGCAAAAGGGGATCGAGTTCTGAGAGCCATGCCGGGCCTCTGCTATACTCAGAGGGGTCGGAAATTGGCCGATAGCGAGCAACAGAGGGCATGACGACGACCGCACTTGTCTACACACCACTCTACCTGGGACACGAAACCGGCCAACAGCCGGAGAATCCTGGCCGTCTCCTCGCGGTCATGGGGCAGCTCGACCGCGAGGGCCTGCTGGCCGATCGCCGGATCTTCGAACCCCCCGCCGCGCCATTCGAGGCGATCGCCGCCGTACACACCCCGGAGTTGATCGAGGAAGTGCTGGACGCCGCCGAGGCGGGCGGACGCTGGCTCGATGGCGACACTTTTGTGTCACCCGGCTCATACGAGGCCGCCGTCTACGGCGCGGGCGGGGCGATGATCGCGACCGACGCGGTCCTGCAAGACGACCCGAAGCGGGTCTTCGTCCTCGCCCGCCCGCCCGGCCACCACGCGACCCCCGGCAAGGCGATGGGCTTCTGCCTCTTCAACAGCGTCGCGGTCGCGGCGCGCTACGCGCTCGACGCGCACGGCCTGGAGCGGGTGGCGATCATCGACTGGGACGTGCATCACGGCAACGGCACCCAGGATATCTTCTACGATTCCGGCCAGGTCTTCTACGCCTCGTCGCACCAGATGCCCCTCTATCCGGGCACCGGGCGGCGCGAAGAGACGGGCGTGGGCAAGGGCAAAGGGGCGACGCTGAACGTGCCGCTGCCGCCCGGTGCCGACGATGCGCGCTATCTGCGCGCCTACGACGAGGAGATCCTCCCGGCGGTACGCGCGTTTCGTCCGCAGTTGATCTTCGTCTCCGCCGGCTTCGATGCCCACCGCGACGATCCGCTGGCGATGCAGCGCGTGACCGAGGACGGCTTCGCGGCGCTGACCGCGCGGGTCTGCGCCCTCGCGGACGAGTGCTGCGGCGGTCGTCTGGTCGTGATGCTCGAAGGCGGCTACAACCACGACGCGCTCGCGCGTTCGGTCGCGGCGACGTTGCGGGAGTTGGATAAGCGTAAATAGTCGTCGGCGGGCAGTAGGCAGTAGCCAGAAAGGCCCACTGCTGGCGCTGCGCCTGTCGCCCCTCCACCACTGACTACTACACCGGAGGTGTCATGCCCATCGCGGTTGTCGATTATGGCGCGGGGAACCTGGGGAGCGTGGTCAATGCGTTGGAGCACCTCGGTGTGCCGCACCTCGTCACCGACGATCCGGCGACGATCCTCGCCGCCGAGGGGGTGATTTTCCCCGGCGTCGGCGCGACCGCCGACGCGATGGCGAATCTGCGCGCGCGCGGCCTCGTGGACGTGTTGCGCGCCGTGGCGGCGGGCGATCGCCCTCTTTTGGGCGTCTGCGTCGGCCAGCAGGTGCTGTTCGGCACCAGCTACGAGGGCGATCCGCACCCTTGCCTCGGTATCTTCCCCGGCGCGGTGCGGCGCTTTCCCGACGCCGAACTGATCGTGCCGCACATGGGCTGGAACAATGTCACGTTGCGGCACGCTCACCCCCTCTTCGCCGGGATCCCCGATGGCACGGAGTTCTACTTCGTCCACTCCTATTACTGCGACCCGGAGGATGACACGATCATCCTCGGCGAGGCCGATTACGGCACGCCCTTCGCGGCGGCGATCGCACGCGGCAGTGTGATGGCGACACAGTTCCACCCGGAGAAGAGCGGGCGGTGGGGTCTTGAAATCTACCGCAACTTCGTGCGCCTCGTCGCCGAGCGTGCGGCGGGGACACAGGACACGGTCGCGGCGGGACGGTCGGCATGATCGTGATCCCCGCGATCGATCTGCGCGGCGGGCATTGCGTCCGCCTCGTGCAGGGCGACTTCGCCCGCGAGACGGTCTACGGCGACGATCCGGTGCAGATGGCGCTCCGCTGGCAGGCGGCGGGCGCGACGATGCTGCACGTCGTCGACCTCGATGGTGCGAAAGAGGGGCACCCGGCACAGGCGGCGATCGTCTCCGCGATCGCGCAGGCGCTGACGATCCCGGTGGAACTCGGCGGCGGGCTGCGCTCGCTCGATCATCTGGCGGCGGCGTTCGCGGGCGGGGTGGCGCGCGTGGTCCTCGGCACCGCCGCGATCGAGGATCGCGGCCTGCTGACGGCGGCGCTCGACCACTGGGGGGCGGAGCGGATCATCCTCGGCCTCGATGCGCGCGAGGGGTTGGTCGCCACGCGCGGCTGGATCGAGACAACCGCCGTCCGCGCGACCGAACTGGCGCGCGAGTTGGCGGCGCTCGGCGTGCGGCACGTCGTCTACACCGATATCGGGCGCGATGGCACCCTCCACGAGCCGAACTACGCCGCCCTGTGCGAGCTGGCCGAGGCGAGCGGCCTGGCGGTGATCGCCTCCGGCGGCGTCGCGCGGCGTGAGCATCTGGTCGCGCTCGCCGCCGTCCCCGGTGTCGAGGCCGCCATCGTCGGGCGGGCGATCTATACGGGCGATGTGGTACTTGGTCCGGGGGAATGGGTAATAAAAATGACGAATGACGAATAGGCACGGTAATACGGTCCTGTTCGTGCCTCATCCCTTCGTCCTCACTTTGCCCCTGGACCACTCCACCCACTCGCCCACTGATTCGTCATTCGTCAGTGGCTCCCCTCCGGGGGATTCGCCATTCGTCATTGGAGCAAGGGCGTGGACATTCGCGATAACATCCGGTACGACGAGCAGCGTCGGCGCGACGACGCGCAGATCGGGGCGCTGCAAGAGCAGATCGATCAACTGCGCCTGATTCTCCGCGAGAGTGGCAGTCGGCACTCCCAATCCGAGGAGACGCACGACACGATCGCGGAGACGCTGGCCGAACTCGGCGACCGGATCGAGGGCGCGCGCGATGAGGCCCGATCGCTCAGCGACGCGCGGATCGTCGAGATCGGGCGCTTGCGTGCCGATACGGAAGAGTCCGATCGGCGCTTCTCCGGGGCGATCACGCCGCTCCCGAACCTCCAGGCGCAGATCACCGACCTCGCCGCCTCTATCCGCACGAAGTTCCAGGAGTTGGGTGAGGAGCGCCACCGCTTCGGCGAATTACAGGCGCAGCTCGAGCGCCTGCCACCGCAGGTCGAGCGGGCGGCCCAGATCGCGCGCGAGGTGCGCGGCGAGCTTGCGGCGGTACGCGCCGAGATCGATGAGATCCGCGCCGATTGGCGCAAGACGAATGATGCGGTCGGGATCGTCGAGCAGGATGTGCGCCGTCGCGTCGGTGATCTCGGCGTCCGGCTCGATGAGATGAACGGGCGGATCGACGCGCTGAAGGACGAGTTACCGCCGCGCGATGTGCAGATCGACCGGGTACGCGCGGAGTTGCACGGCGTCTTGCCGAAGTTCGACGCGCTGGCGGCGGCGGATGCGGTGTTGCGCGAGGATATCGATCAGATCGGGTCGTACGCGCAGATGCGCCACGATAAAACGATCGCGCAGGCCGAGGCGACGCGCACGTCGGGCGAAGAACGCCTGCGCGTGATCGAACGCCTCAACGATACCCGCTTCACCGCGACGATGGCGCGCTTCGAGGACTTGGAGCGCGCCGACGGCGCGCTCGGCCACCGCCTCGCCCTGATGGCGACGCGGCTCGATGCCCTCCGGGATGAGGACGAGACCTTACGCGGGGAGATGCGCCGCCTCGAAGAATTGCGGTTGCGCGTGCGGATCGAGCAGGCCCAGCAAGAGGTTCAGATCGTCACCGAACGCCTCGCGCAACTCCGGTCCGATGGCGACGACGATGACGAGATCTGATGCGACGGGTTCATAGACGGGCCGCTTTGCAATACCGATCGTGAACCAGTTTGTGAGGAGGAGCGCACAATGCTGACACGCCGCATCATCCCGTGCCTCGATGTGACCGGCGGGCGGGTAGTTAAGGGAACGCAGTTCCTCGATCTGCGCGACGCGGGCGATCCGGTCGAACTCGCCGCCTATTACGACGCCGAGGGGGCCGATGAGCTGACCTTCTACGACATCACCGCATCGAGCGACGAGCGTGCGATCATGCTCGAAATGGTGCGGCGCGTCGCCAAGGAGGTCTTCATCCCGCTGACGGTCGGCGGCGGCGTTCGCACCGTGGAGAACATCTATACGCTGCTGCGTGCCGGGGCCGATAAGGTCAGCGTCAATACGGCGGCGCTCGCCACGCCGGAACTGATCACCGAGGGTGCGCGGCGCTTCGGCTCGCAGTGCATCGTCCTCTCGATCGACGCGGCGGCGCGCCCCAAGGGGGGCTGGGAGGTTCGTACACACGGCGGGCGGCGCGGCACCGGCATCGACGCGGTGGAGTGGGCGCGGCGTGGTGTCGAACTCGGCGCGGGCGAGATCGTCCTCAACAGCATCGACGCGGATGGCACGCGCGAAGGGTACGAACTCGGCCTGACGGCGGCGGTGTCGCGGGTCGTGCGCGTGCCGGTCGTGGCGTCCGGCGGCGCGGGCACGCTCGGTCACCTCGGCGATGCGCTCGGCGCGGGCGCGCACGCGGTCCTGGCCGCGTCGATCTTCCACTTCCGCACCCACACGATCCGCGAGGCGAAGGAGTACCTCACCGCGCAGGGCTTCCCGATGCGCGCGGTCGCGCCGGTGGAGAGTACGGTCGGCGAGGCCGTTCCTTCGTAAGCAGCGCGGGACAGTGCAGCGCGATACTCGGATGACAACGTGTGTGCGGACGGTGTGCCATCCGCGAGTCGTGGCGAGTAGGTATCAGGGAAGAGCAACCCGGGCGGAGCGCAACACTCCGCCCGGGTTGCTTTGTTTCAGCGCCTGCCCGCGATTGCGGGTGCTCCCTGTATGTGTTGCCCGACAGCGCCGCGTAAAATGCTTGACCCCACGCTACAGCCTCAGTCCCCGGAAAGACTTTGTGGCGTAGCCCTTCAGGGGTACGGTGTGCCCTTCAGGGGTAGCGGCTGTCCTCCGAGGTGGTGGCTGCCCTCCGGGGTAGTGGCTGCCCTCCGGGGCACTTCAGTCCCGGTCCCCGGCGGGCCAAGCATTGTGCGCTTTGCCTAACCGGCGGACTGCGCCTCTTGCTTGCGGCGGGAGGGCTCGGGGGTGACACCGAGCGCGGAGGCCAGGTCGATCTGGTGATCCTGCTCCTGGACGACGATGCCCCGTAAGACCTCGGCCAGGGCATACCCACCGAGCGCCTCCGCCTGCCGGATGCGCTGGCGGTAATTCTCGATCGTCGTATCCTCCGCGTGGAGATCGAACCACAGCATCTCCTCGTTCACTTCCGAGACTTCGACCGGCTCCGGCTGATGCGTCGGGTAGGCACCGAAGTAATCGAGCTGCTTGGCGATGCTGATCGCGTGGTCCAACTCCTCGTGAGCGTGCGTCTCTAGCTCGGTGGCGATATTCTGGTACTGCGCGCGATCAATCTTCTGGCTGTAGATGACATACTGGATGACTGCTTTGTACTCGCGCGCCAGATCCCCCTGAAGTCCCGCGATCAGTTCCGCCGTCTTGCCCGTATCTTGCGTCATGTGATCCCCTCCTCCAACGTTGTTGATCTGCACACGAACGTTCGTGTCGTCGTATCAATGATTGCAGAAGTGATGCCACAAAGTCGCCAGCTACTTTCGCACCGGGGTTGGTGCGCGCTCGCGTCATCCTGTGAGTTTGCACTATTCATCGTCAGGGCGTACGAAAAAGCGGTGCCGCGCGTATAAAGCACGGGGCACCGCTCGCTGTGAGCGATAGGTGATGTGAACGATGTGCAAATGGCTCAGTTCAGGAGTTCGAAGATCCCCGCCGCGCCCTGGCCGCCGCCGACGCACATCGTCACCATGCCGTAGCGCCCCTTGCGGCGACGCAACTCGTTGAGGAGTTGCACGGTCAGCTTCGCGCCGGTCGCGCCCATCGGATGACCGAGGGCGATCGCGCCGCCATTGACGTTGGTCTTCTCCTCATCGAGGCCGAGTTCGCGGATCACGGCCAGCGCCTGCGCCGCGAACGCCTCATTCAGTTCGATCAGGTCGATATCGGCCAGGGTCAGGTTCGCCAGCTTGAGGACTTTCGGGATCGCGACGATCGGGCCGATCCCCATCACCTCGGGGCGGACGCCGCTGACCGCGAAGGCGACGAACCGGGCCAGCGGCGTGAGGCCGCGCGCCTCCGCCGCCTCGCGCTCCATCACCAGCACCGCCGCCGCGCCGTCGCTCGTCTGCGACGAGTTCCCGGCGGTGACGCTGCCGCGCGCGGCGAAGACCGGCTTCAGCTTCGCCAGCGCCGCCGTCGAGGTATCGCGGCGCGGCCCCTCGTCGGTGTCGAAAGTGGTCTCCTGCGTGCGGACCTTGCCGCGCTCATCCACGTAGGTGAACTCGACCGGGAGCGCGATAATCTCGTCGCGGAAGCGCCCCGTATCGATCGCGGCGATCGCGCGCTGGTTGGAGCGCAGCGCGAAGGCGTCCTGATCCTCGCGGCTGACCTTCCACTCTTTCGCCACGTTCTCGGCGGTCAGCCCCATGCTGAGGTAGACGTCGGGGTGCGTCGCGATCAGGTGGGGGTTGGGGGCGAGTCGCCCGTTCGCCTGCTGCACCATGCTCATGCTCTCGGTGCCACCCGCCAGGATCGCGGTGCCGAACCCGGCCATGATCCGCTCTGCGGACTGCGCTATCGTCTGCAAGCCGGACGAGCAGAAGCGGTTGACGGTGGTGCCGGGGATACTATCGGGCAGCCCCGCGCGCAGCGCCGCGATCCGCGCCACGTTGAAGCCCTGCTCGGCCTCCGGGATGGCGCAGCCGAGGACCACGTCCTCGATCTCCGCCACGTCGAGTTTGCCCGCGACCTGCCGCACGACCGCGTCGATCGCCGCTGCGGCCATGTCGTCCGGGCGTGTCGCGCGCAAGGTGCCGCGCGGGGCTTTCCCCACCGCCGTGCGCGCCCCCGCGACGATCACTGCTTCTTTGACCATCAGTGCCTCCTAAGTACGAAGTACGAATGACGAAGTACGAACTCGGCGAAGAAAACACACGACATTCGCCGGACAATGTGCCACATTGCGGCGGCGTACTTCGTCGTTCGTACTTCGTACTTCACTCAGTTGCGTAGTGGCTTACCGGTCTGCAACATGTGCATCATGCGCGCCTGGGTCTTCTCATTGCCGAGGAGGCGCATGAAGGTCTGCCGCTCCAACTCCAGGATATATTCTTCGCCGACCCACTGCGGCTGCGAGAGATCGCCGCCACAGAGGACCGTGGCGAGCATCGCCGCGATCTCCGCGTCGTAGTCGGAGATGTATCCTCCCACCTTGAACTGGCGAACGCCGAGCAGCAGCGTCGCCTTCCCGCCGATCCCCGCCGCGTAGCAGCTCTGCTCTCGTGCGGGCGGGTGATACCCGGCGTCGGCGAGATCGAGCGCGAAACGCTTCGCCTCCGCGATCAGGCGCTCCTTGCCGAAGACGATCCGGTCGCTCGGGGCCAGGAAACCGAGATCGCGCGCCTCGGCGGCGCTGGTGCTGACCTTCGCCTGCCCGATCGTCTCGAAGACCCGGCGCAAGGCCGGGAGCGGATCGGCACCGACCACGCGCGCGGCGGGGGAGACGATCCGGCGGACCAACTCCTTGCAGCCGCCACCGCCGGGGATCAGCCCCACCCCGACCTCGACCAGCCCCATGTAGGTTTCGCCCTCGGCGCAGATGGCCGATGCCGCGAGGCTCAGCTCGACGCCGAGGCCGAGGGTCTGCCCGAACGGCGCGGCGACGACCGGTTTCGGCGCGAAGCGGACGCGCTGCAACAATTCGTGTCCGGCGCGGAGGAAGCCGTACAGCGCCTGCGGGTCGCCGCCCATCGCGATCGCGCCGACCTCCTTCAGGTCGACCCCGGCGGCGAAGAACTGTCCCTGATTGCCGATGACGAGCGCACGCCAGGCGCCGTCCGTGTCCAGCAGATCGAGCGCGCGGGTCAGCAGCCCCATCGCCTCGGAGCCGATCGCGTTCGCCTTGCTGTGGACTTCCAGGCAGAGGACGCCATCGCCGAGATCGATCAGGCTGGCGGTACGCGTGCCGACCAGCTCCTTCCCCGTCGCCTTCAGCGCCGCGAGGTCGAGCTGGTCCGCGCCGCGATCGATCTCCCGGTAACGCCCGGTGCCGGGGTGGTAGGCGTAGCGTTTGCCGTCGCGCTCCTGATAGAAGCTTTCGTTGCCTGCGGCGAGCATCGCGCGGACCCAGTCGGGGACGGTCGCGCCGAGACGCTCCATCCGCTCCACGGTCGGGCGGACGCCGAGGGCGTCCCAGGTCTCGAACGGCCCCATCTGCCGCGCGAAGCCCCAGCGGATCGCGTCGTCGATCGCGACGATGTCGTCGCTCATCTCCGGGACGCGGCGCGCGGCGTAGGCGATCGCCGGGACGGTCAGCATCTCGATCAGCTTCGCGCCCCGATCACCCTCATCGGCCTGGGCCATGATGAAGCGCAGCCGCTCGCCGAGATCGCCGATCCGCTGCGCCTCGGCGATGATCGGCTCCTCGACCTTCCGCTGCGGGCGATAGGCGAGGTCCGGCGAGTCGGTATCGAGGACGTGGAACTCGCGCCCCTGCGGCCCGCTCACCTGTTTGTAGAAGCCCTGGCCGCTCTTGTTGCCGAGTCGCCCCTCTTGTACGAGGCGCCGCACGAGTGACGGCGTCTTGAACTCCTCGCGCGACTCGTCGTCGGGCGCGGCGGCGTAGAGGTTGTCGGCGACCCCGGCCATGATATCGATCCCGGCGAGATCGGCGAGGCGGAAGGTCGCGGTGTTCGGGCGTCCGAGCAGCGGCCCGGTCAGCGCATCGGTTTCCTCGATCGTGTAGCCGTTGTCGAGCGCCCAGCGCGCGCCGAACATCCCGTCGAACGAACCGAAGCGGTTGGCGATGAAGTTCGGGGTGTCCTTGCAGATCACCACGCCCTTGCCGAGGACGTTCTCGCCGAACGCCTTCATCTGCCGCACGACCGTCGGGTCTGTCTCCGGCAGGGGGATCACTTCGAGCAGCTTCAGATAGCGTGGCGGGTTGAAGAAGTGGGTGCCGAGGAAATGGGCCTTGAAGTCGGCACCGCGCCCCGCCGCGATCTCGTGCAGGGGGATGCCGGAGGTGTTCGAGGAGACGATGCTGCCCGGTTTGCGCGCCTCCTCGATCCGCGCCATCAGCGCTTGTTTCGGTCCCAGGCGCTCGATGATGACCTCGATGATCCAGTCGGCGTCGCCGACCCAGGTGAAGTTGTCCGCGAAGTTGCCGACGCGGATGCGCTTGCCCGCGTCGGCGTTGGCGAGCGATGCGGGGCGCGACTTCGCCATCCGGTCGTAGCCCGCCCGGACGATGCGGTTGCGGACGGCGGGGCTCGCCAGCGTCAGCCCGCGCTTTTCTTCGTCGGGGGTCGGGGTATCCGGCGCGATGTCCAGCAGCGAGACCTCGAGGCCGACGTTGGCGCAATGCGCCGCGATGCCCGCCCCCATCGTCCCCGCTCCCAGAACCACCACGCGGGCAATCGTACTCATCAGTCCTCCTCTGGGTGGGCGTAGTGAACGGAGTGGGCCAGTGGGCGAGTAGACTAAGAACGAGTCCATCGGTCGTCGGTCGTCAGCATGGACGTGCCGCCGCCATCACTTCGTACTTCGTCGTTCGTACTTCTCTCGCCGATTGGCCCACTCCGCACCACTGGTCCACTCTGCCCACGCGCTACGCAAACGCCTGGATACCGGTGATCTTGCGCCCGACAACGAGCGTCTGGACTTCGGCGGTCCCCTCGTAGGAGTAGATCGCCTCGGCATCGTTGAAGTGCCGCGCGACCAGGTTGTCGAGCAGGATGCCGTTGCCGCCCATGATGTCGCGCGCCGCAGACGCGATCTTGCGCGCCTTGGTACTGTGGTTCAGCTTGGCGAGCGACGCCTGCTCGGCGGTCATCTTCCCCTGGGCCAGCAACTGCCCAAGTCGCCAGCACATCAGCTGCATGGCGGTGATCTCGCTCAGCATCCAGACCAGCTTCTGCTGGATCAGCTGATGCCCGGCGATCGGCTTGCCGAACTGCTCGCGCTGCGTGGCATAGGCCAGCGCCGCCTCGTAGCAGGCCATCGCATTGCCCATCGCCGAGCAGGCGACGCCGTAACGGGTCATCGTCAGCACCATCGCCGTCTCGCGGAAGCTCGTGCTGCCGCCCAGGCGATTCTCCGCCGGGATGCGCGCGTCGGTGAAGGTGAGATCGGCGTTGCCGAGGGCGCGCAGGGCCATCTTCCCGGCCATCAGGTGCGCCTCGAAGCCGGGCGACCCCTTCTCGACCAGGAAGCCCGCCACCTTGCCGTCGTTAGCGAGATCGCGCGCCCAGACGACGATCACGTCGGCGACGTTGCCGAGGCCGATCCAGCGCTTCGCGCCGTTGAGGACATAGTGATTGCCGTCGCGGCGGGCAGTCGTCTGGAGGTGCGAGGCGTCGGAGCCGCGCAATGGCTCGGTCAGCCCGAACGCGCCGAGCTTCTCCATCCGCGCCATCTGCGGCAACCAGTGGCGCTTCTGCTCCTCGTTGCCCGCGACGTAGATCGAGCCCATCGCCAGCCCGGAGTGGACCCCCAGCCAGGTGCTGACGCTCGCATCGCCGCGCGACAACTCGGCGGCGATCAGGCCGTCCGCGACCGGGCTGAGGCCGGGGCAACCGTAGCCGCGTAGCGCCCCGCCGGCGATGCCAAGCTCGGCGATCTTCGGGACGAGTTGCCAGGGGAACTCCGCGCGCTCCCAGTACGGGCCGATGATCGGGATGACCTCCCGATCGACGAAGGCGCGCACCTTGTCGCGAATCGCGCGCTCATCGTCGGTCAGCAGATCGTCCACGGCGTAGAAATCGACGCGCGGGAAGATCTGGCCGACGAGATTGGTGCTGCGCTCCGCCGTCTCGCGGCTCGCGCCGGGTCGCAGCAGGGCCTCCGACTGCTCGCCAAGCTGCAACTCCGGGATCGTGCTGGTCATCGTCGTTGCTCCTTCTTTGCCCACCAATCGGCCATCGGATATAGCTCCCGCCTCGGTCGGATCGCGTGCATTACGGGGAGGCGACAGCGGGGAATCCGCCCGCCCGCCTGTGTAACAGCTGAGCAGAGCATAGCATGCGTCAACGGCGTTTTCAAACGACCGTTCGTTTTTTTCGGGCGATCGGAGATGTCGATCGAGGCCGATCCCGAACGCATCCGGGACCGGACCGGGAATGACTTAATGCGGCGCGGTGGGGGTCAGTTCGCGCGCCTCATCGCGCAGGACGCGGCGCAACACCTTGCCGGTCGGCAACTTCGGCAATTCCTCGCGAAACTCCACGCGCGACGGTGCCTTGAACGAGGCGAGCCGCGCCCGACAGAAGGCGATCAACTCGGCCTCGGTCGCCACCTGCCCCGCTTTCAACGCCACGTACGCAAGCGGGCGCTCCCCCGCGTACGGGTCGGGGATGGCGACGACCGCCGCCTCCCGCACGCTCGGGTGGGTGTAGAGGATCTCCTCCACCTCGCGCGGCCAGACCTTGAAGCCCCCCGCGTTGATCATGTCCTTCTTGCGATCGACGATCGCGTAATAGCCCTCCGTATCGACCGTGGCGATGTCGCCGGTGTGGAACCAGCCGCCGCGCAGCGCCTCCGCCGATTCCTCGGGGCGGCCCCAGTAACCGCTCGTGAC
>JAABUP010001022.1_pt1 | contig 60007 bp, 89 predicted proteins | sample 5559201 | NCBI WGS metagenome assembly JAABUP01 (sample SAMN10711887, study PRJNA513373) | rock metagenome | isolation source: Antarctica rocks | place: Antarctica | reverse complement strand
TTTCGCAAAGTGCTGCGAACAGACGCTTTCAAAGTGGTTTGTCGCACTGTGAGAACCTAAATGTAACATTGATTGAGTACTTTAGATACATGTGTTTAGGTCGTTGCGCTACATGAGTCTGTATATGTTTCACCACTCTTATTTCCTTTCTTCTCTCTGTTTAAAACCAATACAGCAATCCCAAATACACATAAAATTCCTACCAAGAGCACTGCCAACTTTTGACAGATGGTGACCAACAGGACTTGGATTCTTTGAAGCAGCATTCCTCAGCGCTTGAGGCTAAAGCCACCTGTCATTCTGAGGAGCTCACCTCTACCCAGCTCATGCTTCTCAAGGCCACTGCCCAGCAGGCGCAACAGGTCTGTGAGCTGCTTTTGAGCACAATAACATGTTTGCAGTCACAAGCTGCTTACTGACCGCACTTGTTAGTCCCTCAAGACTGAGCACCATTGTGACCACCTCCTCCTATCCATCACCACCAAGTTCTTGTTAAAATTTGTCATTTGGCTTTTGTGCTAATAGCGCCACCTGAGTATGGCTCTGCTTGAGGATGTTACACGTGTCACATGACACATTGCACGCAACAAGAAGTGTCCTGGCATTTGCGTGCTGTCAACTGTGTTGGGTGACCAAGTCAGTGGTATGCAGGAGCACGCTCAGGAGGTGCAGCAGCTCAATGAGGAGCTAGCACAAAGGTCAACCAGCCTGTCAACCTTGGCCTCAGACAATCAGGACCTGAAGGCACAGCTCTCTGGCCTTGCTAACCTCTGCTGACTTGCTAAGCAATACAGTCATGTGTTAACGTTGTTGAACAAGAATGAGTGCTGTGTTTGACCTGAGTCGAACATTTTGTGATATAAGAAGCTTTTGCCAGACTGTGTGAGTACATCAACTCAATAAAATATTGCATGTGATGAATCTTTGTGGGATTGCAGGAGACAGAGATGCTGCAGGCCCAGAGGGCAACAGTGGAGCAGCAGGTGGCAGCCTTGCAAGCGGCACCACCTGCTCAAGTAAGCATGCCTCTTGTCTGATGTGCTGTGCTTGTGTCTTGCATGCCTGCAAGTCCACACCTCATTAGAACCTGACCTTACAGCTGCGTCATAGGGTGTGTGATGACCTGTTTGATTGTCTTGATTGCATGTGTGAATGGTTGAAGTTTGTCTGACTGAAACATGTCAAACTAAAATAGATTCAGCCACAACACATCATGCCCAGCATTGATCCTCAAGAGGTAATGACTTAAAGTCAGGCTAGCCAAAGGCAGCTGCAAGTGAATAAGACAGGAGTCTATGCATGCAATGATTCACATTCACACTGGTTTCATAAAATTGCCTGCTTGCCTTCTTCAGCATTGCTTCCAATGCACAAATTGACATTTGCACAGGCTGATGTCTGATGACACATTTGAGTGTTTTCTGAAAATGGTTTGCAGGGCCAGCCCACATCTAGCGAGAAGCTGATTGACAGCAACAGGCAGCTACAGGACAGCAATGCCGCCCTCACATTCAAGGTCAAGTCACTGGAGGAGCAGATAGCGGCTGTGCAAGCCCTGCTGCATGCAAACCAGACAGACGGAGCTTCCTGCAGCCCGTCCACTTCCCACACCCCTGCTCAGCGCCTCCATGGCTTTGACCAGGTGACAGTCTGCTGATTATGCATGCATATCGTGCCTGTGCACATGCATACATGCATACACATATACATACGTATGCACATATATACACATACATTGTATTCTCAAGCTGTATACATCACTTGCTGTGAATGCATGCAGGCAAGCACATCAAATGAATCTAACGGCAGCCCCAACCATGAGACCAGCAGCTCTGCTGCAGCAGCTGTGTGCCCGCCTGCCCCTCAGAGTGAGGGCTCCTGCAACTCCCATGCAGATGTTGCGACCCTGTGCGAGCTGAGGAGTCAGATTGGTAGGCTGAGCCAGGTCAACAAGGGGCTGCAGCAGGAGGTGGCAGCCCTCACCAACAGCAAAAAGGCCCTGTACTGTTTGTGGAAGGTCCCCAGTATGGAGATGGTGAGCAACAGTGCTTCCATCACACCGCATCACACATTGCTTGAGTCTGTGCCATGCCATGTGACCTGCAAAGCATTGCTGATCTGTGCTGGTGGTAGATCAACACTCTGGGCAGCCCGGTATAATACTTGGCTTCTCATTAAATTGACGCCGAAAGGCGTAGTCTTTTCTTTTCTCTTCTCTTCTTTTCTTTTCTTTTCTTTTCTTTTCTTTTCTTTTCTTTTCTTTTCTTTTCTTTTCTTTTCTTTTCTTTTCTTTTCTTTTCTTTTCTTTTCTTTTCTTTTATGGTAGATCAACCTCGCTAGTGGGTTTAACAAGAACATATTGCAAGCATGCATTTGCGCTCTCCAGTGCAAGGTGTACTCTCTTGTCAGAGATATGGCTTGCTGCAAGGTGTGATGCTCTGTGATGCTGACTGGCAGCCCTAGTCTGACAGATACTGCTTGTGATGCCAGGGGGACTGGGATGAAGGAATACAGGTGCTTGGAGAGGGCAACAGCGGGGATGTGTATAAGCTGGACAGCGTCGCTCTGGGTCAAGTGGCCATCAAGTCCGGCTTGCAGCGAGACCTGCATCTGGAGGCTCAGATGGCTGGCGCAGTGCGTCACGCCCACATACTGCCTGTCCTAGCAGTGCTGACAGAGCGTGGTCAGGGCTTTGAGCCTGATGAGGAGGGCTTTCTGGCCATGCAGAGGGCTGGCTGCACCCTCAGATCAATCCTGCATCAGCGCAGGTCACTCTGTCATCATGCTGTCTGTGTTGCTGCTGCTCTGCCAGTTTAATGTGTGACAAAGCCATGTGGCAGGCACTGACTCGCTGTGCTGCCCTGTGCTTTATTGATTGCATGTTGTGTGCTATGATCTTTACAGAGTTGCTGTGAGATGTCACACACTGCAAAACATGTTCCTGCTGACGTTGCGATGCGCCAACCCCCACCAGTTTATAGAATCTGACAAGCACCTTGCAAGCGCAGGCTGTCCACAAAAGAGGTGGTGGTTTGGGGCCAACAGCTTACATCAGCAGTGAGCTGGATGCATGCCAAGCATCTGGTGCACCAAAACCTGCACACCAATAACATCCTGCAGAGCCTGCATGGTCCTGATCTGCTGGTTGCAGACTTTGGCAATGCTGACTGGGTCTACAAGCCTGACACCACTGACCGCACTCAGCTGCGCCGCTCCAAGTAAGCTGCTTATGTGCTTTGTTTGATCCTCAAAGCACCTTGCTTGCACGACATTTGCTGATCGCTTCAGGCTTTGTTGCATGCAGTCTGCATCACTTGCCCATTTGTGAACGAGCATGTGTGAGTATGTTGCATTATGCAAACCAGTTGTGCGTACAGGTGTCTGTGACGGTTCATTTTGTCACATGGCATTCCAGAAAGTGGTTGTCAATACAGCCCTTGGCATGAGGCTGGTGCAAGAATGTGCAGGTGCAGCATAGGCATGGAAGCCCCCGAGATGGCTCAGCAGCTGCACAGTGAGCAGTTGTACCACCCTGACTACCCCATGGACGTGTATGCCTTGGGCTTGCTGCTGCTGGAGATGGCAGGCGGGCGCAGGCCTGCAGGGCATGAGGAAGCATTGCAGCAGGCCCACAGCGCTGGCCCTCTGCAGGGCCCTGCCATCACTCAGAAGTATGCTTGCAGCCTGCGTGTGAGGGCACCTCATCAACCAGTTTACAGGGACATGGTAATGCCCTCAGGCTTTTACAAGCATCTTGTGCAACATTGATGTTGGCTTTGTTTGCATGCCTGTGCCTGCGCTTCATGCAACAGAGATGGTAGCTCTGTTTGCTGGGCATGTTGGCATGTGCTGGATCAGAAGCAGTGGCAGCAACACTTTGTCTGTTCTGTAACAGTACAAATAAGCAGCTTGTAAATTCCTTACAGCTGCTTGGCCTGCAGGTCTGTGTGCCTGCTGAACATGCTTCAGCTTCAGTCAACAATGTCAGCCTCGCAGGCACCATTAAAAGCTGCTTGGAAACAGACCCAGCCCTGCGCCCCACCTCTTGGCAGGTCAATGAGAACCTCAGTCTGCTCAAGATAGAGAACGGCTGGTGGTGACCTCATGGCCCACAGTGCATCAGCAGTTTTGGAAGGCAGCTGATGCACAGGTGCTATGAAGCTTGCCTGCTCTCTGTTAGCTACACCACTTGATGGAGCCAATGCGCCTCCAAGCTGTAGTATAGATCTTTGCAGAGTCTTGCTGATTGCTTCTGAGGCTGCAGTCTTGATGACGCCAATTGGGGGAAGCTGTTAAGCTGTCAGAAGCAAAAAGCTCAGCAGCTGCACGAATTTGGCTCTTGCAGGCCTGCAGCGGTCCTTCTTGTCACCCCATCTTTTGGTTATTGTGTTGTTTTGCTAACATTAGCTCCTTCTTTGAGCTTTAGGCTGGCAGATTTTCGACAGTAACCTGGCACAGCTGATACCAATCAGGCTGAACCCAGGCTGGCAGCATCCCACTGCAAGCCCTTTGCTGCTCCTGACATATTTCACGTCAGTGTGTTTGCTGGCTTTACAGATGCTTAGCAACCACAGTTTTAGGTACCGCTGAAGATCTACACGTTATCCTGCTAGCAGCTCTTCTGGCCAAAGCAACAGAAAGAAATCCATAGCATTAGGGTCAGTGTTGTTTAGTGAAGGTGTGTTTCTTGAAGGAATACTCCCTGCCAATGCTGGCCTGCGCTCCATGCCTGATATCAGTGGCTCAAAAGTCAAAACTTGGATCTCAAATTTGATTGAATCTCGCAAAACAGTGCAATCTGTTAAACATCAGCCTGACTGTAGTCCTCAAACTCATACATACAAAATAGACGTTTCTAGGTTAAACCTGCGAAAGTAAATTCCTTGCATCTTGGCCCTAAAAAAATGGCCTGTCCATCTGAAGTGTTTTGATGCTGTCTGAGCAACCTTGAGACCTGCCTGGACAAGAGTCTTTCACGTGGAGATGCCTTATTAATCCCTGTGCCAGCTCAGTACAGGGTGCAACAGGGACAAGCACAATTGTCAGTTGTTCCTGAACCAGACACTGGTCCTCAGGGATTGCTGACTTCAGGATTGCACCATAAAATACACATACATTCCTGAAAAACAGCGAAGCTGCTGTATCACTAAGACCTTACACACTGCATACTGCTACACATGAAGACGCATCATCAATAACAAGCCAGATGATGCAATAGATGTTGTTCAGTAGATCAGCTGGCCATGCCATGCCATGCCAGTCAATGAAACTAGATGCTTGCAACCTGATCATAAAGACTCATCTAAAGACATCTGCAAGGTCGTCTTTAGGAAGCTGATGCTGCTGTTCATGCGTCCGCCGCTGAGATTTAGCTGACACCTTGGCTCCATACTTGCTGGCTTCTCTCTTCTTCAGCAATGCGCGTATCTACATTGGCACACATGCAAATCTCCGCCAAACTCAGGGAGTAACACAACACTGACCAGTACATTGGCAACAGACTAGATGTACAAAAATCTATGGCTGTTTTCTATACCAATGCAGATAACTCGGTACAGTCCTTGGGCAGCATCATGATCAAATTGCCTCACATGCATATAAAACAACGTTGCAGCAGCTGCATAACTCACTCTGTTTGGTGAGACAAAGTGAGGGTTGTCAAAAAGAACTGGTCCACCGAAGCTGCCCCCAAAGATCTTGATGGGGTTCAGACACACACGGGGCCCCACCTCCACCAGGGAGGCACTGTCTGCTGATGCCTTCTTCTTGTCCAACCCAGGAACAACCTGCAAAGCCCATGCTGTGAGCTTTATGCAGACATCAGACACAGCCTGTGTGTAATGTTGCTGCAAAGGGAGAAGTCAGCAGCAACACATCAAGGTTGCCAAAAGCTGAGCACATCACAAGAGGACAAGTGCAATTCCTCAAGCTTAGTTGCCTAGGACACAGACATGCAAAGCAGACACATGCCATGTGTCATAGTTGCCGTGTAGCAGACATTGAACAGCTGGTGACAAGGGCTGGACGGTGCATAGCAAAACCCAAAGCACAGTGCATTGCCAGTTGCACAGTGCATTGCCAGTTGCACAGTGCATTGCCACTTGCACAGTGCATTGACACTGGCAGCATTCATACCTGATAGTTACGCAGCCATATCCGGTTGTCCAGGAAGTGGAAGCTGATGACATGATCATGGAATGGCTTGCTTTTGGGGTGCCGCCTGGGTGTGGCAAAGCTTTGAGTGAACATCTCCTTCATCAGCTGCAGATGTGGTTGCTGGTCAAAGGATGCATCAAAGCTCAGCACTGGCCTTGATCCCTTCAGGTGGTTGCCACTGAGCTTCAGTTCTGCCATTGTATGTACTGCAAAGGAGAGTATGACATATCTTAAGACAAACATTCAATGATGTTTTCTTAGATTAATGATTTGTTTTGTTTTGTTTCAGGTGCATGGTTGACAACATGTATACACAATGCATACTGCTGAGGCTTTTGTAGCAGAGGCACGGGACAGACACGATGAATGTGGAGTGTTCATCATGGCACTGACAAGACTTCTACAGGTTTTTTATTGCAGCAAATGAGTCAGCTCACCGTTTGCACAGTGAAACTTGATGGACGGGCCATCTGGCGCTCTAGCAAGCCAGATGTACAAGTCTTTCCGCTTCCGTGATTCAAAAAACAGTACGCTGCTACATCCCTGCAGCATGAGCAGCACTTTCAGCTAAAGAGCTTGGTCTGATGTGCTTCTAATAGGCCCTGCACCATGACCTACCTTCATGTCTGCCACTTCGTTTATCACACCCCTGTCTGTCTTGGTGTCCAGCTTTGAGTCTCGTTTACAATGTGGCAGCAGCTGTGCTAAGTCCAGCATAAGATGCCTTGACCTGCAGGATGCTGACCTTTGTGAGCCTCCAGTATGCAAGCAAAGTGTGAAGAAGCACCACGAGCAAGCAAGCGCTTACCTGTGAGTGATACCCCTTGAGCTTAGCAACAACACCTTTTCCTTGTTCTTGAAGCCAGATGCTTCTGTCGCCAGCTTTGGCTGCTTTGCTGCTTTGCGCTGGCCAGCATTGCTTTGCTGCAGCTCTGCCTCATTAGCAGCTGGGGGTGCTTTGCGCTTGCCCATGTTGTATCCCGTCACTGGTAGGCCGCCAAATCTATTCCCCGAGCACAAAGAGCCTGTTCGTAGCCTCAGCACCACGATGAGAAGGCTCCTAATGCACAGTCGAGTCAATGGCGCGAGTAGTGCCTAAAATGGCATCAGCTGCGCAGTCAAGTGCGATAATTGGTTACCCTAAATACACCCTACAGGCAAGCTTTTTAGCATGTAGAACTTCTTCTTCATGCAACGCCGCCTGATGGCACCATAGCACAGCAGAAGCAAGTCTCTTGGGTTCCGGCGAGCATACTCTAGGCCTTTACTTCCGTGCAGTCAGCATGGTATGTACGGTGTCTGCTCGGCTCTCTATGTTGTCCAACTCGCTTTTCAGGCCGCTAGCAGGCACGCAACTCTGACAGTGGATGCTTGTGTTGCGCAGGATCAACCAGTAAAGCTGGCTATCGTCATGAAGGTCATTGGCAGAACTGGATCTCGTGGTCAGGTGACTACCAGTTGTCGGCGCAACTACAGCATTGAATGTGGAAGTTCAGGCCAAGCAAACTCCTGTTCACAAAGCTGAAACAGCACCTACTGGTGTACAGGTGACACAAGTCCGTGTCAAGTTCCTGGATGACCAGAACCGACTGATTATGAGGAATGTCAAGGGGCCTGTTCGGGAAGGTGAGATAGGCTCAGCTATTGACAATAACAATGAGCTGCTCACCTGTGTAGCTCAAGAATATATCTTGATCAAAGGGTGCATGTTGCCATGCTGACCAATACCTTGGTGGCAGCAGTTTGTACATTGGCTGTGTTTACAGGATTGGATGTGTTCAAATGCCAACACAAAGGATCTGCGGGAAAGCAAAGTTACAATGGCTGATGCATAGCGTGACAATGCAGGTGACATCCTGACTCTGTTGGAGTCCGAGCGCGAGGCCAGGCGTTTGCGGTAGTCCAGTCCAGGAATGTCTCATCAGGGAGCTGCTCAGGCAGTTGCATAGCTTACACAGCAAGCCTTATGGCTTACACAGAGCTCAGCTTATAGATCACATGACCAGCGTCCGAACAGATTTAGTGGGGATGCATCAGCATTGTCTGTCATGTTAGCATGCTGCCAGGAGGTTTCCTCAGAGACTCCAGCTGTAATTACATCATGCCTGCAGCAAGCTCTGTCAACTGCTAAGTTGGTTTTATGGGCAATACGCCATGCAGCCGTACTGCAGAGCAGTCAGGCAGCATGCAGAAGAGGTACTTGTAAGCCCAGGCATCAGGCATCCTTTGAGGTTCAGCATCACAGTTTGTTCAGTCTTTGATGCAATACGTATACATGCCTGAGCCTAAGCAGCAGCTTGCTCAACACGTCATGCCACTTGTGCACAGGACGCATCAGGCTGCGCGCCTTTGCTTCCAAAACCTCTGCTTGCTTTCCTGCTGTGACTCATGGTACTGCTTTTCCACTCTGCACATGACGGCACAAGTGGAGGCTGGGACAAAGCTCATCACAGGTTGCACATGGCAAGGCAGGCAGAGGTCTCATAGCACTCACGGCAGTGTGTGCCCTAGTGCTGATGCATTTGTCAGCGCCATGAACGATATTGGTTCCACAATCAAATGTCAGGAATGTTGAAGATTCTTCTGAAGATGCACATTTTCAGCCTGTTTCGCAAACCCAGCTGCATCTCGTGAACTGATGTTACATGCAGTGCATTCACTCTCATCTACTACAGCAAGATACCATCTCTCAGAAGTGCCACCTCAATTTTGTTATCTCTCCTGATCTGTATCTAGCCAACTGCTACTGAGCATACACGACAGGAAATGAAACCAAAAGAAGACAGGGAAATAACAGAGAATATCTAAAGCTAAACCTGCTTTAAAAAAGGACATAAAGGGGGCAGATATATCCAAAACAAGAGGCAAACAGAAGCAAAATAAACAGGCTTTATATGACGCCCACGAGGCAGATGTTATAGTACAGACTTGAGCCTAGACCTCACTGATCAACGTGGAGGTCTTACAACAACACCGCTCACAAAGAGTGGTCTTGCCATAGACCTGGACTTTGTGTATGTCTGTAGAGGCAACCTGCCTTTCAGCCAAGGGGACAATGAGCAAGTCCTCGTCAGTTCCATAGGCTTTCCGTGCATTCTCAAAAATGGCTGATGTGACTGTGATGTTGCAGCAGCCGGCTGCAGGATCTTGCAGAATGAAGGAGTCTGTGTCTGCATTGTACCCACATATGACGACATAGTGTCCTGCAAAGCACAACATAGATTTGAAGAATTGCCAACTGCGTTTCCTTGATAGACTGCAAACTGCGTTTATGCAGGCGATGATGTCCCACATCCACACACATGTGCACAAACAGGCACCCATCTGCTGTAGATAAGCAGAACATCCACGACATATTGTCATAAGCTAGAACAAATGCCAGGTGGTCCACTTACTACAGCTGCTGCAAAGCCAGACCCACAAGAAACTTTCTAGGACAAGCAGGTAACCCAGAGAAAAAAGAAGAAAAACTAATAAATGCATTGAGGCCAGAACAATATTGAATTAGGAGAACAGGATCTGCAAAATGATAAGGTCTGGTACACAGCAAACATGCAAAGCCGCCAACACGCTGTCTTTGCAGGCTACAGCCAGACACTACAGCAACTGCGCAATGCAACATCATTTCAGCTGTTGACTGCATGGCTACAGCAGGAGACATCAGTGCAGCACCTGTATAGGCATCACCATATCCGCATATGATGGGCATGCGATTGACCCCCCCAATCTGCAGTGAGGCAGGCCTGCTCCACATGAGTCCACTACAAAGGCGGCGCTTGTCTACTAAAGCGATGATGATATGGGATCCTGCCAGCATACACGCCTGCAGCTCCTTCAAGGGGACTGACCGCTGATTTATGGTGATTCCTGCCCTTTCGGCTTCCTGTGACAGCAACACATGGTATGAGTAATGAGCTGACACCTGGGCAGCCAAGTATAGCACTTGGCTTCTCATTAAACTGACGCGGAAAGGCGTAGTCATTTCTTTTCCTTTTCTTCCCAAATGGGCTGACAGCATGACAGTAGTGCAGTCCCTGAAATTCTCTTGCCTGCATCTCGTTGCTATGAGGGGGGAAAAGCTTGCGGTGGAGCTGCCACACTAGCTGATCTTATGCAATGCACAGCTGAGGAGCAAGCTGTTGTGACAGAATTGCACAAACCCAGTAAGAATTGACACTGGGACATCAGAAATTGGACTTTTGGCAAGAGTTACAATCCTTCCAAGAGAACAATACCATGCGTCACAGTTGTGATGGGAATGCATCATGCCCACAAAACGTGGTAGACTTGAAAAAAGCTGTGCAAGGATGCATGTATGACCTCTTGAAGCGGCAGCTGCATGCATTATGCAGCTACTCCGTCGCCAAGACTGGCCCTTCATACACAAAGGGCTGTTTATGTCTTCAGCAACACCTGTGTGCTTCAAAGTGCAATGCTGACCTTAAAAAGCTGAGTGACGCGACACTGATCCTCTTCCATGTTCTCCATGTAAAAGCCCTCATGAAAATAGCCAGGATTGGCGCCTACCATGGTGGTAGCCAATGTGACATCCAGACCAAAGTGCCGCATCAAATGGGCTAGATCAACCGTCCACACACTGCAATTGCACAAAGCAACACTTCATCCAGACCAAAACGCCGCATCAAATGGGCTAGATCAACTGTCCACACACTGCAATTGCACAAGGCAACACATCATCCGGACCAAAGTGCCGCATCAAATGAGCGAAATCAACTGTCCAAAAAACTGCAATTGCACAAAACAACACTTCATCCAGACCAAAGTGCAACACTTCATCCAAATCAAAGTGCCGCATCAAATGAGCGAGATCAACTGTCCACCTCAAAACAAATCAAACTGATATCAAATCAAAGTGATAATAAATCAAAGCAACACATCACCCAGTGTTGCAAGCTTACTGCGCAGGACATGTTTCCCAGCATAATTGAAAACAACACTAGGCTTTGCCAGCATTTTGCATGTCAGATAAGCTGAAACCAGCATATGCATGCTTTGCAATGACATGTTCAACACCAGTGCATGTGCATAGTGAACTGCAGTATGAACTGCATCCCTGACGCTTCATGTACGGATGCCGTGGTCAAGCCCCATTGACTTGCCTGACCAATGAGCACTCAAAGAGATGTTGAGGCATATCATCTGATGGCATTACCAGTACAACACCATGACAGAGCATGTATTGACAGTGTGCAGGTTTGCATGCAACAGGCAGCAATGGGTCATGATCAAATGTGAAAACCTCCCGCTGAGGCATCCCAGGGCAAAACACTAAAGAGTCTTGTATGTCTTGTTCACAGGCTTTGCTGAACAAGCTCAGATACCAGAGAGCTTCTGCAAGAATTTGGGCCTGTGTTGTTTCTGTGATCATGGGTGACATTTGCCTAGTGACACTCACCTAGTGGTGCTACATAGGCTGCGCAAGGAGGCCATGTTCAAGTAAGACACCCCAAGAGACTTCAACACCATCAATGCACACGCCAGGCCACAGTCCCTGCAGCAAACAGATGAGTTGGAGCTTCAATATCTCCACTGTGTGAGTGCCCAGATGCTGTGTGGTACAGACAAAAAAACTGACTTGTTTGTTGGGCCATATGCTGGCACACCTGACAGCTGTGTGTAACACAGTTCAAATGGATGTCAAGTTGAGCATAGCCGGTGCACCGCAGACACATGCTTCCAGTCAAGTTTAGTATATGATATGACCATGCGGAAATGCCTTGAGGTGCATTAGCAAACAAACTTTGCTATCTGCACCTAGTCAAGCTGCACACAGTATGTCCAAATTGACCACAATTTTGCAAGTGGGAGCTTGATGAAGACATGCTGGTCAAAGGGTCAACAATGTAAGTGTCAGAGAGCTTACCAGTTGAATGACTGCTGGACGTGAGGTACAGCGAGGCAGTGCTGCCTCAGCTGGCTGTGTTGACCTGACGCCAGCTTCAGCAAGCCATCACAGCAAGCAAGGCTAGCTGTGGCAGTGGCCAAGCTGCGAAAAACATGTCCAAATTGACCACAAAATTTTGCAAGTGAAAAGATGGATGAAGACATGCTTGTCAAAGGGTCAACAATGCAAGTATGTGTGCAAAAACCTGGTCGACATAGGGCAAGCGATGGGCAATACTGTACCTTCTGTCAGCAAGGCTGGTCAGAGTTTCTGTTGCTGCAGCATGCAGAGTGGCCATGGGGAGGTGTGCTACAACACTCTTCCAGCTTACTGCCTTTGCCTATACACAACAGGTTTGTATGTGATAGATGGTTGTCGAGAGGTTTGATGACTGCTAAGAAGGCCCAAACTCTGCTTGAGGCATGCACACCAAAGTCAAACAGTAGAACGTCGTTTTGAATTACATAAATTGGTTGGGAGCAGTCGCCACGATACGAACACATAAACGGTACAGCAACCACACAGGCACTAAACTCAGACATCAACATGCAACGCTCGACACAAGCTGGACCAGCAACACCCCGATGGGTCAACTTGCAAGAATCAACGCACCCTGCACTTGCTTGCTCGAAGTCTCGCTGGGTTCAACAGCACCCAAAGTTCACTCAAGGCACTTGCGGCTACTGATAGAAGTGAGTGACACGGTGCAAGGGCTACAGAAGACACAACGTGCGCCACCAGTGGGTCTAGACGTGTTCTCGACAATGCTTAGAGTCAAACAGGCACAAGGTAAAGTGGTGGGCGTTTGCAGCTTGATTGCGCTGACGAGGAGTTTGGCGATCAGCACGTGAAGCCATGGTGGCAGCTCACCTTGGGGCACTAAATACTACCCCTCGCGAGGGGGGGATAACCTAACGCCACCCCCCTGCAATGCACTGTTGCACTGTTGGTTGCATTGCTCCAGTGGGTCGGTGTCTCGATGCTCAGCATCAGTGCTGATGATATCATTCAACAGCAGGGTCATTGTGCTCACATTGCCTCAAGATACACTTCAAATGAAAGATTTCTCACATATGTGACAGTGCAATCATGAAGCGCATCAGTATATGCTGGTGTGGGGCATGTCATGGTGACGAATCTATGTGCGATTGTGGCAGCTGCGGGCCATTCAAAATGAGTACAGAAGGTAGCAAATGGTCGTATCATGAAAGAATTATATCTTCCTTCTTTTCGCTGCAAGCTGCCGGCATTGAACAACACCTTATGGCACAGACACTCTGACTGCAATTGCTTGCAGGTTCTCTGCAGCTGCTGCTGCTGCTGCTGCTGCTGCTGCTGCTGCTGCTGCTGCTGCTGCTGCTGCTGTTTGACCGATCAGTGTGCTTTGCAGATCCTGGTACATCACGAGTGCGCATTGCAGATGCTGGTCCTGGACGTTGACGCAGGCAGCTGTGCACTGGTGCCCAGCAAATCAACAGCGGTAAAGACATACAATATTTGTGTGCCTGAATTTGTGTGAATTTGAATGGTTTCTGGAACATGTAAACATGCAAAATGCAAAGATGTGCGGTACCTCCGTGACCAACTTGTCTGAGGTTGCGCTCGCTGTGCACATTGCTCCTTGCGGCAAGTCAGGATGTGTTGCCTCCAAATTGTGTGAGTCCTCTGTGCGGCAGAAGCTACGATGCCTGCTCTGACAATCCGGCCGCAGGTGGTCATCAGCACCAAAGCTGGTCAACTGCCTGTGCGTGCATCGCCAGCCCGCGCAGCCCGGCGGAGCGGCAGCAAGGCATCTTTTGCTTGCCAAACATGCCTCCCGCAAATCTCCAAATGTCATCTGCTCGTACAACCTCGTCGTACCGGCATACTCAGGTAGCCTTCCATCTGCAGTCTAAGTTGGCACTCTTAGCTATCGCACTAGACCTATCTCACAGGGTCTAGTTTTTGCAGAGGAAGCAGGCTTGAGGCAGCAACCAGTGACGGGGCAACTTCAAGCAACAATGGTGCAAGTCCCATAGCTGAGGTATGCTTTTGCCCTATGCTGCATCTCACACGTGCCCTAGTCACCCACAAACTTTGCATTGTGACATGGCTTGTTGGTTTTGCAGCTGAGTCTTGATCTCAAGGAGCTGGACTCGCCTGAGGAGCTCCATCCTTTGAAAGATGCACTTGAGCGTGCAAAGCAGCGGGTGGATCAATCAACTGGCATCAGAGAAGCCCTGGAAGCTGAGGTTTGTGAGAATGCCATCTCTTCACGCAGTCACCCCAGATCGCAACGCATCAGTCAAGCACATATGCACTGCCACAGTGCTCACTGTAACAATTGTATGTTTCAGCTCAGCACTATATACACCTGCAGGCTCAAAATCTTGCTGAGCTGGCAATTGATGCCAGAGAGAAGGCAGAAAAGGCTCGGCAGAAGGTCGCTGAGGCAGCCCGAGATGTGGACGCTGCAAAGATTGTTAAGCAGAAGCTTGATGCAGACATTGAGCAACTGAGGCAGGTCTCTAGTGAGCCTTCAGCTGGCGAGGAACAGGCATTCAGAGCTGACCAGACAGTGGACCTGGGCACCAGTGAGCATGGAACCCCAAACGCAGAGCAGAGTCTCGATGCTGAGCTGAAAGACAAACTTCACCAGCTAGACTCTGTCTCCAAGACCATTGATGAGACTGAAACAAAGGTGTGTCACGGGAAAAGTCACAACTTCAGATCATGCTTGCCGCTGTGTGAGGGCATCACAGACTGCCTGCTGCACTAAGCAACTAACCCTTCTTGCATTTGCTGCAATAAACAACCAACCCTTTTCACACTTGCTGCAATAAGCAACCAACCCTTTTCACACTTGGCCTGCAGCACCATGTGATACTCAGTCATACCATACTAAGAGACGCACACGAAAGCATCATCACAACATTTCAAGCAGCTTTGCTGCAGCATATACAATGCATCAGTTAGACTACAGCAGATGAATCACCTGATGTTTTGCATCGCTGCAAAACAGACAGAAAATGTGAAATGCATCACTTTTTGTTACACGTCCCATCACATCAGGATAATGCTGATGTCCACAAGCCAGAGTGTCAATAGAGCTCAGAAGACTCTGCAATGCAGCAAGCGGTATACAAGCCTGATCAAAGCTCAGTTTCTGAGGTCTGGGTAGACTCGTGTGTGTCAAAAGAGGCGTCTGCATTGGACGACAGGGTATGTGTCAGTGAATGAGCGGCCCACAGAGCAGAAAAGACTTTGTCAGTGTTTTGCTCTGTTGGCTGCTATTTCACTGCCACATGCCCTGTCCCCCAATACAATGCCTGTGGTTGAACAGTGCCCTTGGGGAGAAAGGGGAGACACCCTGACCAGCTGCAGTACTATCAAGTAGGCCCACTGGGCCACGTCTGCTTAGCATTGTTGCAGATCCACGCACTGGGTGACAAAGCACTGGCCTGTGAAAGCAGCAGCTATCAGAGCACAAGAACAATGCATCCAAAGACATGCAGTCAACAGAAACAGCAGTCGACTTGTTAAACCACAGCACAGATCGCATCGTTATCAACCAGGAGTTGCCTGATGGTGTTTGAACTGCTGGCAGGTGTCTGCGCTGGGTGATAGAGCATCAGCCAGTGAAGCAGCAGCTGACAGAGCAGAAGAAGATGCCTCAGTGGCAATGCGATCAGCTGAGACAGGAGTCCGGGAAGAGATGGAAGCTGCAGCAGTAGTCAAGGAGACTGAGTCAGCCCTCAGCAAAGCCCTGGCAGAGCTGACATTCCTGGAGACCTCCTATGAAGAGAAGGACTTTGAGAGCAAGGCAGAGAAGGCTAAAGCCAAGGAGAAAGCACAGAAGGAGGCTGAGATCGCTGTCAGGGATGCTCTGGCTGCTGTCAACAAGACTGTGCAGTCTCCTGAAGCTGAAGGAGGTCTGGGTAAGCACACCATCCTGAGCTGTTCTGCATCTGCCTGCTGTGTTTTTTCAGGACACAGCATCTCATCATATGGCAACAAAGATCCAGATGGAACTTTTCCCAAACTTGATGGTTGTCGGTCCATGTGCTAAGCGTCCATGTGCGGTGTTGCAAGCAGTTGTGAGTCCACTGCTTAGCATGCCTCTAAAATTGCATAGCCTTTGACTGGAAGCAACTCTCACAAGGCCAGATGCACATAGATCCCAGAACGGACCCAATGCAAATAGCACAAGGTCAGTGACGCACAAGTGCACGTTTTGCCACGAGGGTGCCTGAAAGGTTCTGGCTGCTGTGTAGACAAGGTGTCACTGTGAGGGCAGGGTACCTCAGATTGCAGCATTATCATCTTTCTCTCAGTGATAAGCTTTCCTTGGGACAACACCTGCAAAAAACATAAAGTTCCCATATACCTGCTGATCTGCCAGTTTGTTGTTTCCAGTCATCTGCAGAGCCACACCATAGCAGAGTTGCATCGATCACCACACAGTAGGCTAGGACGGTATTTTTCTAAAATCACGCAGTCATGCCCAAAAAGCAGTGGTCAAGTTAAAGGCATTGCCTGCTGGTCTAGTTGCAAGTCTCCTGCACTGCAAGCTCTGATAGTGACAATGCTGACTGCTGTTTTGCAGCCCTCTGTGGTGAAGCTGAAAGCTCCAAACTGATAGCAAGTTCTGAAGTAGCGCAAGACTACAGTGTCTGCTGTTTTGTGTCTACTGTATTTTATGCTGCAAAGTGATAACAATGACTGCTGTTCTGCAGCCGCTGTTCTGCATCTACTGTAGCTCAAATTCTGGAAGCGGCAACAGCTACTGTAGCATAAGATCTGAAGCGGCGACAATAACTGCTGTTCTGCAGCGCCGACAGCCCCTCTGTTGCAGCCCCTGTTTTGCGCCTACTGTAGCGTAAGTTCTGAAATGACAACAGCAACTGTTATTCTGCAGCACCAACATCCCCTGTTTTGCAACCCCTGTTTTGCATCTACTGTAGCGTGAGTTCTGAAATAACAACAGGCATTGCTGTCCTGCAGCGCCGACAGCCCCTGGAGTGGTGGAGTTGAAGGCAGAGAAGCAGAGAGCAGACCAGGAAGCTGGCCTGAAGCCCAAGCCCGCATCCAAGACCAGAACCACCACCGATGAAGAGGCAAAGGAGGCTGCCACAGGCTTCCAGGGCTGGCTGTCGCGCAACAAGCCCATTGCAGCTTTTGCGGTGATGGCCTTTGTGGCCGTCTGCGTGCAAGCTTCAGGCGTGTATGATGTCAAGGCGGCTGTACTGACGCTGCTGTCACCAATCCTTACCCCAATATGGAAGGTACGGCTGTCGTAGGTGGCAATGCTGCTGAGAAGCTGACACAGCACATGCATTGCATGCTGTCAGCATCAAGTGAACATTCCAATGCATATTTGCAATGAAAAACAAGAAGCCTATAGATTAGCACAAAGTAACAAACATTTGTCACATATTGGTATACATACACCTGTTGCACACATAGACTGTTTTGATGTGACTGTATACTTGTGCATTTGCATGTGTCATCCGACCAGGAGCAGATGCTAATGTGTAGTCTACATGCAGGTGCCGTCGCTGATGTCTTTCTCAACAAGAATATATAGTATACTAGCATATGCTAGTATACGTATAATATGTAGTATATAGTATATTATGACTCTTATATTTAGTATATATGGTAGAAACACAGTACATAATTCTATATCTGCATGTGTGATCTGAACAAGATCAGGTGGTGATGCATGGTCTGCATGCAGGTGCCAGTGCTGCTGAGGAGCCTGATCAACAAGCTGCCACTGCCAGAAATCCCCCATGGCACTGAAGGCCTCATTGAGACCATCTGGCTGCTGATGACCAGCGTGGTGGCTGTGCCAGCCATATGCAAACTGCCCGGGGGCAGCCCTGTCTTGGGATTCCTGGTGAGATCCAACCCCCCCCCACAACAGAGCCCTATCATCCCCCCACCCACAGCAGAGCCCCAGTATCATACCCCCATAGCAGAGCCCCATCATTTCTCTCCCCCCCACCACCCCTCCCCCCCTCCCCCAAACCCCACCCACCCTCACGTTTCTTCAGTTTATGCCAAAATGTGTGATTTTTGTGATCTTTCCTGAGAACCTGGCAGCAGCACTCGTGCGACGGTGCACAGCACTACAGGGCAGGATCTTGAAAAGCATATACAACAGTCCTTTGCACAAGGCCAATATGTGCTTGATCATGTGCCACTGATCACCCTGCTGTGCAAGGTGAGATTTGTGAAACAAGGTTTGGCTTTGAAGATATGTCTGCTCAAGTCCACAGCGTCTGATGATTCACGGAATTGCGGCCAGCCAACTTTTTCCATTTCAAGCTGCATGACAAATGCCTGAGCAGACTCATACACAGACACACAAACAGAGAGCAGTAACTTGTCATTGCAGTGTCAAGAAGAAAATCTCCAAACCGTTCCTTTCAATTTCGCTGTCGTTCAGATAATTTTGCATGTGGGCCTGCAGTTTTCGGTGACTAATGCCATTTACCTTTCAGTGAGCATCTGAGACTGACACATAGGCTGGACGGGCTCTGACTGGGTCCAGCAAGCTTTGCCTTTGGTAACACCTCCAAGGGCATGACTTGCCTTTCAGTGAGCATCTGTGACTGGCACACAGGCTGGAGGGGCTCTGATTGGGCCCCATGCCCTGGGGATCATCCAGGACGTGGAGGGGGTGCGCCACCTGGCTGAACTGGGGGTGGTGTTCCTGCTGTTCAACATTGGCCTAGAGCTCAGCCTGGAGAGGCTGCGCAGCATGCAGAAGTATGTCTTTGGTATGGGCACTGCACAGGTGGGCATGACTCACACCAGACCCTAAAACCTAGAGAGGCTGTGTAATATGCAGAAGTACTTCTTTGCATGGGTACTACGCAGGGGAGCATGACTCATACCAGATTGTATATTCAAGAAAGGCTATGCAGCATGCAGAACTATGTCTTTGGCATGGGTGGGCATGACTCATACCAGACCCTGAATTCTAGAAAGGCTGTGTAACAGAAGTACGTCTTTGGTATGGGCACTGCATAGGTGCATGACTCATACCAAACCCTGAATTCTAGAAAGGCTGTGCAGCATGCAAAAAAATGTCTTTTGTAAGGGTACAAGGTAGGAATGACTCATATCAGACCCCAAAATTCTAACAGGCTGTACAGCATGTAGATGTGCATTTTTGGTCTGTGGGCACTGCATAGGTTCCGGATGTACGGCATGACCCACACCAAAACCTCTTTCTGTCTCGTTTCTAGGGTTAGGTCTGCTGTGTGAGTCTTAAGACAGCTCCTCAATACAGAAACGAGTATTCACTGTCCCCAGGCGTCTCTGAGTTTAGCTTTCCACTGTAGAATGGAATTAAAGTAGCGAAGTAGTTCTGAATTAAAGTAGAGGTCTTGGGATTGAAAAGAGCATTTCACTTGACGCTTGAGCAGTCTGAGCACTGCAAGAAGTGCAGCGTCAAGCAGGCCTGCTCCAGATGCTCTGCTCCAGATGTTTTGTGTCAGAGGCCAACTGCAAAAGCGAAAGAGCATGCATCTGCACTGCTCTGGAGCATTGTATTTGGGAATACAGCTGGCTGGTCTGACAACATGCACAGTATCACTCATGCACGTGGCTTATCAAGTGTCATGGGTAACAAGTCATGCAAATGGAGTTGCAAGTCTCTTGGCAAAGTGCAGGGGTTCAACTCTGGCACATGGCTTTGCAGGTGGTAGCCACTCTAGTAGCAGTGGCAGGAACAGCAATGGCTCTGGCCAATGTATCAGGGCCAGGGGCAGTTATCCTAGGAGGAGGGCTGGCCCTGTCCTCCACAGCTGTGGCCATGCAGGTGCTGCAGGACAGAGGGGAGAGCGGCTCCCGCCATGGCAGAGCCACCTTTGCCGTACTTCTTCTGCAGGCAAGCGCCTGCTGCTGCAAGAAGTGGAACACCATTGTGTATATGCTGCAGCTAACCAATCAATCAATCAATCAATCAATCAATCAATCAAGGATTTTACAATTGTTGGAGAAAGCTAGCCCGTTTGACTTAATTGCAGTTTTTCATCAGAAATTGAAACAGACAAAAGGTGATGCAGACAGACACAACCATCATCAGGAAATTGTATTTTTGCATGAAGCAAACAAAGTTGCATCGAGTAGACATGTGAATAACTACTGTGCAAACTTTTGCTAAGGTTGACTCTCAGAGACAAACTAAAACCTTTGAAGGGTCTTCAACAGGTATATGTTCGGCTCATTTGTGGCAGTCAGTATCTCGGACAGCTGCTGGGATTTTGCCTGCTTTCCCCTTGTCACATGTGTGCCTCTTGTTGCCTGTCACTCACGTACGCACTTTTGCCGTACTTCTTCTGCAGGCAAGCACCCTCCACTGCAAGGGGTGGTGGATCACTGTGTAGTTGCTGCATGTAAGCATGTATGCACTGTGCCTGATTTTTTCTGCAGGGTGGGACCGGTGTAAGTGCTGCAGCGTGTATGCACTATGACTGCACCTGATCCTTGGAATCAGTGCACTGCTACCAGGGGGAGACATCACTCCAATGCAGTGCAAAGCGCTGCCTTTGTTGATAACTCAATGAGCATGCTGTGCTCACTAATGATTGAAACAACAAATGATGAAGAAAACAACACATGAATGAATGCATGCATGAATAAATGCATGCACGGATGCGCAACCAGAGTTACAAAAGGATATATCAACATCACAAATACTGCTGACTGCCTGCAGGATCTTGCAGTGGTGGTTCTGCTGATGCTCATCCCCTTGCTGGCCCCCTCAGACAGCGGTGCCCTAGGGCTCAGCAAGATAGCCAAGGCCCTAGGGCTGGCCGCAGTCAAAGCTGTGGTGGCTATTGTGACCATCATTCTCGGAGGGAGAACGCTGCTGCGCCCGCTGTACCGGCGGATTGCGGCCCTAGAAAACACCGAGATCTTTGCTGCAACTACGCTGTTGGTGGTTCTGGGTACTTCGGTGATGACTCAGATTGCTGGGCTGTCACTTGCTCTGGGTGCTTTTCTGGTGAGCAATTTTCTTGTTGTCTTGACCGACAATCTGTAGAGTTGTTGTGCTGCAGCATCTTTACTATGATTGTCCTGTTTCGGGCTCATTGGGGTGTGACTCAGCTTGCTTGGCTACTTCTAGAAAAGAATCGATTTTCAAGAAGAGATATGCAACCGTAAGATATGCTGTATTTTATGCTGTATCATGAACTGCTTTGCAGCAGACCAATATGATGTGGTAACTGGGTTGTGTTAGCACTCAACCAAAAGAGACATTCTGGACTGTAGAGGGACAGGTAAAATGAAAGATGTATGCAAAGATCTATGCAACATTTTTCCTTTTTGGATGATTGCTGCAGGCTGGTCTCTTGGTGGCAGAGACAGAGTTTGCATTGCAAGTGGAGAGTGACATTGCTCCCTACAAGGGCCTCCTCATGGGACTCTTCTTCATGACCGTGGGCATGGAGATCTCTGTGGGCCTCTTCTTCGCTGAGTGGAAGACTGTTGTCTCTGGCATTGTTCTGCTTATTGGCGGCAAGGTGACCTTTATTTATTTAGAAAGACCCATATTCTGTATACTTTTCACACTTGCTGTCATGATGTGCGCAAATATTTGTGCTGATGCTTGCACTGACTGCTTGCTGCTGTGTTGGAATTTGATGCACTGGGCATTTGTCCTTGTTGCTGACAGACTATTTTACTCAAAAGTGTTTCAGCACTTTGGGGTTATTTGGCTGTGCTTGACAGCAGCAGACATGAAGGGTGTGTCTGTTGTATTTGATGCTGATGGACTGTACATAAGATTAGAAGATCAGGTATGTACAGTCCATCAGTCACAAACACAACAGACACACCCTTAGCAGCAAATACAGGACACAAGTCTTGCAATGACTGCACCAGTGAATGACGCATTGCTGGTTGGCATGGCCATGACATCCATTATGTTGACAGTTTTCAGCTTGGAAACTGCTGTCTTTTGCCCTTTCCAGGACTGTTTTAGCTACAATCAGTATTTCTGACACCAGCAGAGTCATACACAGCATCCTGAAACTGACAATCCTAACAATTTTATACTCCTGCTGTTCAATTTGGGACCGCATAGAAAATGGTCAACTTCATAGTATGTTGAGCCCCATACCTCTTCTTTTGCCTGGAACATAAATAGGTTCTGCCGGAATACACATAGTTTCCAAGTTAGGAACCTTTCTTGGTATTTGCCTGCAGGTTGGAGTCATGGCAGCAGTGGGCAAGGGCTTCGGCCTTTCGCTGCTGCAGTCCGTCAGGGCAGGGCTCCTACTAGCAGCTGGAGGCGAGTTTGCCTTTGTGACCTTTGGGGAGGCTGTCTCCCACAAGATCCTGCCCCAGGCCCTGGTCAGCAAGCTCTTCCTCATTGTCTCCCTCAGCATGGCTCTCACGCCCTTCCTGGCTGAGTTCGGGCAGCGCCTGGGCAAGATGTTTGAGAAGAGTGATGTCAAGGTGAGCACAGGGATTGATCTAGTTGTGATTGGACAAGGCTTAGGAGTTGATGCAGTCCTGATTGGCCTAATGTACAAGGCTCAGGAATTGATCTAGTTGTGATTAGCCTAGTGTACAAGGCTCAGGAACTGATGTAATTGTGGCCGGCCTAATGTACAAGGCTCAGGAATTGATCTAGTTGTGATTGGCCTAGTGGACAAGGCTCAGAATTTGATTTTGTTGTGATGGGCCTAGTGTACAAGGCAGATCTCAATGTTTGCCAGCATAAATAACACATCCTGCCAAGGCCAAGGCCCTACCCCTCCATCACACTAACGTATGAATGAGTCAATGCATGAGTCAACAAATGAATGGGTCTGCTGTCTGTAGTCAGACAAGCTTCTATCATCTGGTCTAGGCAATGCTTAAATTGCCATGATGAGTCAAAGTGTAATCCATGAATGCATGCGTGGTGCAGGCGCTGCAACCCAATGAGGGTGAAGTAGAGGAGCTGCGCGGCCATGTGGTCATTGCTGGCTTTGGGCGAGTGGGGCAAATCATTGCTCAGCTGCTCAGTGAGCGCCTCATACCCTTTGTGGCCCTGGATGTGCGCTCAGACCGTGTCCAGGTACGAAAGGAAAAGACAAGAAAATATTTGGCTTTTTGGCATCAATTCAATGAGAAGTTCATCATCATACGGGGCTGCCCAGGAGGGTCCAGGTACTGCGAGTTAGTCTCCTGATAGGCTAGCACTGCGCCTTTTACCTCAGCTCTGCTACGTATCTGCCCAGCCCAAAAGGCGCTTTGAAATGAGCACAAACCCCTGCATTGTTGCTTTCATGTGGTGTCAGTTGTATTTGCTGACTCTGAACCTCTACAAATTTTGGATCCTAGCTTCTCTGACTCGCTGGACAGTGTTGAGTTTGAGTGGTGATGAAGCACTTCGCTTGGTAGTGCTGCTGGTGGGTGCTGCCAAACTTTTTTGGAGCCGTCTCATATCAGCCTTGCAACAACTTTACTGCTGTGTGAGACTGAAGACACGCTGCCCTTCTTGTGAACTACAAAGTTCTCTGTGCTGCATACAGCAATGCATTCACGCAGCAGCAAAGCCAGCTCTGCTTCAAAACAGCATCTGCATTGTGCAGGCTGGCAAGCAGCTGGACCTTCCTGTGTTGCACACCATGATGTACTCAGGCATCAGCAAAGGCAGCAAAGGCATCTGCGGTGTGCAGGTTGGCAAGGAGCTGGACTTTCCTGTGTTGCACACCATGATGTAGTCAGGCATCAGCAAAGGCATGTTGAAGCAGCAAAGGCACTTGCATTGTGCAGGCTGGCAAGGAGCTGGACCTGCCTGTGTACTTTGGAGATGCCGGCAGCGCAGCAGTGCTGCACAGCATTGGTGCCCACAGGGCCTCCTGTGCTGTTGTCACGCTGGACTCGCCAGGAGCCAACTACCGAACCGTGTGGGCGCTGCACAAGTCCTTCCCTGATGTCAAGGTGTACGTGAGGGCGCATGACGTCAACCACGGCATCAATCTAGAGAAGGTAGGTCTAGTAGCCCCTGGGCAGCCCGGTATCACACTTGGCTTTTCATAAAATTGACGCCAGAAGGCGCAGTCTTTTCTTTTCTTTTCTAGGCGTGGCAGCCAGACCACAGAGCTGAGTTCTTGTTGCTGCTGAGGGACACAACATTAGCAGCAACAAGAACTCAGCTCTGTGGTCTGGCTGCCACGCCTAGAAAAGAAAAGAAAATACTACATGTTGCAGCGTCAATTTAAGGAGGAGCCAAGTATCATATTGGGCTGCCCAAAGAAAGTTGTGTGCCTCATGCTACTGCTGTGTCTGTCTTGCTGCTGCTGCTGCTGCATCCTTCTTCACCACCTACCTGTTCTGGAGGTCTTCAATGTGATGCAACCATGCCAGGCGATTTGATGTCTGCAAGGCTTGTTTGCTCCTGTTCATGTGACATCACAATTCATTTAGAGATGAAGAACAGCATTGTGCTATAACAAAATTGCATCACCACTGCTGTGCGCTGTATTGCAATGCCCAAACAGAGCCTTGAGGGCCATCATTCGTTGTGCAGCATAGAGATAAGCCATGCTTTCACTACGGTAAGTGACGGAAGCACAAGACGCTAGTGCTGTTGTCCATGTGTACAGGCTGGGGCCACAGCTGTGGTACCAGAGACCCTAGAGCCCTCATTGCAGCTGGCGTCAGCAGTGCTGAGTCAGCTCAACATGCCTCAAGATGAGGTGGCCCATGCTATCCAAGCCTTCAGGCGCAACCATGTGTCTGAGCTTCAGGTAACATGACCTACTCTGCATAGCGTCTGTCTGAGCTCTCGTGCAGTCCCTGTGATGGCCGCATTTGCTGTGACCATGCAAGCCCTCAAGGTGCTGATTGCATGAGTGATGAAATAAAAAGCTGTGTCCGTGCTGCTGACTATGCTTTGAAAGCTATCCAGCGCATGCTGGCTCTGTCATGGTTGACAGGCTCACTAGCATGCGCATTGTATACTTCTGATGTCACACCTTGATTAGACAGGACCAACAGCTTGTCATGTGCGGTGCAGGTACTATGTAGAAACAGCGGATCCACGCTTGGCTATGGATTTGCTACTTTGATGGAAGATGCAGATGACTCCTCATCAGAGGAGGATGAGCCTCTCAGACCTATGTCACTGACGGAAGCTGTCCCATGATCATCACCTTGGCTCAGTATTTTGCCTCCAGTCAAAATTTGGACTGATCACAATGTCCGGAGAACATTGTACATTATGATGTACCTGACAATGCTCGCAGTATAGACATACAGCGCTCGTCCACTGCTCTGGCACGTTCATTGAAAACCACGTGCAAATGTTGGTTTATCCCGTTCACTTCTCCAGGACTGAAAAGCTGCCATGTGAGTGGTCTTAGGGTATCTGCATTCTGTTGGTGAGAGATTGTGAATATTGCATATAGGTTCAAAAATGAAGTGAACGGTCTTTCGTATGACAGCACAGACCTGTAGACATCCAAGCTTCATACATCATTGGTGTCACATGTCCTGCTTTACCACAAGGAGGCTGTTTTGTATAATGCTACTATTGATACAGGCTTCATTACCACTGCTCAGCACTGTGATCACAAATGTGACAGCCACTGATAGCTGCAAATGTTGCTAACACACTACAACCAGTACCGTTGCAGTTTAACTGATCATCGGATTCATACCACTAAGAAAACAGTCAGTCAGTCAGGGATTTTACAGTCAGCTAGCCCATTTGGCTAAAATGCAGTTCACCCCTGCACAATAGGAATTCTTCTTCTTGTGTGCTCCATGCTTGCACATGCGCAGAGGCTTATACTCGGCAAGGCGCTCCATCTGCTTAAGCTGACTCTGATTGTATGATGATGAAATCGTAAGGGGCTGTTGGCATTAGTCTCGCCTGCACTTGTGCTGGTTCAGATCAGATGAGCCCGGTGTATGCATGCGACCAAAGTGCGATACTGAAGATCCTTCTGCACTCAGCAAAGTATCCAGCTGCGTCTGTGAACGGAGTTCTGCTTGGTCGCGTCAAATCAGACAAGAAAACAGTGGAAATTGTTGACGCAATCCCCTTGTTGCATTCTTTCTTGAGCTTAGCACCAGCTCTAGAAACTGCCCTCGTGCAGGTAACAATGCAGACTATCGAGTGAGCTTTGTCTCAAATACCTGTCTTTGGAAGTGTAAGGTAATGCCCAATGGCAATGCAGGTCTCCTCTTATGCTAAGCAGCAACAAGACCTTGAGCTTGTGGGGTACTATCATGCAAACGAGAGATTCAATGATACAGATCTAGGCACCCCAGCGCGTAAAGTTGCTGACAAGCTATACTCAAACAATGATGTGGCATGCACCTTGCTGGTGAGCCTATTTGCTAATGAAGATCATGCTGATTGACCAGGCCAGAATTTCATTAACCCTTCTGATCTGGAACGCAGCTTGACAGTTCAAGGCTGCGAAGTTCCTTGGCAAAGAATGCTGCTGGAGAGATTTTTCAGGCAAGACTCTTTTTGCCGTCATGTCGTTTTTGCAAACGTGTATGACAAACTATGCCAAAGCGTCTTGCCTCATGCTGCAGCTATACCTTAAAGACGAGGGGGGACGCAACTGGGTTAAAAGTCCAACGGACAGTAGCAGACTGAAGTATGATAGTGGATCTGTTCTGAGTGTTTTCCTGCAGATGTGCACTGAAGGGAGGCATACCAAATTGAGTGACTTTGATGACCATCTCAATGACTTGAGCAGGTTGGTCGCCTCAACTTCTGACAAGGAGGCATGCTCTTGTTGACATCACTTGACCTTTTGTGTGCTCAGTGGACCCTCCTTTGCTGCCAGCTCATTTGGCATACCAATTGTGGACTGAATGATAATTCCTTAAGTCTTTGAGCCTGGTCACCATGCTTGCAGGGACTGGCGAAATAAAGACTTGCTCAGCTAGCCTAAGATGAATAATTCTTCACCCATTCCAAGCCATGAATGTGGCAACAATTGTGTTGCAGTGCCTGTCACAAATGCACATGACCAAATCATACCAGCAGGATTCTCAACGCCTGCAGCGACTTTGGTCATATTGCATGGGTCAGTGAACATATACAGATCTGCACAAATTCAGCTGATATTGCATGCCGAAGACTTCAGTTCTCTGAAATTGGGCTGAGTTACAGCCACGTACCAGAAGGTCCATATGGCTCTGCACACAAATCAGGCATCGTGCCTTGATTGCATCACAATGTTGAAATTTCCCCACGTAGTGACGTAGCATAGTGGTGCATACACAAATGCAGCTGACAGTGGTAATTAGGGCAGCAAGCCAATGTCAGGGTCACTGTTCATAACAAAGATGGAACGACCGTAGCAAAAGCCATACTTTTGATTGTTGGAGCAAATGTGCCTGCAGTCTCAATGACAAGTTGTACGAACCTGCTGGCGTGTCAAAAGCATGCGCAATACGCCTGAATGGAGCATCAGTACAACACAAAACCAAATAATAACCCTCATTGTCTGTCTACACAATGTACAAAGGGCATGAACAAGCCAAGTTGTCACTCAACAACATGACATTGAGCTCAATCAGTGTACTTCTCCAAAGTCTGGGCTAGAGTTGAGTATGGCACTGCTCCGATGACAGTGTCCATCTTCTGACCGTCCTTGAACACCATCACTGTTGGTATGCTCCTGATACCATACTCTGTTGCAACTCCTGGGCTCTCATCTGTGTTCAGCTTAAACTGCAATATGCAACACAGAGATGCTCATTGATGCTCGTGCCTGCGTAAACAAATGAGTGAGAGTCTGCAAACAACCAAGCTAAAGTTCAATACATACCGCTTTGATTTTGTCTCCAAAGGCAACTGCTAGCTCATCCACTAGAGGGGCAATCATTCGGCACGGACCACACCATGGGGCCCAGAAGTCTACCAGAACGGGCACTGGACTTTTCAGCACTAACTCCTCGAAGGTAGAATCTGTCACTGGCCCTGCTACAGCACAAGATCATACGTTTGTCCTGGTAAAACAGCATGCGAGCCCTCAAAACATTCCTTCACGTAGAGAAGGTGCTATCTCAAAGCGCCGCAAGGTTTCAGGATATACCTGCTGCTGTCTCTGTGTTTTGTGCGTAAGTCTTGACATCTCTTCGTGAGTTCACACGAAGTACAGGTCCGACTGGAGACCGTGTCGGCTTTTGCAAGGCAGTGACAAAGCTTCTGGTGTGGCCAAAAGACGTCACATTCCGTTGTGAGGCCCTGCAGTGCTGCGTTGTAGTGGCCATCTGGGCAGTCATGCTTGCCATTGCCCCAGGTCGGCTGAAGCTCAAATAATCGCTACACAGACAACCTTGCAGACTTCAGATCAAATCTTCACAAATCAAGTTTGCTTGGTGACGCGCGACGAGCTGTTGTACAGCGCGAAGTTTGTTGGGCCGTGGCTTTCCTGATTCTGAGCCAGGCTACCCACATCCTCTGTTGTTAATCGTATATATGCGTTGCGAGGAGTTGCAGCCAGACTGTCGCCTGGTCAACAAGCTGGTTTGCGCTTTCGCCATGCTTATCAATGCGCGGTAGTACTCTGGCCTGTGATTGCGCATGATTGCCCGTGGTCTGCTGTCTAACCGTCTTGCAGCCGCTATTCGTACCACCTCGCGCTATACAGCCGTGCGCAACAAGACTGCGTGCACAACGCACCGAACGCGGCCTCATGAGACGTCGGTGATGCAGAGTAAAAGCTGTCTACATCATCAGGCTTGCGCAACGTGGCGTTTTGGCCGAGCAGCGTATGTGGTTCCACCTTCGCCTTGCCACAGATCACTTGAACGCCGGACAGATCCGAGACGTGCCGAGTGCGCTTTCAGGCAGCACAACCCGATTTGCAACGCTCAACAGCATCGCTCAGCTGCGCACTGCTCTTCTGTTTCCTCCACCGAGCAGACCAGCGAGACACACAGACAAAACGGGGTAGCACCTGGATTCGCGAGGAGAACCAGTATCAAGGATGTCAAGGTAAATGATAGCTGCCAGTCTGCAAGGCTTGTAGGATGTTCCGTGGCTCATGTCCACAAAATTCAAACAGATATATGACACATGCTGTTCCTGTATGTTTCAGGGTGGACCTGACAAGGGGGTCAGCAACATAGGCTTGAAATATGATGTGCGTGGCTGGGTGCGCACCGTACGCCATCAGAAGAGCATTTCCTTTATAGAGGCAAGTCAGTAGGATGATGATACATGCATGCTGCATCCACCCTTGGCAAAGCAGTCTGGTAGGCAACCATGCACCTCATCAGCTCAGCAGACATAGCATGACCTTCATTCATGACAGATTGCACATACTACCTTGAAGGTCACACCACCATGCGTCACCTGTGTGACATCACCATGCGTCTTCTGGTCCATATGGCCTGTTGTGCCCGTCATCAAGTACTGCAGCAGAAGCATCACATCAGCTACATGAGTGTTGATCTCATCACATGTGTTGCATCACTCACAGTACCTGGTGAAGAGACAACAAAGCTTTCTGTCTCTGGTCACTCATCACCGGAACGTTTTGCAGAAAGTATTCATGCTCTGCAGGTCAATGACGGGTCCACTTTGACAGGTCTCCAAGTACTTGTAGACCCAGATGCGACGGGCTATAGGTTGGTGGACAATGGAAGCATCAACACTGGAGCTGCTGTCAGAGTGCAAGGAGAACTTGTAGAGTCTCCAGGACGTGGGCAGAAGGTAAAGGTCACTGACACTGGGCACTGGTGCGGCACACCTGGTTTACGCTGTAGCTGGCTGTGTTGCGCTGTAGCTGGCTGTGTTACGCTGTAGCTGGCTGTGTTACGCTGTAGCTGGCTGTGTTACGCTTGTGTGTCTATGTCATGCTATGACATGGGAGGCCACAATTTACACAACAGTATGCATCTGGCAGCTGTTCTTCTCCACCTGTCACAGTTAAGCACCTAGTCTATAGCATTGAAACATGACATCCGTATCCAAAAGATGTCTGGCTGTATCTGTCAGCTTTGCAGGAAGGTCAGTCCAGTTCTCAATGGTGTGTACAGGTATCAGGGTGCTAATGTCTTGCTCCCATTTGCAGCTGCAAGCATCAGTGCTGTACTTTTGTCAGGAGCACACATGCTTCTGCTCAAAAAGATGGGAAGACACATTTGATCATGAGTGCAGTCATACCTTGCCCACAGATGTCATGCATGGGCTTTCCGTGCAGACACATCTGCACTCATCATTATCCAATATGCCCGCTTAAATTTTGGACATGCATGCTTCCAAAAAGCAAACATGTCCGCAAGTCTGCGCCTGTTGGCAGTCATAACGGTGGGAGCCTCTTGAGGCGACATCCCAAAATGCATGCTTCCAAAGCATTCACAAACATTCAATTTTGAAGGTAGTGTTTCCCTCCCTGCAAACTACAGTCATCATTCTGCAGGTTGAGTTGAAGGCCACAGCAGTGCACCTCATTGGTGAATGCAATCAAGACACCTACCCTCTGCAGAAGAAGAGGCATTCCCTGCCGTACCTACGTAGCATCTCCCATCTGAGGCCTCGCACAAACACACTGGGCGCGGTCACGCGTGTGCGAAGCGCCCTGGCCTTTGCCACCCACCAGTTTTTCCGGGAATGTGGATTCCAGTGCATACACACTCCCATTCTGTCTGCATCTGACTGTGAAGGAGCTGGAGAAATGTTCCAGGTCAGCTTCAGGGCACGTGTGTGTTATACATGTGTGTTATCACTGCCATGCACAGGTGCATTACCACCATGCATGTGTATGTCATCACTATGTATGGCTATCATGAAATTGTGTGTTTGCTCCACTAACTTGCGTGACTATACCACTGTGCTGCATGACTTTACCAATCATGTCTTTCTAGACCTTCCTTGATACAGTTCTTACCTCCTGCCAACCAGAACCTTGCAGATTGCCAAGCTGACCAGGCAGCGGCACATGCTGCTGTCTCTTGGGACAGTAGGTCTCCCTTTGGTGCAGTGCAATCCCCCCCACAAGGTGTTGAAACTGCGTTCACGTCACCATTCCATCACGCATACTGCAACTGCTTTGGCAGCCAATAGTTTTAGGGTTTAGGGTTTAGGGCAACTACTGCAGCCAACTACCGCAGCACAGCGCAGCGCAGCGCACCGGTCTCATCGTATTTGGCCTCGGAGCGGCTGCATCCCTCACTGATGCAGTTTCGGCTTCGCGGCCATACAGTTGTTGTTACCATGTGAGTCAGCAGGGTTTGCTATTGGAGCTAGCCACTCCTTTTGGCAGTGAAGCAGCAGGTCCAAGGAGGACAGCAGTTCGAAACGGCAGAGGCTTTCAGAGCGGGTACAGTCTTGTCCTAACCAGTAGTTTTGAGCAGTTGTATTGGACCATGGGCAGTTCAAAGCCATTACCTGGTAGTCAAACCTCCTAGCACAGCTGGTAGTTGAGCTTAACGGCCAACTGAAGATCTCCACCTGTCTCATTTTCTCAGATCTAGAGCGTTAATCGGTCACAGCAGAATTACAGTCTGCACAAGTGGGCCTCCCTCAGGGCGCATGCCATGACACAGACAAGCTGGTGCTTTTCTGCAGATGGTTCAAGCACAGCTAGGCATGATCACAATCGCTCACAATCTGCAGATGATTTCAAGCATAGCTAGGCAAGATCACAACCCCCCACAATCTGCAGATGATTTCAAGCATAGCCAGGCATGATCACAACCCCTCACAATCTGCAAAGCGTGCACGAACCCACCATCCATGTGTTCCAACACTCACAGGCAGATCACAGGCAGATCACAGGCAGATCACAGGGCTGATCTTCCAGTGCAGGTCACTACACTGCTCAGTAATCATGACAAGGCATTGGCCCAGGGGCCGGTTTCAGAGCAGCAGGTACAGCATCTGAAGGAGCAGGTCTCCAAGCAGGGCAGTGTGGTGAGGAGCGCTAAGCTAGCAGCCAACACTGTGGACTCTCAAGAGGTCAGGGATCAGGTAAGGCAACAGTTCTGTTCACTCACTCACTCACTCATGACTCACTCACTCACTCACTCACTCACTCACTCACTCACTCACTCACTCACTCACTCACTCACTCACTCACTCACTCACTCACTCACACACTCACTCACTCACTCACTCATGACTCACTCACTCACTCACTCACTCACTCACTCACTCACTCACTCACTCACTCACTCACTCATGACTCACTCACTCACTCACTCACTCACTCACTCACTCACTCACTCACTCACTCACTCACTCACTTCAAACCTGTCTTTCCCTAGAGTCAGGTACGTGCGTCTTGGTAAATGCTAAAGAAGCAGCCAAGTTCTTTGACACTCCTCATACACAGGCCAAACGCCAGGTGGGCTGGACCTTGTGCTGTCCAGTCCTGACGAACCATACACTCGGAAGCAGGTTAGCAATACGTAGTTTCACAGGTACTGTGTTACATACTGTGCTAGGTATTGTACAGATGCCATCACATCTGACATCTAACCTCACTTGAGGACCCTCAAGTCAAGCTATGCTGTCATTCCATTCCATTCCATTATGCATACACAGATACTGAGTCTTACCCTGCACACACCTAGCCCATCATGAGCTGGAAAGCGTCAACATTATTATTGTTGTTATTGTGCATAACAATAAATAAACGCTTTCCAGCTCATGATGAGCTAGGTACATGCAGGACAAGTCTTGTCTCTCCAGAGCAGCCTGTCTTGTGCATCCCTGTAAGGCCTACTGATACAACAATGTTGACAGTCACATAATGCAATGTAAGCTGAATCTAAGGCGGCCAGGTAGACAAAGGTCGTTGATTTCACCAAACAAAAGCTTCTTAGGCAATCTATCATTAGGCATCCTGAAAAGTATGACCTAGCCACCTTGCCTTCCAGCTGAGACTCCACAGAAAAGGTGTTGCGCCCATGCAGCATGTCAACATTCAGCACTTGGTTGCGCAAGGATATGCCACAGACGCGTCGCAAGCAATTCATCTGGAAAACAGCCAATGGGCTGATGCGTTGTTTCACAACAGCCCATAAACTCTTTCCGTGCGTTGTCATGTCAGTTCTGTTGCAATCTGGATAAACTATTATTCTTGCTCTGCACAACCCTTGAAATCCGTGTCAGCAGGTAGAGGTTGATGTGTGTACTACCTTTTGTTTCTTCAAGGTGTCCCAATCCTGAACAGACAGCAGGCAGGTGCAAATCATCTGAACACAGCCCTCCTTCGTACAGGAAGAGCCGTGCAGCGGCTGACGCAGCTGAGTCAGCAGCTGCCCACAGCGCAAGGGCGCATCAAGCCTTCCAGTGGTGTGGTCGAGTTGTCACAACTCACATCAGATTACAGATGGCAGGTGCATAAGGACATAGTTCTGTTGCCTTCAGGAGCAGCAAGCCGTGCAGCAGCTGCTGCACCTGAAGCAGGAGCTGGATGATACAAACGAGCGCCTCACGCATTCAAGGGGTTTGGTGAAGAACCAAGAAGGGCTGACTGACTATAGCCAGGACTTCTTTGGGAAGCCAACCTTCTTGACAGTGTCTGGGCAGCTGAATGCTGAGATCTACGCCACTGCTATGTCAGATGTCTACACCTTTGGTGAGGCACGTCCCTCCTGTATCAACCTGTCTACTCATTCTTTCTGGTGACTTGTTTGTCATGTTGACTACTCTCTTGTATGATTTGCTGTAACTGTTGATTGTGTCGCCCGCGTGCGTGACAACAGTCTCGGCACCTCATGCGCCAACCTATCTGCTCACTCTGTCTATTTGTCTAGTCTATCGTAGCGGCTTGGCTAGTCCATAGTCTGTTAGGACTGTTGACAGTGTTTCATCATACATCCTGTGGTGACTGCAGTGATGCTGCTGCTATATTACACTCGCTGTACATTTGCTGGTGCAGATGCTGCATCTCAGATCACTGTGTGGTCGTAATGAAGCTGCACATCATTGTAAGGCAATTATTTGAGGCCTCATCACTGAGGTACATGCTGTTATGGTCATGATTGTCCTCAAGCTCAGGCAAACATTTGTGTCTGCATTAGAAATTGGCTGACAATAGCTTGCAGAAAACCCAATGGGCAGCAACACGTCAACTGAAATCACAAAAAGCCATTGATGGATTGCACAGGGCCGACATTCCGGGCAGAGAACAGCAACACTTCAAGACATTTAGCAGAGTTCTGGATGATAGAGCCAGAGATGGCCTTTGCTGACTTGTCTGACGACATGGACTGTGCAGAGGTGACCACATGATGGACCCCTGGCATCGTACTTCTGTTGCAACCTCTTCAGGCATGGTGTAGCTGTGTGACAAGTACACCACATGCTTGCCTATTGGCAGTTCCCTTTGGCATTCATTTTGCCTGTTGCCTGTTGGGCAGTGCCTGTTGGCATTGCCCACTGCTTGTTTGCAGAAAGGCAAACAGGCAGCCATACAGAGACTGATGCTGCTGCTGCTGCTGCTGCTGCTGTTGTGCATGCCACTTGCTGCATGCTGATGCTGCTGTTGTTCTGTTTATCGCTATGACATTGCATGCATGAATGAGAGGGCTCTCTCTGTTGCATAAGGCTGCAGCACTCACAACTTGCTGACGCAGCACTGGCGTCCAGCTCGGCACGCTCCTCCGTCTGCAAGAAATTTCACATTTCCTGGCACATTTACCAGGCATGTGTCTGGATCATGGATTCTAAACATTCCTTCTCTCTGCCCTACCTTACAGGCATATCTGAAGCACTGCTTGCGATACATCCTGGATCACTGCAGCGAAGACTTGGAGTTCTTTGCACAGCAGAATGACAAGATGTTGGTGCAGCGGACACAGGTATGCATCCAAGTCAGGGCATCAGCCAAGGCATCACACATAGGGAAGCTTGGCCACCCTTGCCTGCCCTTCCCTCTTCCCTTCCCTCTTCCTTTCCCTCTTCCCTTCCCTCTTCCCTTCCCTCTTCCCTTATCCCTTCCCTCTTCCCTTATCCCTTCCCCTCCCCTCCCCTCCCTTTTTCTGACCTGTGGTCACTGAGCTTGAGATCAACAGGAAACAAATGAAAGACAGAAAGAGTCCTCTGCAGTAAGCACCTGAGGCATCACCTTGTGCAGAGTCCTCTGCCTCAATTGCTCTCACAGATGCAGTGGAGAAGCTGCCAAAACTTGTCGACCTGCTGCATTGTTCTTCTTGCATGATGACAGCATTGAAGGTACATATCAGTCAGTTTCCCTGCAGGAAAGCTTCCCCGCTGACGAGTCAAATTCATGTCTGTATTATCAGCCCCTACACCTTACATGCGACAGCTCAGGACCATATATGTACCTCACCTCAGGAGATGACACGTGTTCAATGAATGATGCAGGAACATGCAGCTGTGTATGCATGCAGGGCATTGTGGCAAAGCCATTAGCACGACTCAGCTACACAGATGCCATAGAGCTGCCCTGCTGAAAACTAAGGTCAAGTCTGTTCTTGCAGGACATTGTGGCGAAGGCCTTTGTACAACAGACGCTGTTAAGCTTCCCTGCTGAAATTCAAGGTTTGTTCCTGTAGCTTTCAGGCAACTGTGTGTTCTTGCAGGACATTGTGGCGAAGCCCTTTGCACGGCTGAGCTACACAGACGCTGTTGAGCTTCTGCAGAAGGCTAAAGTCAAATTTGCGTTCCCTGTAAAATGGGGATCAGATCTGCAGTCTGAGCATGAGCGCTACTTGACTGAGAAAGAGTTCAATGGCACCCCATTGTTTATCACCAACTACCCAAAAGACATCAAGGTGATACATGATCAAGTGCCACGACCTGTTTTGGTCCACTGAGTATCAGTCAGGGCTTTATGTGCCTTCCCCCCCACCCCCCATGAAACAAAGCTTTGGCCTGCTAGCCATGAGTTAGGGCTTTGCATGCTTCCCTTCATCAAACAAGTGCTTTGATCCACCAAGTGTGACTCAGGACTTCATGTTTCCTGCCCCCCCCCCCCCCTTGCCCCGCCCCGCCCCCTCCCAAATGAAAGAAGGTGTTGGTTTATTGGGCATGATAAAGGCTTTACGTGCTTCCCGCCATGGGAAACCAGTCATTTGGTGCTGAGCAGGAGTTTATTGTGTTGCCTGCTATCACATAGGACCGACTCACTTGACCCGCTCATCATGAGTAAGGGGGTTGCAATGGCCAAGCAGCTGCAGACTCTTCATGCCTTTCAGCGTTCTGCAACATGGAGGCAGCCTCTGTAGTGATGTATTTTCCATTGCTGGTCATGGCATATGGCATTACTATGGAGGCTGCCTCCATGTTGCAGAACGCTGGTGCTGACAGGTATGCAGAGCAGGCAGTGTTTTGCAAGTCAGCATATAGGCTTGTACAAGACCCTGCGGCATTGACTACAGTTGTAGTCTATGAACCCTTCATCTGCCTCTCTTTGATCTGCTCCCTGCACCCTGAGTCCTGCACCTTCCTCTGCCTCCTTTTTGTCTAAATCCTGAACCCTGGAGCCTTTGGGACAGCCCCTGCACCCATTGAGTTGGATAAGGTTGTTACAAACCTGATCAGTGGTAAATGAGATTATACAAGGATCGAGGTATTACTTTAAATTAGGAAATGAAGGGGCAGATTTTTTGAGGCCGTCACCCTTTAATGTTCATCTGCCTTTTGTTTATTCCTGATCCCCAAAAGCATCATCTGCTTCTGTTTCCTGGCTTGCCTGCTAGTGTGTCATTCTGTCCATCCGTGAGTGCATGTATCCTTCCATCTGTGCAGCATTGATGCGTGTCAACACTAATAGGGATATGCAAGCATGTCTACTGGAATGCACGGCTTCTACTGCAGCTGCTGTCCACAATGCAGCAGACTTGATCCAGAGCTGCCTGCTGAGCACACGTAAAACATTTTGTAATTGGTATCATGATGAGCTGGTTGTCTGAATGTCAGGAAACAATTGGGATTGGTTTTCCTGTGTTGTTTATCGTCAATACAGTATTGAGTGCCCTGTTCGCAGGCTTTCTACATGCGTCTGAATCCGGATGACAAGACAGTGGCTGCTATGGATCTGCTAGTTCCTCGTGTGGGAGAGCTCATTGGTGGCAGCCAGAGAGAAGAACGTTTGCAGGTCAGTTTTTGATACGAGGTACATGTAACATGACTACAGGTGGGAATGAGACACAGGAGCATTTGCAGGTCAGGCTGTATGTGTGTACACAAGGTATATATATAGAAAACCTGATCTAATATGAGTACAGATGTGCTAGCCGTTTCCTCAACATTTCATGTTGACACCTGATGAATCATCGCCTGCTATGCATATGTGTCTGAAAGCTTGTGTTATCCAGTTGCTGATTTAGCAAAGCAGTCAATCAGCAGCAATTGGGGGCAGTGGATGTTGCCAGTGGGCAGCTCCGTTTATTTCCCCAATCAACATACCTGGAGGAGGCGAAGGGGGACGTGGGGGTTCAGGGAAAGCTGGCAAGGGTGCCTGACTACACACCTGATTACTTGTTGGAGAGGCAGAGAAACAGGAATCCATGGACCAGCATCGTGCATAGCTCATGCCAAAAGGTCAAGAATCGCTGACGTGTGCTGCTGGTGATGATGGTGCAAGGCAGCTGAGGGTCGTCACCATCAGCTGTGGGACTGTTTGCATCTGCTGCTGATTCAAATGCTAACAGCCCCACAGCTGATGGCAAGAGACCCCAGCTGCCTTGCACTATCATCAAGAGATAGACAACAGCAGTCCAGCCACTGTCTTTCAGCCCTTTGTAATCATGTCACGCTTGTTAGAATTGGACCCAACAAGCATCACCAAGGGCAGAAAGAAACTGCCCCAATCTAATTGAGGAGCCAAGTCTGCATGGCAGCTGCAGAGCTCACAGCCTGCTGGCTGTTGCAAATCACCAGACAAAGAGTAATGGCCAATGTTCTCTGTAAAATGATTGGCAATAGCCGGCGGGCTGTTGTAAGCCCTGCGGCCGTCTTGCAGACTTGGCTGGTGTTGGTCAGTGCAGCAGGGCCTCTCAGCCCTTGCACCGTTGTGAATGAGCAAACCCAACAGCAGTTCAACCCTCAATTCCTCTGCCCGTGACCAAGTCAGTGAAGTCAGTAGACATGGGGGTCAACTGCTGTTGGGTTGTGTATTGACAACAGTGCAAGGTAGCTGAGGGCTGCTGCCATCAGCCATGAGGGCTGTTTGCAGCAGCCTCATGGTTGTGACTTGCACAGTCGACAGAAAAGCTGTTGCAGAAGACACAACATCCAGATCTTGCATGCAGCTGTGCACATCAATCGCTGCAGGTGTCAGGTGGTGGTCACACCAGCAGATGTGCAAAAGCATGCAAATATGCCTGCAGAGTTTTCAGATGCGTGCAAACACGGTCATTATGCTTTTGCTGGCTCTGTTGCAAGCTCCACAGTTTGCTGTTTGATTGCTGTGATCACTGCATGTCAAAACGACATGTTGTTGTAATTGTGCAGGTGCTTGAGGGGCGAATAGCACAGCTGGGCCTGAATCCAGAGGACTACTGGTGGTATCTGGACCTGAGAAGGTATGGGTCTGTGCCCCATGCTGGCTTTGGGCTAGGGTTTGAGCGATTGGTCCAGTTTGCAACCGGCGTGGAGAACATCCGGGACGTCATACCATTTCCTCGATATCCAGGGCACTGCGAGTTCTGATCACAGAGGCTCAAGCTCCAACTCACACTTGCCTCGCTCAACTTGGTTGACATTCAGTAATTTGGGCAACTCCTTTGTACTACAGCATAGCCATCCATGACTCCATTAGGCAGCCATGTATCTTGCCTATTAGTTTATATCCTGCCTCATTGACTTGTCTGTTCTGGCATCCTTGTACAAGTTGTTCTGGCATCCTTGTACAAGCTTGGAAGTACAATGCACTCTCATAGCTCAATGCTAACAGCTTAGGTCTAGGTGCAGTATTGTCTGTGAGTGTGTCTGGCTTGTTGGAAAGTTGCATGCAATCTTTATATCTGCCCTACTGCAGGGCTTTTTGCATCATAGTGAGATATATAGCAGGGTTGTGTCTGCTTCCAGACTCGACACAAAAACAATGGCTGATGGCTTACTACAACTACAATTGTTATTTACCAAAATCAGGGGAAAGTCTGTGAGGATCCACACATTGTGCAACTCAGCCAGATTGTCAGTGCACGAGTAGGACTGTGGACTGACTTGCCTGACTGCAAAGGTAAAGTACATGTGCTTTCAGAACCAGAGCGGGCCAACCCATCACACACAGCACATTACAGACAAAAGCAATTGGCAAGCCTTTGCATCCCATTGCTACTACTGAGTTTGCTCTGTTGTTTCTCTTTCCATCAACCAGCGTCGTCTCATTTTTGCCTGCCTCAGATCAGGTCTCCCACTGAAGTAGACTTGACATGCACCAAACCCTCGGTCTTGATCCTGCCCTTGCGCATGTCCTGAATGTGCTCAGTGTGCACATCCCTTTGCTGAACACCATCAGCTTTTGCTGGTGATGGTCTGGGCTGTTTCCAAGTCATGATGGTAGACCTATCAGCATGACTGCTGCCATACTGCAGCAATGGGTCATGATCGGCATTTGCTGGCGCAACAATAGGGATGTGGTGGGCATGAGGCGCGGGTGGGCGGTACTCCTGACCAGTCATTGGGTTGAAGCCATTGTACTGGTCCCTGTTTCACAGCACAGCGACATGATTACGACAAGACCTAATTAGCAATGTCTAAGTAAATGTGCAACATGACATGCCAATGCTGTGTCAAACATAGCTGCTCAGCTTGTGTACATCACGAAAGGTGCAATGTAATCTCGTCAAAAGCTGTTTTCATGTTTGTACATGCTGCACTGCTGTCAGTGACAGCTGACTGCAGGCAGGTCAGCAGGCACTTGCAGCAGCACAGCTGCAGTAGCCTATCATGCACTGATGCTATGATGGTATGCTACTTTGATGAGCTTAGTGCAGGTACTTGTGAGGGAAAGGGCATCTCACATGTAGCAGAGCAGGTGCTGATGCAGAGATAGTTTGCTGATGTTGGCCACACAGTGCAACATGCAACTGCATTTTACCCGCTGACCAGAGGGGACAAATGCAGGAAGCAGCTGGTACGAAGGCTGATGACAGCTTTGTCAACTATACATAGACATGATACATGCATCATGAGGCTTACTTCTCGCCTAGAAACCTCTTGCGCTCCTCAGCGTGTACCTCATGCTTGGCTGCCTGCAAGAATACACTAATCACAAATGGCACATCAGCCTTGCAGAAGGTACAATCAAAACAATGCAACGGTCATGACAGGGAATGCAGCGAGGATATGCACCTGTACACGCTCATATGCCAGCCTTTCCTTTGATGGCTGAATTTTGTTCTCGTGTCTGATTTCCTGCCAGCCTGGCTTGAATGCCGCTTTGGAGGTCGTTGTCAGCTCTCCCTGAACATGCGGAGACGAGGTGGTGGAGTGACAGGTGTCCAAGGGCTGATAACGAGGCCGTTTACAAGACACGCGCAAAACCAGGGGCTACCTGAGGAGCAGATGGACCGGCTCCTTGCAGAAAATCCCAGCTAGCATCCTTCTTTGGAGGAGGACGGGTATGCTTTCTGCTACTAACGTCCTCCTTCCAGTGGTCTGCCGGTAGAAATTCAGCCATGACCTGCGGGTGTCCAAACAGAATCGACACCGAAGCACTTGGATGATAAACAACCAGCTCCGTTGATAGCACCGTTCGACGCACGAGTGTCAAATGGAAGAGACTCTTGACGCGTGCGGTTCACCCATTCAAGGAGATAAAGCGACACATTCAAGAAGAAGCAAGGAATACTGTAGATGACTCGATTTGTTGCAAATTATTGCTTGACATCAAAGATGAACTATAAGTTCGTGATGCAATCCGATTACACGCGAGGTTGGACTCCTAGTAGTCTCAATATTGGTAATTCCATGCATGATGACAATTTCCTAATGACAGAGAGCGAGAGAGAAACTTTACATCCGTTGCCCATCCTTCATGATGTTTGTGTTTGTCTGTGTCATTCTTTGTCTGTTTCGTTCTTTGATGAAAGTCTGTGCGATTTAGTCAAATGGCCTAGTTGGCCCCAACGACTGTGAACCCCGTGACTAACTGATTGTAGCCAGAGCAGCAGAAATTTCCTGCCTATATAGCTATACTCTCACATCAGTGTGTTTATGAAGGACCACATCACAAGTCAAGCATTCACTTTGGGCTGAATGAGTTCAAGCAAGTCCTTTAGTTTGCTCAGGCAAGTCCACTTCTGCAGGGAGCCCTGTTGTTTCCGCCGACCACTGCCAAAGCCACTTCCCAGAAGCTGGATCTACAAATCTAGCCTTTGGCCTCATAGGTTTGCATGTGAAGTTGATGTAACATTGGCTGGGGCTCTTTTCCTCTGTGATATGCTGGCTGGTGGCACAATAAACTGAAGACCGTGCACCTGCAAGCAGAGCGTGAAACTGTGCATACCAAGCAAGGGGCAAAGAATTTGCACGCACGTCAGCGTCACGACTGTGCTGGGAGCTCTGCTGCAGCAGTGTTGTAATATCTACAACAAAGCTCTGCATTGTACAAGCTTGATTCAAGCATACATGCTGACAACGAGGACTGTTACACGTGAAGGTTACTTACAATTTGACAGAGCATGTAGCCAAGAGGAAAAACACGCAGCAGCCTACAAAATCAGCAAGCATCAGCTGCTAACTTGTGTACAGCACGTGCACACAGGCTGCATGGTAATAATGTCATGATTTGGAACCCAGAGTAGTGCTTCACCTTCTTTTGGTGTTACCAACAGTGTCGTCAATAGGACCCGGTAGAGATACTGTATCCATCCAGGTGTGGTTCGCACCACATTTGTAATGACCAGACCAGGGTCTACGGCACATACAAACACTCTGTCATCTCCAACTAACCGCCTTCTCATCTCTGCAGTAGAAATGATCTGCATGCATGGACATGCTTGTTTCAGGCATGCACAAGCTTTTTTGACATGAGGAATGTCACCTCACAATTGTTCAACAGGGTGTGCTGACATGATCAACAAAGTGTAGGAATTTGCGCTGGTCCAGGCCTTAACTCACAATTATGATTCAGCCTGTTGACAGCGGCAATGCCGGCAAGATTACTTTAGAACTTTACACAGTGAAAAGCGTGAGACAGATGTACGTAACCAGCATCTGAGCAATGAGGCATTCTCTGGATGCATCCGCTGTCCAAAAGAGCATCTCAGGACCACGGCATCGGCCTGTTGACAATAGCAATGCCAGCAAGACAAAACCACTACGATTGTACTCTTGCAGTTAAAGAGAGATCTGCATGTACCTACCACGAAGAAACGGCTAGCCATTACACGTCAGCAAAGATCCTGAGGGCATTTACATAATGGGAAGGTGTACCTGGCACAGCTTGCTCTGACTGTATGCACGAGCGCCGCTCCAAGCACCAGGTGCCCTTAAGTGAGGATCCCGCATGCTCAGTGTGCACGTATCAGCCATCTTCGAGGTCAGATTGACTATGCGAGCTGGCCGCTCCTGCAGAAGTCACAATTTCCAGGATGGAGTCCAAATATGAAGGTGACATGTTGCTGACGCACATGGCTGTGAGCAGACATTTAGAAGCCTTGCAGCAGACATTTAGATGCCCCCTGCATGAGCATGGACTCCTGACTAGACTCTGCTAGTCAGCGTGTTGCTTTTGGGATGGATCTCGCAAATTTGCAAGTTATTTGGAGTCAGCCATTCAGCCGGGCCGGTCCTGAGGACCATGAATCTGTTGTCCCGACAGGATTGTTGTTCCAAGCAAATTGGCTGCTATTGCTCACTCAGTCACTGTGCATTTCTGCTGAATACTTTGCAAAACCAGCAACCATATCATGCTGCACCTTGCTGTGTACAGGCTCTACTGTTATGTCATCTCCTGTCTGCATGTGGTACATGACCGCAGTGGTGACACAGCTATTCACTGAGTGGTCGCATTGTTTGCTGGTGAAGAGAGGCGAGAGGGTTGCTCACCTTTGAAGCGCTGCGGTGTAGTGAGGGGAGCAGCAGCATGGTCAGCAAGAAGGGTCCTAAGTAGTTGGTTGCCATATGCAGCTCTAAACCATCTTTGCTTTTTGCGTAGCCTTGACCTGTAACACACACCACAACATCACTGCAGCCTGCCTTGCCCAGAAATATAGAGATAGGCCCTGATTTGTGCATGCTTGCTTGGCTTGAAGTACAGTGTCACATGGCGCACACACACGCAAAGAAGTGTGTGCATACCAATGTAGCTGGTAATGTTCGTGGAAGACACCAGGTGTGGCTGAGAGCAACAGCCACAGTAAGGATAACAGAAGACAGTCAGGCTTACTTCCGCCGATGTCAAAGATGCCTGCGTTGTTAATGAGACAGTGCAATGGCCGCTGTTGCTGGTTCCAGCGCTGCACAAAGCTTCTGACAGACTGCAAAGAGGATACGTCCAGCAGCATGACCTCAGCTTGGGGCTTGCTGTTGCCATGCTCCTTTGCATTTGCCTCCAATGCAACTTTGAGCTGCTCTCCCCTCTTCTCATCTCTACATGCTAGCACCACTGCAAATGCAGGGCTGGTCAGGTTACTGCTATCTGAGTGCCTGCAGCTGATGAAGTAAGCAAAGTAGGGGGTAAGGTTTGTGACTAAATACCATTCGCTTTGCGCCTAAGGAGAGCTGCTGCTGTTTCCTTGCCTATGCCACTGCAAGCTCAACAGAGACATTCAGCTTAAGGCTGTCGGAGCTTCTTGCTGCATATGCGTTGTACGCGCAAGCTTGCAGGGTCATTGCCTTTGTGGTGGGAGCATACCTTGTTGGGCCTGTCACAATATAAGTCAGGCCCTCGGCAGGACCGCCAACGCTGTCGATGGCCGGCACCCCTCGCAGTCGCAGTTTCTGCAGTCCGGCGGATGATTGAATGCAGGTCGTGGGGTGCTTGCCGATGCCGACGTGATGCTTACCTGGGTAAATACATCGACCGTGACGGCGAACAAACCGGTGACGCGCTCCCAGAGATCTGGCATGCCCGTGATCAAGCCACTTGTCTGCTTTCAACTCTATGCCGTCACATCCTCTGAGGCAGAAGCGCAACGAATTCGTCAGAGTATACGCAAGCAGATTGCAATGAAGCTGACACAAGCCGACGCTTATCGTGCTTGACGAGCGCACTCGACTGAAGGGATTCAGAAGAGGAGCATGCTGAACATTTTATTTGTATAATTGGCTGTCAAGTAATGGAAATGCAGAGTTTGCACTGTCAGTAAACTCGCTCACGCTGTTGTCGGCTTGGGCCTTTTGAACCCGTTGACTTGCATTGAGCTCTTTTTGTCAAGATGAGAGAGTCTTTGGCATCTCGAGGCTGCGTGATCTTTGTCGGCAATCTTCCAGGAGACGTGCGTGAGCGAGAAGTGGAAGATCTCTTTATCAAGGTGGATGTCTGGCTAGATCACTGCAGAGTCGCTTTCTTGCTGTGTCTTGTTACTCGTGAGTCACAATTACGCAGCTTGAAATGATTACACCGAATTTGCTGATCGTGCACGACGTTGCAGTACGGGCGTATCCGGCATATAGATTTGAAGACACCTCCCAGGCCTCCGGCTTTTTCCTTTGTGGAGTTTGAAGAGCCAAGGTAGAATCGTATGCGGACTTGCATGGTGACTCTGGAGCATTGGACTCTCATTTGGTATCAATCCGGAGAGTTAGGAGCTGTTTATGGAACTCTGTGGATCTATTGGCAGCCGCACCAAATGGAGCATGTTGACTGGACTGCGTGGCTGGAATTTTTCACTGTATTGTTGGCACGGTCGCTGTGGGCATTGTGGCTGGCTCGCAAGCATGCTTCAGGCTGCCCAGGTGATGGCACAAAGTGCCTAAAACTTCCCACAAAATTCACAGCAGGCACAAATCAGACCTCATTTGCATGATCCTCACTTAACCTTGTGTTGTACACAGTACGTGCTCTTTGTAGCTTTCTAGCTCAAACCGGTTGTACTTGCTGCTGAATGGCTTTTGTATGTGCTGCCTGCAGGGATGCTCAAGACGCTGCCAGAGGACGTGATGGCTATGACTTCTTTGGGAACCGCCTCAGGGTGGAGATGTCCAGAGGAGCACGCGACAGAGGCCCACCCCCAGCTCCTCCCACCTTCAGAGGCAGAGGCACTGGCTTTCGTGTGCTCATCAAGGGTCTTCCTATCAGTGCTTCCTGGCAGGATCTGAAGGTCAGTGAGTGCCCTGTTGCTGCAATTAGCCATACTGGCCTGTTGTCACCACAGATGCTGCTGAGCTGTCATAAGTTCTGGTGACACTGGCTGTTCAAACGCCAGCTGTCTGATGTGCAGCGCACTGATTTATTTGAAGGTCATACTAAGTTCTATGCTCTTGTTCACATATATGGCTTGGCCAGTTTCGGTATTTTTGGTCTGACAAGCAGCCTTCACATGCAGAATTGATGCTTGAGTTTTGACAAACACACATTTAATGACCGAAATCACCGAGTAATCAACAACCACAAAGCATCATAGAGAAAGGTGTTTCTGATGAGTCTTGATGTGTTTCTGCAGGATCACTTCAGGTCTATTGTGAAGCCAGCCTACACCAATGTGTACAGAGAGCGAGGGGGAGTCCTGGGAGTTGTGGAGTTTGACACAAGGGAGGACCTGGAACGGGCCATCAGGAAGCTGGACGACACAGAGTTCAAGAACCCCTTTGACAGAGCTTACATCCGGGTGATCGATGAGTCAGATGACAGGGGCGGCCGCAGCCGTAGCCGCTCCCCTCGTGGCAGGTCAGGCCTTTGCATGTTTGCTATCAGTGTCATAGTGCCCATAGCTGTTTTTGCCCCTGGCGCACATCCCAACAGGCTTGCGGAGGCACCTGCTAGCTCAAGTATAAAGCAACATGCTTACAACCCTAAGTATATTGTTCCAGGAATTAACTGCTGTCACCAGTGCTTCTGCTGCCTGTCTTGCTGCAACACTGTGAAGAACATGATGAGCCTGGATGTGATGTTGATGCCATGTCTGCCTTCTACTGCATTAAACTCATTGAAACGCTAAATCTGAAGCGCACCTGTCAGGTAGCTTGATTTGGTATTATCACAGCCCATGGCAAAGCCTGTGATGTCAGTGTCACCTCATACCAACCTGCTTAGTCCAAATTGCTGCATGCAGGTCTGTGTCCAGGAGTGCGTCTAGGAGTCCCGCCAGCAGATCCCGCAGCAGGAGCCGAGGCAGAAGTCCCGTAAGGTAGTTGTTAGTCACCTGTCCCCACAGTAGCTTCAGCTCAAATTGGCATGCTGAAGCAAGCCGACCTGCTCCCTCTCTGCTTGTAGCAGCACTGCAATTGCGCCTGCTAATTTTGCGCATGAGCCAACCTTGCAAAAGCATTCCTGCACAATGTGTGCCTGTTCAATGCGCAGTATTATGGGCCAGACAGAACTATGGACAGCCATGGTTCTGTCCAGCAATGTGAATTTTGGTTGCTGCATGTGGTTGCTGCATGTTTATGTGTCGCAAACTCCAGCATGCGCTGTGAATCGTGCAGGTTTACATGGTCAAATGCTGTTGCTGGACAATTTTTGCAATGCTGTTGCCGTCTATCAATCTTCTGTGTGTGCAGGTCTGCAAGCAGGAGTGCCAGTAGAAGCGCTTCACCACGCAGCAAGTCAAGGAGTGTGAGCAGAAGCCCTGCGCGCAGCGATTAGATGGTGCCATTATCATGTTGATGTCTTGGGTGGTGGAATGTTGTGCTGGCTTGGTAGCATTCTTGCTTTCGGCTGCACGTTTTTACCCTGTGGTTGATGCTTGGTGATCGCTTGTTTGTCTGTAGCTTACATTTAGCTTCAAGGTCTGCTGCAGTGTATCAAATTCCTGCAGCAGCCATGTGTGTTACGCAAAGTTCAACTGCATGCATATGGTCAGTGCCATGCCCAACCAGCATGTGATCTGATGTAATCAGTGTAGATGAGCTCATGGTGACAGCGGCATTTGCAGTTATCAGGTCACAGCTGTGATGATCATCATTTCCGCAGATTTGCAACGTCACCTTGCAGTTCAACCTTTTGCTAGTAGTAGTTCCTTGCATTTAGCAGTTGTTTGGCCTGATCTACTGGATGCTCAGCTCTAGCTTCCTTTGCGGATTTCCCGTGTTGCGCCACAATCAATCAGTACATTTAAGGTCCTGGGGGGCAACAGGGACCCAAGAGACAAAAAGTTCAATTCAGTGAAGTCATACAGTCAAAATTTGCTTCCTACATGCAAAGCATCCCCTAAGGAAACCACTACATGCATTTGCTTCACACAAAGACATAAAGTCTGCAATAGTACAACAGAGCTGCAAGAGGTCCAAATGCTGTGACCTGATATGGCTGTACGCTGGGCAGTCAAAAACAAACTGCTGCTCGTCCTCTGCACAATCCAACGACTTGCACACTCGACACAGCCTGTCCTATCTAGGTGAACACCGTCTGCCCAGCGGCCTGTGTCTACCCGCAGACCATGGCATCCAGTTCTAAACCTACTAATTAGCCTTCTATTGGACACACACTTGACTACAGACAGATACTCTGCAGATTTGTACTCAGGCTGCATTGTCCTATATAACATCAAGCTGCTGTGCTGAATGTCTGCAAAGTACTCAAATTTGAACTCAACTGCATGCTGATGCTTAGCCCTTTCTATCCCACAAGTTTTCTTTCCTCAGTCCACAGAAGGCATGCACCTCAGCTTGAGGGTTTGCTACCTGGCAGTCAGCCAGCCACCTTGGATTGAGACAGAGAAAGAGATTGGAATGCCAGCTGCCTGACTCAGCTTCGCCTTCAACTTCGCAATCTCGGTCAAACTCACAACAGCTTCAAGCTGTTGCCACCCGCTGCCGAACTAGCAGCGCTGCAGCAATTACAACTGCAATGTCGATTTTTTCAAGGGCATTCTTCCTCCTGGTCACATTCATTTACTGCAGTCAGGGTGCACACGTCAAACCATGCAACCAAGCTGCAGACCACATCAGGCCGACGTCGTAACCTCTTGCTACACCGGTGCCTTCAAAAATCCAAGCTTGACTCCAGGTGAAAGCCAGCACATTTTGCGCTTATTTGATCAAAGTTGAGTGCACGCGCACCCGCCTATTGATCAGGTGACTTTGCGCAAGTATGACAGCCAAGTTCGCACGCGCAGGGAATCAAGTATCGCAGACGAATCAATTATCGTTTTGCGTTGCTAACTGCAGCAAACAGGACAATAATCGAACGTCCATCATCTCCAAGGTGCGTTTGCGCTCTATAACTCGCCTCTGGCACCTCTCCAGGCACACTTAAGCTTGCAGTCACAGCTTTCAGCTAATAAAGGTGGTTTTACATTGATTGTACGTGCAAGAAAGCCTTGGCGGTGATACTCTGCAGCTGCAACGCTGACACACATCAATGCCCTTGCAGGATGCCAAGCTTTTGTACTTTCTGAGCGACCGCGGCAAGCTGTCCTTTGCTCACCGCATAGACTGGTGTCTGTCCAGCGACGCCAACCAGGCATCTGCAGATGCTATCTTTGTGAGACAAGGCATGTTTGACAGATCAGCTGTGTTTGAGTCATGCAAAGGCCATCACCTGATGACCATGCACCAGTTCTTGGGTGCCTCCAACATCGTCACCTGGAGATCCAGAACCTACAGGTGTCTTCTCAGCTGAAGCCTTAACATTCACCGACATGTTCCTGGCCTGCTTGTAGTGCAGTTACTGCTCAAACTTCTCATGCGCCTGCCATGCTCTGTCCTGCTTTACTCATGCTTGTCATGCCTTGATGCAAAGCCTCAAAGGCTTGATCCATACCCCCAGGGGCTTGATCCATACCCTCAGGGCTTGCTCTTGCGTGGCTTTGGCTGTCCCAACCAGAAGACGCTATCATATCATTGTTACCTCAAACTGTCTGTGAGAAGCCTAAGCCCTGCAGCCCAACTCCTGCCATGCTAGATCAGTCTTGACAAGTGATTGCTCTCATGCTCTTCACTTCACCTCTCCATATGGTTGAGTCTATGGACAATGCATGCAGATGGGTGCTGTCTGTATCCTCAGCTATCACATCACAGCTCAAGCTGCTGCTTGTTGAGGACAACACAGGACAAGAGCTTGCGCATGTAGAAGGACCAGGCCTTTTTCACCTGAGCAGCTTAGATGAGTACAGGATTGTGATCAATGGCAGTCAACAAGATTTGAAAGACCTCTTGTGGGTCCGCATTGTCATTGCAAGTGGTTTGGTGGCGGCAAAGCAGCAGAGAAAGAGGCCAGGAAAGGCAGCAACACACAAAGTTTATGATGTTGGGAATGTTGTGTGGGAAGAATAAGCGGCAGTCAGCAGCACTGTGTTGCATCTGCAAATACAGCTCGATGACTTGCTGATACTAAGTAAGTTCTCCCAGTAGTTGAGTTGCAACGTGAGACCAAAGTAGGTAGATATTTTGTGGTGCTTCTATGCCATGTATCAACACAAATGGTATCGACACAAAAGAACAATTGCGCTCTGGAAGAGAAGTTTGTTATTATTATTGCAAGCACTGAACCAGGCCTCACATCATGCACAAGCAGGGCAATGACGACTTGCACGAGCTCGTGAAAGGCGCAGTGAGTGTGGTGTCACATGCAGTTACAGGGCGGCGCACAGACTATCATACAATGAATTTAAGCTGTAACTTGCCAATTGCTTGCCTGAAGTATGCAGAAGTAGTTTACACCAGATATGCTTCTGTAGATTAGCGACGTCCAAGCTGTGACATCCGCCAGGCATTATACCACAGTCTTGGCACATATAAAGTTGTTGACATATACAGCACAGCCAAGCAACGCCTGGCTCATCCTTGCATTACTTCTGACTTCTACAGTATCAAACAGCTACGTCTGCTGAACTGCATGCTGCCTGTGCCAAACGCACAATGGGAAGGCGTTGCTGTTTCACACATCCAGAAGAGCGCAGATTCCTATCTGTTCTACAAACAAAGACCTTAGCCAGGGATCTGTGTGGTGTCTAAGGTGATCTCCTTTGGGACGCACAGAGCCGTGGTGATCAATGGCAACATTGCTGCCTCTGCAATGTCCTCTGCCTCCAATGTCAAATCGTGGTTCATAACACCCTGCAGCCAGACACATCATTATAATGACGCAAAGGTGCCAGAACAAAAGCACAAAAAGTACAATTGCCAAAAAGATCAAAATGTGATTTTTGTACTGTCACAGAAAGCACCATTGTGTCAGGCTACTATTGATCCCGTCGTGACCTGTCTGTCAATGCTGAGCCTAGCAGCTATTTAGCATGACTTTGTCCATGCTTGGCAAAGTTGACCTGCTGAATACAGGCACTACAGGCTGCATTTTGTCTAGCCTGTAGTCAGCAGGCTAGACAAAATGCAGAGTATGTGCTGACCAGAAGATTTCCATGCCAGTGCCAACCAGAAATCCTGGAACACATCCTGCCGTGTTTATTTCATGCAATGAAGTACACAAGCAGCCACTGACAGGATCATTCAGCTGGGATGACTCATGCACAAGATTGCTTGCCCAACCCTGATGACTGACCTTAGTCATGTCTGTTGCAATTGGACCAGGGTTGATCAAGACCACCTTGACATTACTCGTTCGCAATGCCTGCAAACATATACAGCGTACATTTGGGATTCCAGTTTTACTGTGGTGTCACATCAGCCTCACCAGGTGGCATACACAAAGTTGTGTCAACAGCGATGCACTGCAAGGCGCTGCTCATAACGTGGAAAGGCAAAGAAGGTATTCGTCATGGCAGCTGCACCTCCACCAAGAAGATCCAACTCACTGGCAGCGTACACAAATTGTAAAACTGATGGACAGGCAAATCAACACTGTTTATGCTGACAAGCAGAAGGTGAAAAAGCAGAAAAGGTTCGTGCAGCAGCTCAGGCTTTGATCTCAGGGCAGCCTGAAGTCAAATGGCAAGCTGAAGCGCACTGTTGAGAAGGCTGACAGGCACAAAAGGCAGACCTCATAGCAGCTCAAACTCCAGCCTCTGAGACCCCACTTGGTGGCAGCATACACAGCCATTGGTGCAAATCCCATCTCTCCTGCTATGGACCCAATGTTGATGATCAGACCAGCCTGCAAGACAGCACCTCTCTCAACATAAAAACAAGCATACACTAAAAGTGGGGCAGGAAGTTCCGCGTGCTACAGATCAGCATCCAAATCTGATCAAACTGGGTGAATATTTTGAACAAAGGCTTTTGAGATGTTGACAATTTGTGATCGTTCACAAACACACATTTTCAATTTTTTGCTTACTTGCTTGCTTTGAGGAGGCAGATGGGAGGTGCGCCTCAGGCAAGACAGGATTGAAAGCTGGAGATGCTGCTGTGGCGGTCAGAGCGGTCAACAGCAGTGCTGAATGCATCACCACCCTGACAGACAGACACACAAACAGACAGACAGAAAGACAGACGCATGCACACACATTACTGGTATGTCTAACTAGCACAGTGATTGGTTTCGATTGATCAGTCTACTCTCACTGACTTGGTCTCATCATTGCAGTTTGCAAACATGGAATCCATTGCTTGAAGTTTCTTACCTTCTTCTTCTCCATGCCAGCTGCAAAGGCCTGAGTGAGAAGCATGGGAGCTGTTAGATTCAGGTTCACGCACATCTCCCACTGTTGTGAGTCACCTGCATGGCACTTACACGTGCTGTTACATAGCAGTTGCATGGCAGTTACGTGTGCTGTGAAGGTGCTAATCTTCTCAAGGCATCACAGCAAAACCATGAGTAGTCAGCAAGCAAATACTCATGAAGGTCTTTAAATACGTTTCATAAGCTTGTCAAGGCTATCACAGCAAAGTTCATGAGTAAGCAGCACAATGTTGACGATGACCCACAGCAGGACTTGGGTTTTGCTGCTTATGAGCAGATTCACCTGACAGGCAAAATGTGATCATGGAGTTCTTGCAAACACACCAGGTTTCTGTCCACCTTTCATTGGTCCACCATTTGAAGGTGGCCCCATGCAAGCATGCTGACTTACGCTAAAGGGCAAAAACAGAAGGCAAAGATTGTACAGTGGCTCCTTTACCTTTCACTGGTCCACCACCAGACGAGGGGCCCATACCGGCATTGTTGACCAGCACATCCACATTCTTGTACTTGCCCAGGACATCATCTGCAAACTTGCGGACCTGAGAAGACTCTGACAGGTCAACGCCGTGGACATCAACTGCTGGAGCTCCCTTCTCTTTGCAGCTTGCTGCTGTCTGCAAGCAGCCATGCATACGGGCCCGTAATCGATCTTGCAATACAGAGAACATTTAGGTCGTTGCTTCAACGGTGAGGGAAGCCCAATGAACCTCACCCTGGGCTTTATGTCTAATCTATTTCTTTTCCTTGTTTTTTGTACAGGCATTGCTCAGCAGTGACCTGGGTTAAGTGCATCTGTGACGGCAGATCAATGGCGGATTCTCAAAGTATGCTGCCTACGGCATGTGCTCATAAACAGCCCAAGTGCAATGCTCACAGGACTGAGCAGTGAACTACACACATTATCTGTTACTGTGATGCTAGAAAGCTACGTCATTTTTTGTTGAACGAGATGGACCAGTTGTGTGCAACCAGATGAAAGTTGCAGTAGGGCTGCAGGACCTGCCTAGGTGGAAGGAGTGCATACCTCCTCAAGCTGGTCTTTTGAACGTGCTGTTAGGATCAATGTGAAGCCAAGGGCGGCGTATCTTTCAGCAATGGCCTGACCCACGCCCCTGCCTCCTCCTGTGACGACACAGACCTTTCCAGGCAGAAACTCCAGGAATTGTTTCTGCAGCCAGCCAACCGGGTCAAGCTTGCTTGAATCTGTACAGAAATCCCTGAAAGGAGTGCAGCGTCCAGTTGTTATAGCTTATGACCTGTACCTTGCCGGCAGTCGCGCCTGTGATAGACTTGGCGCCTCGTGCTACTTTTTGTCCTGGACAGCGGCAAGTGAGAGATCATCCCTGATCACTTGCAGCAAGCGCTCGGCAGCGAAGCGGGTTTGCACAGCAGGCGGTGCTAACCTGCAGTGCTTGCAGCATATTTCGCCTGATCTACAATGCTTTTGTCACTCATACTGACTGTACTGAGGGGACTGAACCGCAGTGATCAACGGATAGGTCAATTGCAGGGTCAGGAGGTACGCTGTTGAGTGATTTACTCGAAAGCTGCTATACAGAACTTGCCGTTGGCAAAACTTTGTATGTTGCCAGTAGGCTGACTCAGGCGTGACCATGGTGCGATGCGCTTGCGGGGCAACCATAAGGGCACGCAGACATTTGACCAAAAGGACAGCTCGAGTTTTGTTCGACTTTGTGCATCCATCGTGTCACAACTTCTAATTGGCAACGCAAATTCGCCAGCCTGAGTTTACTGATGTCTGACTTCATTGCCCAGTACGTGATCAGACTTTTTGGCTAGCTGAAGCACCTTAACCTCCTCCATTCTGCGCAGCATAGTTAGGCTGCATCTTTGCATGGCACAACCTGCACAGTGTTGCATAGCCCACTCATTGAGCTGCTCAACGCCATCCATCATGCACTCACGTGCAAGGTAACCTAGTGCATACATGCGGCCAAAATCTACAGGTTTTTGCATATCTGTGGACGTCTCCAAAGGTGTTTACATATGGTCTAACATCACTGGTAACGACAGGATCAGGCAGTCTTAGAATGCAGGAATGCAGGAATGCAGGACCATTACAGTTGCGCAGGCAGATTGTTCAGGCTTGTTCGCACTGCATTTTCCAAATCAGCTGAACATCCACATACGTTGACAACTGGCTGTATTTAGCATTGCGCATGCATGCACCTGCAATGCTCACGCCTGCAACACAAATCCTTTGGTAGGAATTCCTCAAAACAGATATGTCTACATACCGCTCTGCTTGACAGAAACCCAGGAAACCTTCTGGGCACAACCCTATGCCACACTAGGACTGAGTTGAAAGTTTACTAGCTCGCATGGGCTTTGGGCCTCCATAACACTCTTGACTATACATGCAAACATGCTCAAGGTTTCTGGGTGGTGTCGAGGGTCATTTCTTTGGGTACACACAGAGCTGTGGTTATAAGCGGCAGCATGGCAGCCTCTGCTATGTCCTCTGCCTTCAAGGATAGATCCTGGTTAAATACACCCTGCGTCAGAATAGGATCAAACTATTGCATGGTCCCAAAATTACCAAATGGTGAACCAAATTTGACCAAATTTGAGAGCCTTGGTACTGTTCCACATTGATTCATCTAACTACGCTAAGTAAAAGTGCTCCATGAGAAGCACCAGTATTACGTATCGAAACAAGTCAAATGTTCTGCTGACTGCAGGCTGTGTTGTAATTTCGAAAAGCCTATTGCCTTTGTATACAGCATCAAAATCATCTAGTCTTGGATCACAGTTCAAAAGAGATGTCATTGTTATATGCAAAAGCTGCTGCAGTCTTGCCTGCCTGTCTTTTTGTTTTCTGATATTTTGCTGCCAGCAGCCCGCTTGCAATCACCAGGCGCACCCAGCAGCGGTCTGAAGCCTGATCTCCTGGGCTGTTCCTGACTGTCATGCTGTAGTGTTGTGAGCTTTTCATGCTAAAAGATCCTGGGCCGTCAATGCGTGCAACTTCAGTTCCTGTGCGGTCATCGATAAGGACAAGCTGGAGCTGCGGTACTGTGGAGCAGCAAAAACATTTCATCCATCTGCAGCAGAAGACTGACCATGCTAGCAACCATGATAGGCACAGCCATGGGTGCGCTGCAGACTTTGGGGTGAAGGATGCATACTGGAAGCTTGCTGTTTCAAACTGCACAATGCCATTATGCAGCAGACTCTGCATGATGCATGATGCGACAGGCTTGGCATGGTGCAACCGACATTGTCTGAGACTGACAAGATTGAAGCCCACAGACTGCAGCACAGTAAGCAGCTTTGCCAATGATTCAAGTTAGATGTCTACTGCTTTCAGCAAACTGACAAGACAATATACTGTATACAAACCCTCAGTGTTTGCAATTGTGGTGAAAGGTTACCTGTAGGTGTTGAGCTTCCATGCAATCATATTGTCTGTTCCCCAGGATTGTTGCATTGTCATCATGTGGTTGCCCTCAAAATCTTCAAACACTGCAGCTTTGTCGAAGAGGCCCTGCCTTATCCAGACAGCATCTGATGATACTGCATTGGGCGCGGTTGACAGGCACCAGTCCAAGCAAAGACCAAAGGAACTCTGGCTGTGGTTTTTCAGATAGTACCTGAGCTTGGTGCCCTGCATACAAGCAGGCGCATGTGAAGCCCTGCTGCAACATACTTGGGGTTGGTTCACACAATAGTGATCCCACTCTACGACCGCTGTGATCCTAAATATATCCGATGGGAGGTTACCATGTCCACTATACAGGTTGCAGTGTTGTGCTGCTTGCTCTTTGTGGTTATTTCGAAGCACAGGTGAGTCATGGTCATTTGCGCTCTCCCTTGACTTTCTGCAACCATCAAGGATATGCGGCCGATCTTGCAGTCGATCAACCCGCGTTCTGCTACTCAAGCTGGCAAGTTGCTGGTCTGCAGGGATGTAAAACACGATACGAGAGGTTGCAACGATTCCCTGCGGCATAGCATTTGTGGCCTTGCCTTGCTTTCATGGCAACAGTCAGAAGGCATGCGAGTCAAGATGAGAAATTGGATGACAAGTGCATGAAGCTGTAATGGAAGCCGCGCATGCAGGCAGTGCTGAAGCTGGTCAAGATGCAGCCTCTTTGACTGCAACCCAGCGCAAGCAGACATGTACCGTACGGACCTTTTGCATAATGAGAACGAGATGCCCACAAACCGTGGGTCAATATTGATATGGCATGGCATGACACTGTCAACAGCAAGAGCCCGCGTTTCGATTCAAATTGCTTTGCAATCAATCGTACAGAACAAAATTGATAACTGGTGCCCTGATCATGATGCAATATAGTGTTACCACGTTGGCACTGGCTAGCTAGCTAGCTAGCCTAGGACTAGGGAGTTATGCCAAATATTAGTAGATGGACTCATGCAGCGGTGGATCATATAATGCATGGTAGCCCCATTCAACATCACCTGCCGCGAAAGATTCCCACCCAATGAGCACAAGGACGGCTTGGGTGTTCGTAGTGCATGTTCAGTGACTCCAGGGTTTATTTGAGGATTTGGTTGTTTTGAGGGTCGAGCCAAATTGAATTTGCCCTGATCGAGCGTCCCTCGTTTATGGTCTACCTAAGTTCAAATTAGCTGCAGCACGCATCAGGACGGTAGCGCATGCTGTGATCAGAATTGTCAGCGTTCAGACGCGATGCAGCAGTGTTTGGGTGGTTAGTGCCCTGACTGGCTGTGGAAGCAGCTTGTGTGCCTGCAGCAACAAGGTGCTGGCTTAGACAGGCAGCTGCAAGGCCTTACGTCGCCATGGCTCAAGCACAGGCGACGCACAACACTATCACGCTGAAAGGATCGACGAAGATAGTCACTGAGTTCTTCGCCTACGCTGTCAACAGGTGAGAAATCCTGCAACAGCCTGATCACCGAATTACTGATCATGCTGTCACAGACCTGCTCACTGGCCTAGGGTGCTGCAGTATTTTGTATCAGCGAGGTATCTACCCTCCTGACAACTTTGAGCAGCGAAAGCAGTATGGCCTAAGCATCATGGTTTCGACTGACACTGGCCTTACTGACTACCTGAGCACAGTGCTCGAGCAAATGTCGGGTATGATACTTTACATGCCAAAGCAGAAAAGCCTCAAAGATGAGCATTAGACGCCACTTATGCTGCTGCTGTGCAGATTGGCTTGTTCGTGGTGAACTGCAGAAGATGGTGTTGGTCATCACCAGCAGCGAGACAAAGGAAACTTTGGAACGGTGGACATTTGACCTGCAGACTGACAAGTCAGTCCTGGATGGCGGGTGAGTAAATGCAATTCTACATCCACAAACATTGCTTGGCTGTGCATGCATCTCATCCATGCGCGCACAGCAGAGGACGTTTGACTCATGAATGGAAGAGCTTGGCTAGTAGCACCAGACGAAGCTCCTGCAATATCCCGGCATTGAAAGTCAGCAAGACGCCCAGTTGTGTACATGCATCTTGGCTTCATTCATTGATGCCATGCAGGTCTGCCCCTGAAAAATCAGACAAGGAGATCACGAGTGAGATTCAGGCCATCATCAGACAGATCACAGCCAGCGTGACCTTCCTGCCCTTGCTGAATGATGCATGTGAGTAGTACCATCTAAGCCATCTACTTGACAATCCCCCTTGACGACATGGGCACTGCCATATGGGCTTGCTTTCTATATCATCAGGCCATGTGCAGTACAACATTCACATGTCTCCATTGTACAGACACAAACTTGGCACAGCCTGTCAGCAACCTAGCTGCTCAGTGTACAGCCTTGCACCTTGGATTTAAAGTCAAACAGCTTGCAGTGCCAGAGTCAAACTGTGTTCAGCGAGTATCAGACTTGCAGGCACCTTTGATCTACTGGTCTACACAGACGCAGCTTCAAATGTGCCCACAGAGTGGGAAGATAGCGATCCACGTTTTATCCAGAATGCTGCAGATGTCAAGCTTAGGTCCTTCACCACAAAGGTCAGAATGCCATACCCACTCAACTGCTGGCTGTCTGACGATCCCTTTTGCTGCTGCTTTCAGAAGACTTGGTTGCTTATGCCTTGTCGGAATCCAGCCTTTGCATCTGCATTGCATTTTCCCCTTTTGACTCCTATTGCTGCCCCCTCTAGACTCCTATTGCTGACAGGATCCCAGTTCAGTCCTGCTGGTGCATGCATGTCAGCGATTGGCCACTGCAGAAGCTTCAAGCTACAGATGTGTCACCTTGCGTTGTCTTTGTGCATGCAGGTCCATAAGGTGGATGCTTTAGTGTCATACAGAGCAGACGACGACTGATATGTGCTCACAAGCCATGTGTTGTGGCAAGATTAAATAGCCTGCACAGTGTCAGCAGGTGGTCGCAAAGCCCAACTTGAGTAGCCAGTAGAGCAACAGCAAATGGGTCTTCATAACCGGAAGCTTTCATTTTTGTGCTGTGTAGCAGGCAGAATCGGTTTTGACAATGCACAGTGTGGCTTACAGCGTATGGCCTAGGCCACGCAGCAGCATAGCGGCTCTCACTCATTGGTGTTGTGCTTATGAAGCCTGGCAAGATTTGCTTAAAGCAGGAGGGGTTGCATGAATACTAGTCAACCAAATCAACTCAGCAAAACAAACCAAGCAAACCGTAGCCTAGAAAGGACAGTAATGCATGAGTCTGATACATGCTGCCAGCAACTCCTGCAGCCTACCCTGAAACAGTGCTGATGCAATTTAAAGCATCTTCAGGCTTTCCTTGTCGGTTGAAATGTTCTCTGCAGCTGTGCAGCTTGTTTCCTGCGGACCTGCTTCCTGGCTGCAAAGAAAGCTGAGCTGTCAGGGTCCATTGCTGTCAGCTGTGCATGCTGCATACGTTCAAAGACCTGTTGCTCATCATCCTCGACTTCCAGGCCATTCTGCATCAGCAAAACGTTACAGAGCTTTGGTACACAGCAAGATTCCAGGTGTAATCAAAGTTACAGATGTCATGCTTGGTATACCCTGCTGTGCCTAGCTGTCAACAAGCGCAAATGACCAGTCTGTTTGATGATGGTGAGCGCCAAGACACATGCATGCCTCTGCCTGGTCTGCTGCAGCACCGCAAGCGATGCCAACACTGTTAAAAGCAACCACCACAAACACAGGTAATACATGTTCAGTTCATGCACCATGTAACACAGCAGAACAGACATCCCTTGTGGGCTAGAAAAGTAGGTGCAGCTGCGCAAAGGTAAACCAATGTGCTGGCATGTCTAGAAAACAAGACAAGTTCCTCGGACTGCCGGAAACCTTGTGTTTCTGACTTTTTGTTGGTTTCTGGTCAGGGTAGCCAAAGCTGCTTACCAGGTGAGTGGTATCACCAGACTGAGACGCATGGTTGGCAGCAAACCACGCATCAAAGGTATCAATCAGTCTCTTACAGGCTTCTGCTTCTGTCTGTGCCACAGCAGGCAGTCCAGACTGAAGCACCTTCAGCTGCTGGAACCCACTGCAGAACCACACAGACACTCTTGGAATCAGTGCACATTGTTCACAGCTTAGCGCAATTGTAAAAACAAAAACAATCCATAGAAACATAGCTCTACAAACACAATGTAGCTCTATTCAGGTGAAGACCGCAGACTGACTCAGTCTGCCAGCACTGGCTGGTGAACCATCACACATTGTGATTGCATCAACAGCACCTCAAAACTCTTTCTTCAAAGCCAGCATGGCATGAGCAGAACCTAATCCAGCCATTTTGCTTTGAAGAAGGTTGATGACAAAGTGAGGGATGCTGTACCATAACTTTGCTGCACAGTAAGTCAGGCCAGAATAACAGGATTGCTGTCTGTAAGTACACAACTGCATGTACGACAAAGTTGGACTTGTCCATACAAAGCATATACACACGTCTGCATGTCAAATGGTGCATCTAGAATTCCCCTTCTGCATCTTTGCGACAGGCATTGCCTGCCGCATATGTGATACTTGGGACTCAAACTCAAGCTCAGGCTCACTTAAGTCGGGAATCTCAGACTCACCTTCTGAACTTCATTTTGGCAGCTTTGAGAGTCTGCAGCAACTGATGTTCCTCACTGTCCAACACACCAGGCTCTCCCGCCATGCCCTCTGCCCTCTTGGCGCCAAGGGCCCTGGTGACGTCGTCAATTTCCCGCTTGGCTGCATTCACTGCTAGGCCACACTGCTTCAGCTCCTCCTTTGCTGCTTTGTGCTCTGACTGAATCTTCTTCACAGCCTGTGATAATGAAATGGAATGAATGATGCTCAATCCTCAATGCATGACTCATGTGCACATGCACAAGCATCATGAGAGTGTTTTTGACTATGGTGGTCTGCACGGGTTGTGCAGGATAACGCTAAACACGCTTGGCATTGTGTGCTGATGC
>JAABUP010001021.1_pt1 | contig 60054 bp, 82 predicted proteins | sample 5559201 | NCBI WGS metagenome assembly JAABUP01 (sample SAMN10711887, study PRJNA513373) | rock metagenome | isolation source: Antarctica rocks | place: Antarctica | reverse complement strand
GCCCTCACAGGACCCCTTTCTTAGCCCCCAATGAACCCCTCTCTGCCCTCACAGGACCCCTTTCTTAGCCCCCAGCGAACCCATCTGTGCCCTCACGTGACCTGTCTTAGCCCCCAATGAATCCCTCTGCGCCCTGCAGGCTGGAAGGCGTGGACTATGTCAGCACCTTCCAGGAGCTGAGGACCAAGCATGAGCAAAACAAGGAGGTTGTGCCCAACGCCTTCACCACGTAAGCCCACACCCCGGATCCCTCTGTCATTTCACCGTCAAACCCAAGACCATTGTGATCTCAAGACGATACATGGTTGGTTGTTTTGTGTAGACTGACAGAGCACCACTAGTTGTAGCTACATCAACGCACCTTCCTCCAGGTGCTCCACTGACTGTTGTCTGCAGTACACACGTCAATCTGGCGGTATGCAAACAAGTGCAATTACGTGATATGGAACGGGCTCTTACGCGGTATGTAACGGGCATTTACAGGGGTCCTGCAAATGGGGTGGCAGTGCAGCAGCGGTGGCGCAAAGATGCCAGGGCCTTGGAGCGGGAAGAAGAGGTATGCACACCCTGCCTAATGACTCATTCCGGTCTTTGGTGTCAAATGGTCATAGTCGGCCCTGGCAACCTTTGAAATCCAATAACATGTGAATAATGAAGTATGATATGACAACATATCTTGTAGTTTAGTCACGTCTAGAGCATGATGAAAGCAGAATGTGCACTATGCGAAATCTATGGCTAAGGCCGAAAGTTTGATCAGCTGATCCGTCGATCGATTAGGCTGGCGGAAAATAATGGAGTGTTGGTCTGAGCAGGGGCTGTTACGGCAGGCACCCCTCCGTCTGATCTCTCTGTGTAATTGAAAGCAGAAATGCTGTCAAGCAAACAGCTGTTGGTCTTAAGTCTGCCTGACTAAGCACAACTGCTGTCAGTTATGCTCAAACAGGCAACATATGACCAAGCGCTGTTTATTTGACCGCACTCCTGCTTTTGATCATACTGTGCTATCAGTCAAACAGCATCAATGTCTGTGTCATCCCAGTCTGGGCTGCCTTGTCTTTAGATTCTGTTATTTAGGCTTCAAACCTTTGCAACCTATATACTTGTCTTGATAGCAGCTCATGAAATTGTGCTTCACCAACAGAGCGCTCACGTGAGTGCTTTGTTGCGGGACTACTTCAACAAAGAGGACGACGATGATCCAAGAAAGCGTCTTTCTGCATTCTGCCCTTTCTGTAGTGATGTAGATTGCATAGTTGTGCTCAAGTCGCTCCTGTGTTGCTGGACTATTTGATTGAAGAGGACTACGGTGATTCCAGAAGAGCCTCCACCTCATGACATTGTGCCTCCAACATGGTGCTCAAGTTTGTCCTTTGATGCAGGACTACTTCAATGAAGAGGATGATGATGATCCAAGACGAGCGTCCACCTCGGGCAAGCGCCCCTCCTCACCAGAGCTGCACTCAGATGGGGTGGGCCGCCCCTTTGTCAAGATGCGCTCTGCCTCACCCCCTGCACAGCGACCACCCTCCAAGGTATGGGACCCAAACCCTATATATGCCCTATACTCTCTCAAGTCCTTGCTCATATCATAACAGTCCTAGATGGCCCTTCATCAACCCGTCTTCCTCCATTTGTCTTCTTGTGTGTGTGTGTGTGTGTGTGTGTGTGAGTTTGTGTGTCAGAGGCCCTATTCAGCCAGCACATTGCAGAAGGCCTGTCGGAGCGCTCTCTAGTAGTTTGAGTACAGGTTTCAACCATGAAACAGAAGTTGCTGTAGCAGTAATGATGTTGCTGCATCTCCAAGAGCTGCTCATCCTTCAAGAACTGCTCCAGTCACAATATCAGTCAACAATTTCACCTCTTCTAGGCGTTGGGAGTCATCAGGGGAGTCAACAGACAATGACTAGGCAATCAACATATACCAAGCACTGATTGCCATATCAGCACTGTGCGGTGTGTGATGTGAAAGTGCGACGTGATTTTAGCAGCGGGCTGATGTGTTTTGTTTCCTGTTGTCAGGGTTCCAGTCAGCAAATGTCAAATAGAAGGCCTGACCACGGCTCAAGGGCTTCTCTGGAGAGGGAGGGGGACAGGGGTCCCAGGGGGGGCAGGCCTGGGTCTGTGGTGGCCCCCAGCAAAGGCTTGAGAGCTGTCTTTGCTCCCCTGGTGGACTATGGAGATGACAGTGATGAAGAAGAGGAGCCTGCATCACCAGGTGACATCCATTTGCTCAATCCTTCAGTCGTAGTTTTTGCTTGCTGGCTTGCTTGCTTGCTCACTGCTTTGATCCTGCATGCATGTGTTTATTATGGCTTCATTCATCCTTCATCCATCCGTTTTATGGATTTGGTCTATTGTGCAATGAGCCAAATGTCCCTGAACCAGCATCGAAAGTGTTGGATTTACAAGGTAGAGTGGGCACCCATGAGTGGTCCTGGGATTGCGAGCCAGCTTGCCGCTAGAGTAGCAGTCACAGAAACAAATTCTGGGGTGTTTGTGTGTTCTGTGCAACCCACCCAAAAACAAGTATGAAAACAAAGGCAGATGCCAATGTGATTGGCCGCGCAACAGCATTATCATGGCGATTATGCCAGTTATGCCATCAGTCATGCCAAATATTAGTCACCTTCAGCTCCCGCTAGGACTAACAAGATCATGTCTACAGGCCAAGGCATAAACTCATGAGGGGCAGCTAGCTTCCTGTGAGACAGGACCCCAACACACTTACAGCACACAAGCTGCATCGGCGGCGGCAACTTTGTCGACCAGAGTATGCACTAAGCATGTGTCTGTTGGCTGCAGGATCAGCAGGATCAGGCTCTAAGCGACCAATAGGGCCGCAAGAAGCTCCAAGGGACATGTCCAAGCGCCCCAAAATCAGCATCAACACTAGCACCTTCACACACCAGGATCATGCAAGAGATGCAGAGGTCAAGGAAGGCGCTGGGCAGGGCTCTTTTTGGAAGAGGCGATAGCATTCTGCATAATGCTCATGGCGTTGTGCAGTCCAGAAAGCAAGTGCAATTGTGATATTGGGCTTTCCTCACCCTGAGGCAGACAAAGCATGCAGCACAATCTTGTCTTTTTCATTTAGCACCTTACAGTCTGGGGTGTGGAGCCAGTTGTGACTCATCAGACATCCTGGCTTGAAAGCACAGGTGTAGCACAGGTGTAGCACAGGTGTAGCACAGGTGTCTTGGTGTCCAGTATTTGTACCATCAGTGGTTTGTACTCAGTGCAGTGTATTGTGTTCTACCAGACTATTATTGACATGATCCTTTGACATCCTGGTAGGTGGCGTTCTGTGACAATAGTGTCAAGCTTTGATGTAAATACCTGGGCACAGCTATATAGATTTGCCTAACTGATCACATTCAAAGTAACGCCTCGAGTTGTAACGCTTGCTACAATGTTAGCCTCGTTTCGACGAAGCCGTGTATGCGCTTGCGCAAGATGCGGCCATGAGATTTCGCAGCGCGCATTCCAGCGGTCTCACTAGTCATTTCAAAGATGATGGATGGACCTTTCGCGCTGAACACCGATGGCACCGCTCGTGATCCTATCGCGTTTCAGCTCGCGCTAAAAAACGATGCGGCCAAACTGCAGGCCTTACAGTCGGAGCCGGACGTGCTGCAGATCGTGCTCGGAGACGACATACATGCCATGCAGAATATGCTCAGATCGGCTTATCAGGTGCCAACAGCAGTGACTCTTAGGCCTTTCACCCTCAGACATAACTGCATAGCTCCTATCGAAAGCCTTTTCGCGCAGGCAGAGCAATCGAGGCGCAAGAGGCAACAGAAACGCCTTTCAGAGCGCACTATAGATGCCCAAAGAGTGGATGCTACAGTCCCCAGGTGAGATACACAGTAAGAATTAGGCCTGCCAGCACTGCCTTGTTACACTTGCTTTGGGTCCATACGAGCTGGCACTCAGCGTCGAGTGTGTATCAGCTGCGGTCTCTCAGCAGGTAGTTGAGACACTCAGCTTGACTTGTTGTTGTTGACCGCAGGGACACTGTGCAGTTATATGAGCAGCTGTATGAGTCTGGGTTGCAGTATGGCAAACAGAGGACAGAGAAATTACAGAAACACTGCGTTTTTCTGCACGGAATCCAGGACACTTGTATTTTGGCAAAATACAGCAGGGATGCCTGTGCTTGGACGTGAAACGCTGTAGCCACTCTCTCAGCAGATGGGACTCAAGAACAGAATGCTGCCGTTGCAACACTTCGCACCTGCGAAGCCAATGTAAAGTCTTGAGGCAGAGCATGTGTCTCATCTGCAGGATGCTGGGCTATGTGCATGCACTTTGACAATGCTATCTGCATGCACTTCGACAATGCTGCAGGTGCCATATAGGTTTGCGCATTTGTGGTACCGGTAGTCTTGATCTCATGAACTTGCTAATGCCGCACTGCGCTTGCAAGCCATGGTGCTTTGGCTGCACAGCTGCAAGCGCTGCATCTGAGGAATAACCACAGCGGTGTAATCCAACCTTGAAGGTGAAGGAAAGTTAGAAGATGAGATGCACTGTTGCGGTGATTGACTCAGGCAATTGCCAAATGCAACACCAGTATTTGGCTGGACATCAGGCATGGAGCTAGTCATCCTGAGACTGCACAGCAGTCCCTGACAGAGTAGCACGGTTCTACTTCCATTGCATTTCAGCAGAACAGAATACTTGAAGGCGTACACAAATTAGCAACAGTTGCTTCAGCAAGATGCCTGAGATTACACCATATGCTGATTACCTTGCGTTGTGTGTGCTGGCTCCAGCCAGTGTCACAGCAATGTACTGCATGCAGGTAAATAAAATAGATGTTACGCGCACTCCAGATCTGGATATCCGGAGTCTTACATCACTTGTGTGCCACAAGAGACAGCACTTGCCACTGTGAATGAGCCGAAGTGCCATTCAAAGCTGCCAGCTCGACTTGATCACATTCACGCAAGCACCAAGTGTACAGCGTGCAGCCTCTGCAGCCTCCCCATCAAGTTTAGACGGTTGCCCAACAAGGTTGAACCTGAGACCATTCCGCTTCTAGGTATTGTTGTTTCACTTTGCTGCACGTCTTGTTTGTGATCAATTGGTGTAGTACAGTGCAGATTATGACAAAACAGCAGAAAAGGTCTGAGGCTGAGTGCATGCAATGCAAGGGGGACAGGCAAAGCCAGCGTGTGCTCAAATGACTGTTTTCACAAGACACCATGGTGACGCAGCTCCCTTGATTAGCTACTGATTGAGCTGGTAATGGCTGCACAGCGCCTTCCGCTCCCTGCAGCAACTGACATAGGCAACATACTCAAGGTACTCTACAGGGCATTTAAATTGGCTTTTGGGTCCGTAACAGCAAGCACTGCCCATCCTGCCTGAGGCCATGTGCTCCACCTCAAGTTCAGACGTTTTTCTCTTGTTTCTGGTACAAGCCGGTGTTGCCGGTGGACCCTCCAATATGAGTCTGTGCAAAGCTGAGTATCTGTCAACGGTCAATCCCACCTTTGGGGGTAAGCCTCAGAGCATCATGCAGAACCAGTCCTGCAAAGTATCTGGCTGCATCACGCCAAGCTCGGTTGACTCCATAGTCTCATCAAAACAATCCTTTAGGTTGCTCAAAACCCTGTCGATCAGCCGGGGCTGGAAAACCTCCATATTCCCCCAAAAAGGCAGTTGAAGCTCTCACACTGAGCTGCTAGCTATCGTAGGACAACACCCTTACTGTACCCAGGAATGGCTGAGCAATATAGTCATACAACTTCACTGGTCGCGTCAGCATCAGCGGATGCTCTTAAAGCCATGGGAAGTCAGGCAGAAGGGTCAACGAATGTAGCTACTGCCGAGAACCCTCACAGAGCGCGCTGAGGCGTGCTTCTGCCGAAGATTGCCCACTTGTGACACTTCCATGAAGTGCCCTACCCCTAGTTGTGAGGGCTTGTCTCCTGCAGGCTGAACTGGTATACCTACGTAGAGAAATTTTTTGTTGAATCAGCCCCGAACTCAGAAACACCGGCTGATCACGTTCATGGCTTCACCAAACGGCCCGCGTACAGCCAGCTTGCGTTCAGGACAGCCTTCACTCAGGACATAGCTGTCACTTGCGAAAAATTCACTTGCCAAATTTCACGCGCTTGAACTTTGCACGCACGTCGTACTTATCTGAACGAGCACACAGGCTGTAGAAACACAGGCTACGTGATGATGCTGCGTTTCTACTAATTGAATTCCAGGAGCGATCACCACAACGTGCAGCACGACTTTTCACCGCTACGTATTGGTGCTCCTATGGGTACATCGCTCGAGTCGAGCTTGTCAACATGTTGACAGAACTAACGACCTGAGAAAGCATCGTGAGCACTACAAGCATCAGGCAATATGGCTTTGCTTAGCTCGAGCACGTTGCAGCTGCCGATATCCAGAAGCAACCTTTGCCTGCATGCGCACACCGTCTTACCACACTTGGTCCAACCGATCACCCGTCCTCTGCGAAACAGCATTGTCACAAGAAGGAGTTGTAGCAGAGGATGCTGTTGTTTATCGTATTCGAGCTCCATGTCTGAGCCTCTGCCTGCAGTCATTTCACAGCCACTCCAAACACTGGCAGCAATTCCTGCCCAGACGTCAGCAGCAGGGGCTCCAGTGGGCAGCATCGCTGCACTTTTACTACTCCTCACAGGGTAGGTGCAGGCAAGCAGGTACTTCGGCCTGCTCAAACCTTACTATTGCAACGTTGCTGAAGCTGCTGCTGTTTGTCAACTCACAGTGTGTTCCCTTCAATGCACACCACCCCTCATCACTCCTGCTCAGCGACTCTTGTTGGAATTCAAGGGACAAGAACTTGCTGCACTGCCTGAAGTATATGGCTGCAGGCTTGCGGTATGGCGCTTCACAGCCTATGGGCGACTGCAATACATCACTGCAGCAATGCTGGGTAGATGGGTTCCAAAGGGTATGCTGGCATTGCTGCTTTCACATTGGAACCTCAGCAACAGCTCCCAAGGCACACATCCCTAGGACCATTGTCAAAGTTGCGCTGACATCGTTGTCTGCAACAGGATGATCTTTGTGCACTTTTGCTGTCATTGTCAGCACTGTGCCTGTTCAGTCCCACATGTCAGAAGGTGACGCAAGTGTTGCACAATCCATCATGCTGGCCCAACAGCGTCTGTTTACAGGATATGTGATGAAATGCAGGTGGCGCGAGGGTTATTCAGGTGGGAGGCGGCAGCCGAGATCTGTATTACTACCCAAAAGATACTGTCCTGGTCACAGCTATGTCCCCAAAGCTCAAGAAAGGTCTGCGCCTCTGATTCTTGAGGTGTCCTGCAGCTGCCTTGCCAATGTCAATGTGCAGCACTTGTTTGCGACATCGACATTCTCATTGCAACACATGTTAGAGAAAGTCTGCTATTGGGTGCATGCATTCATGCCTCTGCACCTCTCGGCAGCACAATTTGATCTAGACCAGATTCTCAAGGAAAAGCGACCGTCTATGTGAAGCCTCAAGAGCCTGTATCAGAAGCAGAGCACTCACTCAATGGAGGCATTGCAGAGGTGTGACAGAAAGCACTGCAGTCAAAGTGTATGTGTAGGACTGATGGGTCAGGCAGCGATACAAGCTGGAGTCCCTGTTGATGTACGCCTGGAGACACCAACCCATCTCAGCTTTCAGGTGCCTAAATTATGCACATCTTATGTTATATCTGTATTGTATCATGTTGAGTTGTTCGTCACATGTTATGTTGTATATCACATTGCATTATGTAACATAATTTTAGTTATCATCGATCACATTATACTATATCATATCTTGTCAATGATATGCCACATTAGTGTTGGGTTGCCTCCCCAGCGGGTGCTGCACTGCTGCAGCAGCTCAGCTACCTCTTCAGATCATCTCCAGATCATCTTTAAGTCGCCTTCAGAGATCAGTCAGGATACGCTCGAAACTTTAGCACACACCCATCATCTCCTGGGCTGGCACATCGCAAGGGACAATTCAGTTGCCACAGCGCACTATTGCATGCCTATGCAGACGGCTTGCACTGACTGCAGGGCAACAGCAGTGTGGAGGCTGTGGTCTGCCTCCAGTCATTGCACACTCTCCCTGATTTGCCCAGGTTCTTGGCAGAGACACAGAGAGTGCTCAAACCTGGTGCACCTTTCATCTTCTTGCAAGCAGGTTTGTCAGCCTTCCCTGCATCACCATTGCTTATGTGACAGCATGCATGAAATTGAGAAAGGCAATGCATAGGATGTGAACACATCTGCCGATACAACGGCCTTGGCTCGGATGAAGCTGTGCCTTCAGTTATGCCCAGGGGCCATCTGCTTGCACAGGACTGGGTCAGCATCAGACTATTTGCCATGTGACAGTCTCACTGTCTTTCTTTCTGCCCTTTGTGGTCACTCGTACAGTTCTGTGCTGCACACATACATGTTGCTGATGCAAGCATCAGCTTTGCTGCAGCTGACACAGAGGCCTGTGAAATGTGCTGCGTGCTGCTCGAACTCTGGCTTGTGGCTTCTACACAAGGCTGTTGCAAGCCCTGACTTGACCAGATTGTGGCCTGGTGCATGCATTGCTTGTACCTGTGGCGTTGCTTGTAACTGTTGCATTGCTTGTACCTCCATTCTGGCAAAGCAGGGTTCCAGCAGACGCAGTCGTGTAATGAGTATGTAAATTTTACTGTTTGATTGCGCTTTAGTGTTATCATGTTGTCAGTAAGAGTTTTGCTGGTCTGCAGTGAAAGCAGACGGCTTGTCTGGCGCAGCTCAGCTGCTGTTGGGTGGTGCCGGGAAGGTACTTGGTAAGTTGCTTGCATCATTTGCTGCATGCCATTGTTTTGTCGTGTCAGTAACGCAATGATACAATGGCAAAGTTTGCAAGATTGCGATGCAAACAGCCCTGTCACAGTGTGATGCCCTTGGTCAGTTTTCTTTGCATGCAGACACTCAGCAAGATACAGCTTGCATGGGCTAAACTTAGTGCGCTTGCTGCAATAGTGCTCTGCCTCTCACATGTATCACCTGTATCAACAGCAGTCAAAGTGTTTTGTCCTGTACACCAACAGGCAATTTCACTCAGGCAGCTTGTGACTGCAATGTTGTGAGCTGTAGCTAGCACCATTACAGTGACTTTGCTATCTGTTTTCAGTGACTTTTCATGGCAAGACTGCTAGCAGAGTTTGCAGTCTGTCATAAAGAGTTACGGAATGGAGTTCAAAGGAAAGTCGTAGCAAACTCCTAGTGCACAAACAAAGTCATGGTGCACATAATCACTAGTAGGCTGCTGCTTGAGGCAGAAGTTGTGGTGAGTAACAGAAGCTCTGGACCCTTCTTTGCAGATCTGTCAGCCTTAGAGAAGATGAAAGAAATGAGTGGGTTTGAGTCTGTAGAGTGGGACATTGCTCTGTCTGGCCAAAATCCCCATGCCATAGGCGTTGCAGTCAAAGCAGGCAGTGACAGGGAGAATGATGAAAGGGAAGCCGCATTTGAGCAGAGGGCAAACAAGAGCAGTAGGAACAAGAAGAAGTCGGTCAAAGCTGGTTTTGGCAAAAGCATGTGACATTGTAACAAGTAAGTAGTGTGTGAGATGACTGTTAGGTGTGTTGCAGACGACTACGTCGTCTCCTTAAAGTAGGGCACTAGTCCCCAAGCGTTTCTGAGACTAAATCTGAACTATGAAACATGTTATTGCAAAAAATCAATAGTGACGTGATTGTATGCCCAAAAACACTTTTGAAGACGCTGTACTTTACAGTCATTGAGGGTCTGGATTTCAGCATGCTGGCTCTGATGAGATATAGACATTTCACATTGACATCTATCTTTTGTTGACATGGTCTTAGCTGCAGCTGTGGTACGCTAGAGGACAAAAGTTGCCTAGTGTTTGAATGCATTGCATACCGTGTCCCTTATACATGACTTAGACTTGTTAATGTATCACCCAGGCGCAGGTCATGATGATTACAGCCACGATGTTGCTTGTGATAGCCCATGAAGTGCTTATGCAGCCTGAAAACTGCTGACTTTTGCTGCGGGGTGAGTGTAATGAGTGAGCTCACTGTGGGGACTCTTTGCATGGCTTTGGTAGTGGAGCTCAAGCATGCCATGGTAACAAATTTCAAGTTGATATGTAACTAGTTATAATGACCAAAAACAACCTACTATGGCTGGCCAAAGCTTGCAATCGTCTTCTTCTTCTCTCTTGATGTAAATTGCACTGCAACTCTCCTTGATTAATGTACTTCTTGGTGCAAATAATAATAATAATAATAATTAAAACGCTTTCCAGCTCATGATGAGCTAGGTACGTGCAGGACAAGTCTTGTCTCTCCAGAGCAGCCTGTCTTGTGCATCCCTATAAGGCCTACTAATACGACAGTTTTGACAATCACGTAATGCAACATCATTGAAACTAGACCTAGGGCGGCCAGGTGGGCGAAGCCCCTTGACTTCACCAAACAAAAGCTTCTTAGGCAATCTATCGTGAGGCATCCTGAAAACATGACCTAGCCACCTGAATCTTTTGCCTTGCAGCTGAGACTCCACAGATAGGGTGTTGCACCTATTCAGTATGACAACATTTGGCACATGATCGCGCAAGGATATGCCACAGATGCGTCGCAAGCACTTCATCTGAAAAACAGCCAAAGGGCTAATGTGTTGTTTCACAACAGCCCATGTTTCTCCAGAGTACAGCAGAACTGACATGACTTGGTGCAAAGTCAGCAGCAGAACTCAATCTACAGCTGTACAAAAGTGCCAGCACTACTGAGTACACAATGCCGCTGAAACCCAAAAAAATACTTCAATTCAACCCAGAAACAGTTTAGCTTAAAAACAACAGTTTTCCATATCTAACTTCCAGCATAAAAAACAAAGTTGCAGCTGATGCTTCAAATCAGCTCAAGCCGAGGTGATCAAGATGATTTGTACACATGTTTTGCTGACAATGTACCTCAATGCACAAGTGTTACACCCAATTGAGCCTAAAAATTCACTCTGGCAGATCTCCCATGGTAGGTTCCATCCTCAGTCCTGCGTTTCTGAAATGCAGCATGCACCGTAGCCTTGATACTTCTGCATCATGTTGATGTTGACGCTGATGGCATGCTGTGCAGCAATGGTCATGCTACAATTGACCATGAACAACACTTGCGCGCTGCTAATCTCTGCAAACCTCAGCCAAATACGTCATTTGCAATGACCTCAGACTCACGGACGCCAGACCTTCCGGATGCCACACAGTTTTGCGTCCAATCATCCATTCTGGCAAGTGCAGAGGCCTGTGACCAAACTGAACCTGCATGTGGCATAACTTACAGTAAGTGAAACAAGTGTTGTGAGTGCGAGGAAAGCAAATCACTGACTTGAAGAAGCAGAACTGCATCATGAACCAATGCTGCCACTTAGGTGCACGCCTACAAGCACGCATATGCGCAGCACTGCAGGACAACTTTGGCAGCACAGAATAAAGTTGAAGTCTTCTAATCACTTGAACCGGTAAAGCAACAAGGCTGTTGTCTTATCTGACCCAAAAATTGGACAATCTAAAAATCAATGCAAAGAGAGCTCTGCGCATCAGGCTACTTGTGTTGGCTTGTCTTTGTCAAAGCCGTACAAGGTCTTTATGCACCTGACTTGGTATGAAACTGCTGTTCCCAAAACCTTTCAAGAGAACCATTTCTTGCTCCTGTACCTGATGTAGCAGGTTGGCTTGAGCTAACAGCTGCAGCATGCAGAGGCTCTGCAGACGGGTCCCCTTCCTCTTCTGCCAGAGCATTTCCCATGGCTAAGACATCTGGGGCTTGTGGGAATGCATGGACTACGGACACGCTTGCTTGCCACAGTGTCATGACCTACGATGTGGAGGAAGCTGTCAGCTTGCTGGGTCTGAGAAAGCTGGTCATGCATGGTGGTGGTCATCATCCAGCAGAAGCAGGTGTGACCAGGGTGACAGCTTCTGGGCAACTGTATGCATGATGGGATTTGCATTCACAGTGACACAATCTCTGAGTGGCCCAGGCATGAATGAGGGAAGGTAGGCAGGGAAAAGGCGAAACGGGGAGGGGGGGAAGAAAAGTGGGGGGGGGGGGTATCTTTGTGGAGGAGGCAGAGGGAGGGGCGCTAGATGGGCTGAAAGGGTGAATGCGTGAAGCCGCAAGCAGGATAAGGACTTACTTCATGACCCACGGAGCCCATGTATTGAAAGTATCGCCGATTTGCTTCCAAAGTGCAGTTCTCCAACCGCCTCAAAATCTTATCCTCGCAGGTTTGCCGAGCTTCCAATTCCCCGTTGCTGAGTTCGAGTGCTGGTTCACTGTGCAGCTGCTGCAGCAGCTGCTTACGTAGCTTTGATAGCTGCGTCATGTGAGCAATGTACATGCGTCTGTGAGAGAGAATGGCTCTCTTTTGGTCTTGTGTGAGCTGCAGAATGCGCTGCATAGCAATAACATCCAGATTGAGAGCCCACAAAAACATGCCTGAACTCAGGGCATGCAACATGTGACACAGTGCACCGTGTAACACAGGAATTGCTTCAAGCACAGGAGGAACAGTTTGGGCTGAAAGGGTGGCACAAAAAATGTAAAGCATGGCCACAATTCAACACAAGGATGTGTATTGCACAAGGCAAAGATGCAAGCAAGCACTCAGCGGAGCTTGACTACAAGCCCACAGGCATGTTTGCTGATAATACAAATTACACGTGGGGTGCTGAACACTGACCTAGCCGTACAATAAGTCCATACATACATGTTCACGAGGCAGTGCTGTCAGTGCTGTCTGCTACACAACAAATGCTTGACACCTCACAGTCATGCAACTTTTTGACCTGAACCGAACAATAACAATAGCAATGTTCACTTCCCAGCTCATCATCAGCTGGGAATTGCAGGCAAGTCTTGTCTCTCCTGAGCAATTCTTACCAGCAAGGCAAACCAGTCAGGTGTGCGCTGCAACAGAGCTTGCTCTTCATCAGCTTGTGCTCTCCCAGTGAAGATTCTGCCCCATTCCCTGGGGGTGGCCCGGGCCATGAGTGTGTGCAGAGTGCAGAACTCCTGAACCAGCTGCCCAAGCTGTAAGCCTTCCTCAGGGGCGATGTCCTGTCCAGTAGCCAACAGAAGCTTCGCCATTTTGTTGACGTACCCCTGAACAGCATGTTAAAGGTGGTGCACAGCTTCCAGTACCACACAAACATTGTGCACTCTTAGCAGTCAGCAAGAGTGCTTCTTGTCTTGTATGGATGGCTGTGGGCTTTCTGCAATGGCACTTGACTGAGCACAGCCGAAATCTCAGGCAGAGCCTGAGCAGCTGCATGAGCAACTGTGTGAGCAAGCTGCCAAGCAGCTGTACTTCATGGTACAGCAATGACAGTGTGACAAGCGCTGCATGATGCCTGCACAGCAGATTAGACTCTTGACGTTCTGTCTTTGCCTACGAATGCCACAGGGGCAACAGTAAAAGACCTTCCACAAACCTTGTCTGAGTGCACAGCAGTCAGACCCACCTGCCGAATGACTGCAAGCTGTGGGTGTGTCATTTTGGCTACTAGTTGACAAGCCTCCTCTTGGCCTGGCAGCAAACTGCAGGTGAGCAAGGTCCCCCACGCGGTCCAGGGCGTCTGTAACAAGGCATGCACTGAGGAATCTAGCGCTTGTGGTGCCTGCAAGTCAGGAAACTCTATAGTTGCCCTGAGCCAGGGTGTAAAGTTGCAACCAGTCAGGTTGTCGAGAGTGCCATGCAAGACAACAGCAAGCTTAGTCTGTGACGCAGCAACAGATTGGCGCACAGGCAGCCACTGAAGCGAAGTTTTGCATCTCTTGTCATGAATGGACTGCTTGTGACAGTCGTTCCAGTTTGAAACCCCTCATTTCATGAATCAGAGGCTGTATAGAACTTCTGTATTGTGCAGGCAGGAATGCTGAGACAGTTTTTGAGAGGAGTGCTTGGTGATGAGTGCTTGACTTACTTGGCCTGTCGCAAGGACAATTGGCAGTAGCGATTTGTTTTCATGCTTTGATGAGAGGATACGACTTAGGCCCAACTTTGAGGGGCTACGGCTTTCTGCTTGAAAACGCTTCAATGCTGCTTTAGTCTGAGCCAGCTCTGCCTCCAGCTTTTGCTTCTGAGCCTACAACACATGCAAAGTCTCGTTGATGTCATGCCATGACGCAGATTCTAGTTTGACAGCTGTGCAAGCATGCCAACCAGCGCTACTGTCACCTTTTGCTTCTCACGAAAGCGCTTCTGGTGCCGCCTGTTCAACTCCTTTGCTCTCTCCTTGGCATTTTGCAGGAGTGGTTGGGACCTGGGCTGGTCAGCAAGCAACAATTGCTGAGGACTATGAGTCAGGTCCGTATCAAAGCTGCTGGCAGGCGTAATGTCCCAGCGTGGGCTAACAATCCCGCAACTGTCCAAATACTGCCGCCCCTCATCGTTCGGGTAACCCACAAGCTCGTCCAAAAAGTCAAGATCTGCCTCCTCGAACACGAGGGCTTGGTCGAAATCGCCAAGTGGGCCTAGCTCTGCGGGTTGCTGCTGAGCCTGCACTGCTTGCATCACTTCCGACGCTCGCCCCTTGCAAGCAGAGACCCAACGGAAGAATCGTCGAGAAAACTCTTCGCTGCCACCCTAACGACGCTGCGACACTAACGCTAGCGCTGTTGGTGTTGGCGGAGCAGGAAGACACAGGCACTGTGCTGCTTCTCACGGTCGACAACACGCCTGACTGCCAGCTTCAGCTGGTGATGCAGTAAAGTAATGTTGTGGTCACCCGTTACGCACCCGAAGCGACGTTCGAAGGTGGGTGTCGGAGGCTCCGACTCGGAGAAAACCTCGTTCCATGATGTCATGACTCATGAGGTAAGATCTGCATTGGCTTGCTTATGTCAGTCCCGTGGCCGCGTGGGGACTGTGCTCAGCTCTTTTCAATCCCGAACGTCTCTTTCTTAGGTATGAATCCGAAGACAGCTTCTCAAAACTCTAAAAGTTGCACTAGCGAGCAAGCTTGATGAAGGGAAGGAATCAGTGTAAGTGGACATCAGTTGACAAAACATGGGGCTCAGCTTATAGGCATGAAATGCATTGTCATGCATCTCGCAATAAGTCTTGCCAACCTGCTATGCTGAGTGCTGAAAGCTGCTTTACAGTCTCGTCATTTCAGAAAGGGCCCGGATGTGGAGCCAGTTCATATCTGAAACTGGTATAATCTGGTACAAACTGGTATAATGCTCAGTGTAGAGCGTGTGGCGGTGCGGTACTGGCGTCCTCCTTCATTACAGCATCGCTACTGCAATTTCTTTGGTGCTTTGTTGTCGAACGCCTTGATCATTTAGTGCTTGGTGTATGTCGACCTCCCAGTTATTGCCTGATGAGTCCTAAAGACAGGAAATTTCCTGTACCTTGAGGCCATTTAAACAGACACTTGCCTTGTACCTATTACACATGTAGTTGTACCATATATCACAGTCCACATGCCCTATCACTTGTGGTATGACCTTCTGCAATATGCTGTCCTCTTGCGCATGGTGGTCCCTGCCTTGTGCCTGTGATGACGCACATGCTTCTGTGAGATTTCTGGTGGCCCTTCTTCTTGCGAAATGCGCCCTTCGTCCCGCCCGATGCAAAACTTCTCAGGTGTGCCTTGAAAGCACCAGGAACATATTGTGACAGACTAGGCCCTGTTCATGTAAATAAGCCAGTCTAGTGAACCAATCTCAGGTGACTCATAGCTGAGTCTGATTCAACCAAGTGAGACTGAACTTGGAGCCGCCAGTCATCCATATCAGATAATACCGTTACACTTTTGTGTGTCTACACACAGCCTAAGTGCGGAGTACTCATGAAACTCTGTTGTGCATAAAACCTCCCGGATGCTTCCTCGCTTGCCGCTACAACTGCTGCTGAGCCAGTGGGCAGTGACCGGCACAGGCTGCACAACCTCCTTTTGATTTGAGTCAATGATTGCATCAACTGAAGCTATAAAGACCTTCTCTGCAACGCTGCATACGATTGTCTCCAAACATGCCTGCTCTTGCTGACAACTGCTGATGGGCCTGCTACTTTCACTGAGGGTGCAGTCTAGCTGACAGCTGATGGCGTAGCTTTGCTTATCTTCTTCTCAGGAGCAACTGCGGCAGTGGCAGCAGCTTCAGCTTCACATCCTTGCCTTCTGCAGCAAGCAGTGCACTCCTGTCCGGCGGTCATACACAGCGGTCTTGTCTGTCATCAAGCACTTCTAAGCATGTTTTACCTCAAGACCTTCAAGCGCACGCAGTTCTGTTTCGCAGCAGCAAGCTTTAGCCACTCTTGATCAAGCGGATCCTGAGCAGCACTACATGACATAAGCACTATTGCCAAAGAAGCTGAGCGGGAAATGCGCATGTTCAAAAGTCTTGGAACGCAGCTCTTACAGAGTTTGTTGCACAGCAGCATCTTCCTTCTCACTATTGCCTACACTGATTGTGAGCCCAGATCCCGGTTGTGCTTATCACACTGCCGTGATGCGGGCTTTCCAACGAGGTTTGCGGCACCTTTCGCTGGCAATGCCTGCGACGGCAATGAATGGCTTTGCTGTCGACCACAGCAAACGAGCAAGAGCCGCTCCTGTGCGTGTGTGCGTTTCACCTGCTGTTGCCGTGTTCGACATTAGTCACTTGCACCGAACTTTGATCGCTACTGATGTTTGTCGACATACAACAGAACAGGGGTATATCGTGCTGATTGCTTATTGCAGCAGCTTGGCTGTCAACACTGCATCGCCGCACCGCGCTGTAATGAACCTGTGACATGCAAGTCACCTATATTGAATATGCTGTGCCCGAGGCTTCGACGCATTGAGATCTGATGTCAAGTAAAAGCAGCATACACATGGAACAGTTGCAAAATGACCTGAAAACCGTCCTTAAGAATTGGGACGGGAAGGTACAGCTGGCCGACCTTCCGTCTCGGTGGGAAGCCACGCACGGCACTCGGCTGAGTCTCGCAGCCTATGGTGTGTCTAACATCTCAAGCCTGCTCGACAGATGTCGCACTATATGCAGGTATGTAAGCATTCCGGTTCAATCCCTACCTGAAAAACCTACCTTTTGAGGTATACTCAGCCCGGTTTGGCGTTTTGCTTGCAGACTGGAGCGAATCAATGGGGTGCAGGTAGTGAGTCTAGTGTACAACCAGAGCGCAGTGTCAAACTTCGTCGCCACCATACAACAAGAACTGCACAAAAGCAGGCGGCATGTATCGTCTGGGCTTGTAGTAAACCAGGTTTGTCAACAGCTTGGCGTTCTGGAGTACAAGGAATTGGGTTTGGGCAACCCTCACCAGCTGCCAATCCTGCGGCGTCTCAGCGAGCTTGAAAGCCGTGTTGTGACATACATCACCTCCTATATAACCACCAGGTAACAGCTTGACGCCGCCGCTGCTTTGACAGTGCCACTGCCTTAAAATATCAGTGGTTTATGTTGTCTCCAAAATTGCCTGCTGCAGGATGCTGGCCTCAGTATATGACATGGAACAGACCATATGCAGCTTTGAAGGTGTAGAAACTTTTGACGCATTGACCATTGGGCCAATCACAGAGCACCCTCTGGTGCGGACATTGTTCAAGCTTCCTCCAGACCAACAGGAGGTTCTGCAGGTTTTTTCTGCCTTACGTGCTGTTGCACTCTAAAGCTGACCTGCGTCTGCAGCAAGCAGACGCAGTATTGGAACTTTGCAATGATGTCTGCAGCAGAAGCTGCTGATTTTCAAAGGTGAAGTTCAGCTTCAGCTTTCTAATGCAATGTGACTTGCGTCAGGTGACAACTATTGAGGTGATGGAAGCTCTCAACCGCTTGCTGCATCGTTCAAACCGCAAGAACATTGCCTTTGGGGACATTGCTCAGCTACTAGCTGATAAGCGTGGAGCTGATCCCATGGTGAGTCTCCATCGCTGCTCATGCTACAGCAACAGATCGTAACATTCACTTCCTACTGGCAGACCACGCTCCAAATCTTTGCTAGCTGTGTTTTGTGTTGCCTGATCTATTGAGAAAGACTGACTTTGGGGCCCTGCTTCAATGCTGCAGCGGTGTTGTGGCTTTGACTGCATATAGGACATAGCGCCATAATGAATGACAGGTCACAAAACACTGGCTGCAGGCGTTGGGTATACGCATCACAGGCATTGGCTATTACATCAAGATGGCTTCTGACATGCGACGCAAAGAGCGCGAGGCCAATGACGCTCTACAGCAGCAGGTCTCTGCTCTCAAAGCAAACGCAAAACAGAATGCTCAAGCTCAGAAAGCTGAAATTGAGGACAAGTACGCTCAGGAAGTTGCTGCGTTGGAGCACAAGGAGGCTGAGGAGCTACAGGAGCTGCAACAGCTTTTAGCTCAAAGGGTACTTGAAGCCAAGAAGTTGTCAGACACTGAGGTAGGCAGATTTGCGGTGTCTGATATGACAAGCAAGGTACAAACATACAGCATACGAGATATATATCAGCATGACATGCCATTCTGTGTTTATGGAGAAAAGACAACGCATCGAGGTGCATGAGGGCTTTCAAGCAAGGAGTGGGAGTGGGTGCAGGGGACCTTGAATCAGAAATACCTGTGCCTATCTGCCTTGAGCTTGATCATGCAAGTTAACACTTTCTATATCATGTTTGATCTATGATATGTTAATCACAACGTCTGCCACATGAGGAATGGTGCACAGGCATCTTATGACAACCAAAATCGGTGTCTGCTACAGGGGTCTGCCAATAACATTAGCCTCATGGCAATGGCTGCGTCTAATCAGCAGCAGCTTCATCCAGCATTTCGCAGAACAGGCATTATTGCTGCACGCACACTGGCGTCTCCCTCGCCGTCCTGGACATCAATTGCCAGTTTTGTCGGGCAGCTTGATGAGCAGGACAGCTTAGCCTCATTCTCTGAAGCTGTTGCAAGACATGTCTATAGCAGCTCTGGAGTGCAGATCAAATCTGGGCACCAGAACACCATGCAGCAAACAGCTGGCAGCATGCACCACATCAAATTCTGGCAGGCAGACCTGCTTGCTGGTCTGCTCATGCAAGCAATCATGCTGATTGGCAAAAATCTTGCTGGGGAAAAGCTGCTACAATGCATGATCAGCATTGGGTCAAAAATAGCCACAGATGCCGAAGATTTCAGCCCCAGTCTGTTTGTTGTTCCTGCAGCCAGCGCTGCATTAGTGGCCAGCACAAGATGGCTTGCTTTGTTTTGGAACATCCTTCAAGTGGCTAAAGAAGCTTCGGGGCAGGACAGCTCAGCAGCTCTGCAATCACTGGCACTGCAATTGTCTGATGCCTTTGCTTATAATGGAGCTGAAGCCTCAAAGAAAGTGAAGAAGAAGATATTGTTGTTCTGGCAGACCGACTGTCTAGCACAAGTTCTGTTGCAAGCGCTGCAATCCTATGTCAGCACTGGACATGCAGAACTTGCTGCCCTTACCATTCAAGAGTTCCTTGTTCAGCAAACTGCGCTGCAAGGCAGTCAGCCTACTAAACAGCCAACAGACCAGGCTCATGGGCATCCCCAAACTGGTATGCAAGCAGATGCTCCCAGACCAGCTGACGCAGCAAGCCTGGCAGCTGCCTTTGCTGAGCTACAGGATGGCACCAGTGTCAGCTCACTAGCTAGGCTGGAGCAGCGCTTCCTGCATCATTTTCAGGTGCTGTTAGGCTTCAACTCATTGAAGAAAATTGAGATAATAATACTGCTGCATTTTGCATGTGTTTTACAACATAGCGGTACCAGTGCAACAGCAAATCATGTATACATGCATCAGCAAAGCAAAAGCTTGCCATGTCTTTGCTTGGACGTATATGCCAGTCAAAGTTGTTGTGCAACATAGCTGCAACTGCTTTGCAATAAACACATTGACTAAGCAGCAGTATTGCTCAATTGGTGTATGCAGGTGGCCCACTTTGCACAGCTGGGGCATGGCGCTTCCATGCTGCAATGGCTTGCAAACAGTCGTGAAGCTGATGGCATGGCTGACCTCCAACATGGGCACACTCTCGCCTCTTTCCATGAGGTGACGGAAGCACATCAATTTTTGCTTGGCTAATCTTTGCCCCAGCCTCATTAGCTTTTTTGTGGTCTGCCTTGACGCCGCTGGCACCACAGAACCAGCAAATGTTGTTGAGCGTTACAATGATTGAGCTGCACTGCAGGTAATGCAAGTACTGCAGCAGGCCCTGCAGCAAAGCTCAGTGAGCAGCGAGGATGCTTTGAAGTGTGCACTCTGCGACCGCTTCAGGTACTGATTGATGCTACTTCCTGCTGTGCAAAACAGGCATCCGCTTAGCAGCAATTTTGTTTTGAATCAGTTTGTACTGTCTGCTGTGCTGTGCTGTGCTGTGCTGTGCTGTGCTGTGCTGTGCTGTGCTGTGCTGTGCTGTGCTGTGCTGCGCTGGCTAAGCAATGTGATCAATTGTGCTGGCAGTGTGACTGCTGTGGAACAGCTGGGTCACGGAGACATAGCAACTCTCAGAAAGCTTCAGGAGGGCTATGACTTAGATGCAAGTGTTGCCATAGCATCTCTAACGGCCTTGACGTGCCAATCAAGTACAGCATCCAGACACGGCAGTCCTGTCAACACGGCAGTGGCCATAGAGATGCTGCAAGCTGCCCCCTACTTGACAGATCTAGAGCAGTGGCTGCAGTGGACCATTGCTGTAGAGCCAACTTTGGGTCCTCTGCACATGTTTTTGCAGCAACATGGTATGGTCAGCATGGCACGCTGAATTTCCTCCTTCTTGGTCGCAACTGATCATTGCATTGCATATTGATACTCAATAAACAAGCTGCTGTTGTGCATGTCTCTGATTGCACCTTCGCAAGCGCATTTGCTCACATCTTTGCATCTTATCCTGCAGCACATACCTGCCTCTAAGAACATACAAAGCGTTGTGAACTTGTTTTGCTCATTGCTGATGTGTCTGTTATATGCCAGTGGATCACAGTAGCCAACTAACCTTTACATTCACGTTTGCAGGTGATGGTGCCAACTTAACAGTGCTGGCTTTGCCAGGACAGTCTTTTGTAAAGGTGGATGCCAAAGCCACACCAAGCGGGTTCCTGATTGCTGCATCTGCTGGTGGTTGCAATGCAGCAATGGCAGCAGTGCTTGGCATGATGGTGTCTGCTGGGGGCCTGGCCAGCACACCTATAGCTCTGCTTGCAAATCACTCCCAGGTATATGCTTGGCCCTGCCTTGCAAGCTACCATTTGGTGCAAGTCCTAACCGTGCTTCTATGTTCAGCATGGTAACGATATAGCGCAGGCTGGCGTTCTGTACAATTGTATTGTTCAGAGACTGGTACTTTATTGCATTTGGTTGCTGATATAACCAGATCACACCAAAGCGTGAATCAATATCCAGTGCCTGTCTTTGCAATCCTCAGTCGTCAAGTTCACCAATGTATAGCGCTTGACTTGACACCAGTACCGTGCATGTGTAACATGGCACCGCCTGTAGGCGGCTCTGGAGACACTCTGCGCAGGCAAGACTGCAGATGCAGCATGTGACACAGATGAAGCTGCCACATATGTCCTAGAGTGCCTCATGCAGCTGCCCAAGCACATCAGGAGCGTGCTGGGAAAGCAGCTGTTGCTGCAGCCCTTTGCTGCGGTGAGGCTCTCCTACCTCTTGTGCTGAACTGAGCATGTGTGCTTTGCACAAGTGCCAAGATCCTGTCGTCTTGGAGGGCATGTTCCTTGCCCTCTTAAAGATTTTGTCTGTGCAAAGCTCCTGCAGGGCATAGTCTGGAGACTTGTGGCCCATCTCCACTCGACAGGCAGAACAGCACAAGCATGCATATGGTTTTTGCTGGTTAGCAATGTGACTGACCACCTTGAACACACAGGTGGCAGGTAGTGAAGCCAGGGCTGAAGCTGCTGTCTTGCATGCTTGCAAAGACAATGCAGCTGCTCAGATGCTTTATGGCCTGGGCATCCAGCTGGGTGTTTCGATCTGGCAGGATCACTGGCTGCAGTTAGCTGCAGCTGAGAGCTGCCAAGCAGTTGCTTCAGATCATCAAAGCATGTTAGCACAGGCAAGCAGTCCAGGCCTTGCCAAAACTCATCAGCCTGCAGTGCCAGATGCAGCGTTCCTCAATCTCAATCAGCTGCTACCTATTTCAGCTGCAAGCAGTCCAGATAGCAAGCAAAGTGAAGTAGATGAGATGACTGCTCCTGGCAATGCACTCGTTGACTCTCTGACACAGCGCATGAGCCGACATCAGCTATCTGAGCCAGAATCACCAGATGCACACAGCCCAGCATGTCAGCAAGTGATCAGTGACATCTGCAAAGCAGAGTTTGGCATTGGTGTCGAGTTGGACGCTGTGGGGACTGGCTTGCGGCAGAAGCAAAATGACAGACTTGGTCGCGCACTGCAACGCCTGTCTCAGGACCTGTATTCTAAGGATGTCCACTTTGTGCTTGAGCTAGTGCAGAACCCCGATGACAATGTATATGATGAAGGTGTATGCCCAGCTTTGGAGTTTATCCTGAATGCTGATGGAATCACCATTCTCAACAATGAGGTTTGTTGACCAACTCTTGCTCATTTTAAGATACACATATCTGCTTCTATGCTTCAGTGCAGAATAACGCCACCAAGAGATTGCGACAATGCAACTGCGCTTCAACAACACACAGAGACTCACGTGTAGGAACATTCCTACAACTTTGTGAATGTAACAGCAGCAGCGACTTCTCAATCTTGATGTTGTCAACACACATGTTCAACAAGGCACACGTTTGCATGCAGTCACAACGCAGCAACAGTGCAAGTGCCATGCAGGTAGGCTTTTCTGAGCAGAATGTGCGCGCCCTTTGTGATGTGGGGAATTCCACAAAGCAGCACAAGGTTGGCTACATTGGGCAGAAGGGCATCAGCTTCAAATCTGTCTTCAAGGTCACGGATGTCGCTGAGATCCATTCCAGTGGTTTCCATATCAGTTTCGACCTGATCCAGCATCAGTCCTTGGGCTACATTCTGCCAACATGGGTGCCTGTCAGACCTCATGCTCAGCCTCGAGTGCCAGGCCTCCAGTCAGCCGTGACTCAAGTGTACCTACCATACAAGCAGGTCAGCTTGCTGCAGTCACTGTCGTCACTGCCATACATGAAGCTTTACATCTTTCAACCTGCTGTGCATGCAAGATTCATTCAAGCATGGCTTCAACCTAGTGTAGTGCAATGAAACAAGTGTTGCACATTCACGCAAATGCCTTGGCCCTGACTTGCTGATGTATGCATGTGATTCATTGCCGCTGTAACTCAACACTGTGTTGGCACTGATTGGCTCCAGCCATCAGGCACAGGCATGCTCACCCATCAAACATGCAAGGAACATGTCAAGCATTACCAAGTAACTATGATGGTGCATTCGAGGCCATCAAGAACCGTGTTTACTGCAGGCACTGCAACAGACGGTGGCTCAGCTGCTGCACAACTTTGATGACATACAGCCAACGCTGCTGCTCTTTCTTCAGAAGCTGCAATGCATTGCCATTACAGACCGTACTACTGAAGGCAAGGATGCTGTTATGCTTCGTCGCCAGCTGCCCAATGGTGTGGTAGAGCTGCGATATGGATCAGAGGCCCAGCATAGCCAGAAATGGCTGGTGGTCCATTGTACTGTTCAGCCAGGTATACTCAGCCTGCCACAAACTTACAACGGCCATCACGGTACTGTACTCAATAGCCGCAGTTGACATCACTTGGGTTGCCTTTCTTGAAGCACTGCCTAAGCTAAAGCCATTACAGGCGCCCTGTTTTGGCCTGTGTGCAAAATGGAAGTTTGCTCCTAGATGCATGCTCTGATCACAGGTGTGAAGCGATTGGAAGTGGAGGTGGAGCAGACAGACCTGGCACTAGCCTTTGAACTCGACTCAGAGCGGCTGAGCCAGCAGCAAGTCTTTGCATTTCTTCCTCTCCGTAGATACGGCCTGCGTTTCATTATCCAGGTGAATTGACCACCGCTGTATGCATTGGCGCTGTGAAGTAATGCAACGGTTTTGCCAAAGCACATTCTGCAGCAGTGCGAGGTAAATGGGAGGTAAATGTAGCTAGCATCAACTTTGTCACATGCATTGTCTGCAACACCTGAAGGTCAGTATTGCTGTATCTCTGCTACAAAAAACATGCTTGTCCAACATAATGCAAGTACAGCAATGTCAAGAGCCCAAATGATGGCAGATGCTCTTGCCAGTCAAGAGCCTGCATGCAAGATGTAAATGGTCTTCTTCTTCTCTCATTTGATACCTGGCTAATTGCTCGGCTGAGGTGTCAGCTTCTCCTGACTATCCACTCTCAAACGTATGTGGTAAACATGCTCACATGTCTTGATGACACACACAGATGTGGCTGCTATCTGCAGGCCAACTTCATTGTACCATCATCAAGAGAAGCAGTTGAAAGCAACAGTGCATGGAACCAGGAGTTGAGGGGTCATCTGCCACAGCTGTTTCTCCAAGCCCTGGAAGCCTTCAAGGCTCAGCCCAGCACAGAGCATCTTGGATGGGTCAACCGCTGGCTGCAGTGCATTCCTCTACCAGGAGAGGTACCATGACTCTGCGTCGCTGACTACCGTCCTGCTTGCTTGTCAACTTGCCTGAGGTATGTGAGCCATTGCATTGGCCAAGAGTACAAATCTCACAATGCCATGCAATCACATCACATTATGTCAATAACAGCTGAAACATCCCCACAATGTAGAAACGCGTTTTTACTGTCCCCAGGCATTTCTGAGTTTAGATTTCCACTCTAGAATGGACATTTCTGAATTAAAACAGATGTTTTGGGATTGAAAAGAGCAGTGCATGTTTGACAGCAATGCTGTGCAGATGCCTAGTAGGCTGTGCAGATACCTAGTAGGCTGCAGATACTTAGTAGGCTGCATGTGCATACAAAGAGACTGTCCCTACGCAGGCTGAGGACTTCTGTGCGCCACTGCCGCAAGCCATCATCACCTGTCTGCGTGGCGCGCCATGCATTGCAACAGAAATTGGCACCTGGATCCTGCCAGCTGAGGCTGTCATCTCACATGCGGGCACCGATGCAGCACGCGGACTGCTAGCCCATGCCATCTCCCTGGGCATCCCAAGTGTCAACTATGTCCACCCAGCATTGACTGCTCTTCATTGCACAAGCGCTCTGCAATTGCACCTGGGCATCAAGCTGCTAGACACGGACCACTTGCTGGGCTTGCTGAAGACTGCAGCACAGCAGGGCATGCTGCCAAACTGGGGGCCCAGTGGTGCAGCAGGATGTTGGCTTGTATATTTGACATGCTGGCAATCAAAGAGTCTCACATCCGTAGCCTCCCAGCCCAAGACATCAAAATCAGCCCTGCAGCTCAGAGTTTGATTCAAGAGGTGAAAACTGTGCCAATGTTTCCTGTCACGCCAGGCACATGGGTTGCAGCTGGTAAGTCGTGTGCTTCTCAGTTTCAACAGCCAGATACTGCCATTGTAGCTTCACATCAGTGCGCAGGATAATTTGCTGCCTGTGACGTATGCTGTGCTGCTTTGCGTATTTCATGCTGTCCACGAGCAGCTTGTACACCATTTTATGTACTTCAGTTGTACGGCACTCAAATGATGTAGACTGTATTGCTTACGTGCTGCAAGGATGGTTCCTGCCTTTGACTTAGCCTGCTGTCTTGACGGCATCTGAATCAGCGTAGATGCAGCTTCACTCATCTGAAAGAGACCATGAATACATCAGGAGAAATACAAACAATGGTCCATAGGAAAGTTTTATGACTGTGCAGCAACATGTGTTGCAGGCACTGACCCAGAGAGTAATCTGTTCATGCCTGTGATTCCAGCCTGTACACCAACAGGCACCTCAATAGCTGAACAGGATCTCCCATCCCAGCAGCAGAAACAGAGCCTGCAGCTTGCATTGCGCATGTGCAACTTGCAGCTTGAAACCATTGGACTGCATGTGCTGGCACAGGAGTTCTTTGATATATCAAATGATGACAAGCCAAAGTTACAGAAGATGCTACAGGCAAGCATGTGCATGTGTTCAGTACAAATGTCTTTACCTTGTCTGGCAGGAGTTGACATGTGCTTGTACTAGTGCATGTATGTGTCCAGCTAGCCCTGTATTCAAATGTCTGCTCTCTCTCATCACAGGACTGGGCTCTATGCACGTTCAGCTGTCAATCCATGTTAAGTGCAAGCTCGCTTGATGCCATGGGCAGATCCTTGGGGTACGTGACCTAACACATCTGGATGTGATTGAGCGCTATGTCATGCCAGCCTTCCAAGCAGACTCTGCCTGCAACTCCCCAGTTGATCAACTGGTGGCTATGCTAGCTTTCATTGGGCACTCTCAATTGATACAGCGTACTGTTGCTGATGGACCAGTCAGCACACCGGAAGGCATCAGACTGCTTGAGCAGCTGCAAAGAGACGCAGTCATCTGCACTGAGCAAGGGCCCATGCGCTTTGCTGATGCTCCTGTTCTGCACATGCCCATGTCGCTGGGCTGCAAGGTGCTATCCTTCTTTGATTTGCAGTGCATGTGCATGCCATTGCTTGGGATAACACAGGTTGAGGTGTGGCCTCCTGCAGCCCCCCTTGTGCCCCGGGGTACCCTCTCCAGCAGTCAGGCTGTGACAGCCCAATCAGCCTCAGACAGCCCTCGCAACACTTATCTTCATGATGGTCTGCAGCCTCCCGCCAAGCAGGCATCCAACGCACCTTTGTCAGATGGAGCCGCAAGCCAGCCAAACAGTGCCCAGCCCGGGCACGCTGCTGCACCTAGCACTGGTTGGCAGCAAAGCAATGAGGCATCCTCCTCATTCAGCTTCCCCAACAAGGTGACAGATGGTGAGGAGGATGTGGCAGGAAGGGATCATGGTGGTCTACACAGTGATCCTCAGCGCAGCAAGCGTGCTCCAGATCAGCAAGCAAGATCGGAGTCAGAGCAATCCCAGCTTGACGGACATAGAGGCTCAGTACCACACACTGCCTCAATAAGCAAGTCTGGTCATGACACATCCCAGGGTTGGCTTCGACAGCTTGATGATCATCTGGAGGGTGGTGCAGCCCACCTGCACAGCGAGGGTCATGGCAACAGCGCCATTGCAGCTTGGCCTGGGTCAGCACATCATAACGCAGACAAGCATAGCAGTATCTTGGAGCCTACAGACTTTGCAGGCAACGATATTGGTAAGACACTCAGTTATTCAGTAGGTAGACTGCATAAATGCAGTTCCAGGCTGAAGGAAAGAGATCAAGTTGTACAGCCATGTTGACATTTCCGTACATGCCAGTGTGTTACATCACTTGCCTCTAATGTGGTTATAGCACAGAGACAGCAGAGTGCAATTGACTGCAAGCTGTCTGCGTTCAGCCCTGGGCAAGGTGTTGTGTCTTGCAAATATCCCATGTGAGGCTGCCAGCTGAAAAGGAAGCTGATGGAGTAACATTTGCTGCTACAGGGGTTCCATTCAGCTTGTCTGCAGTGCCTGCTCTGGAGGCTGCTGATGGCATTGAGGAGCTCAGCCTTTCTGAAGCTGTGTTGGATCAGGTTTGCTGCAGTTGACTCATGTCTCATTGCAAGCTGACTGCTGCACATCTGCACTTGCTGGGGTGCTCAATGAATGCAAATGTTGTCAGTCTTGCCATTACACCTGCTTTGCCAGAACATGTGTGTAATGCTGCATCTGCACAGCGCTTGTAAAATGCCTACATGCATACCAGCCTGTATGCATACAAACTGTACTTTTTCCAAGACTGCAACATTTGCAGATGACACACTCATTGCCTGAGTTGGCAGCAAGCACTCAGAGCAAGGAGACTGACTTGGAAGTAGGCAGGTGGGGTGAGGAGCTTGTCTACCGCTTTCTGCTGGCACATGCGTCTGCCGATGTTTCTCAGGAGGTTCTGCAGCAAACCCCTGCTGAAAGTGCTTGGCAGATTGAGTGGGTCAACCAGCATTTCAACACATCTCTGCCCTTTGATCTGCGAGTCAGGCAAGTATCGAAGCATGCTTTTGCTTCCTGAACGACAGACAAAATGGAATTGGAATTGTGTGTTGTGCAATGATGCGTAGCAGTGATGAAAACATTGTGCATGTAGTGCGCCCACATTGCTCAGTGATTACCGACCCTTTGATCAGCTACACAGCCTGTCAGACAGCTCCAGAAAGATGAAGCTATACATTGACGGAGAGTTCAGCCACACATGCTATCCAGCCATACGTGCTATCCTGCATCTTAAGGGACGGTTTTCATGCAGAGGACAAGATGGGGCTGAGCAGTTTATTGAGGTGAAGAGCAGCATTTCAACGTCAAAAGCCTTTTTCGAGATGTCTCATCAAGAAATCAGTGCAGCCCGAAGGCTGGGTGACAAGTATTCTCTGTACAGGGTTTGCGGTGTTGGATCAATGCGACCATCATTAGTACGGATTGTGAACCCTGTACAAAAATGGGCTGATGGGCAGATCAAAGTGTGTGTGGTATTGTAGAACAGCTGTAGTCATGCACCTCCTGTGACCATTGTCTGCTATGCGCTGCAGCATCAGATTCTATAGTGAGCTGTAGAAAGACTGTGCATGATACATCATATTTGCCTCACCATGAGTTGCATAACACTTGTACTATGAGTTGATACAGCTGCATTCCAGGAATGCCATTCCTGATGTATAACATGCAGCTGCAGCAGACCATCCAGTGAACTCTCTTCGCAGTCACTACACATACAAGGCGTCAACCATGCACAACACATCTGAATGGCAAGCAGTATCAAATGCCACGAAACACAGCATTTGACCCATGTACGTACATAACGCTATGTTTACAAGTAGCTTGTCTGATAGCTTTACTTCATATCATTACACACTAACAGCATAGCAACACTCAGCACAAACGGTTGGCCGCCAAAAGCATCTATCAAACAAGCAACTGCCCCTGCAAGACGACCTGTAAGAAAAAGGGAGGAAACCGGGTACTCCACCCAAAAGAGTGGCATGGCATCTTGGGAGACCCAAGAAGGCCTACTACTGACCAGAGTTGGAGATGAGTTGTCACATGCTAGCAGGCTGCAGTGATTGGCCATCATCCACCATATCCTCTGGCTTTTGCAACCTTGATGACGTTTTCTAAAGCATACACAAATGCCGCCGTCCTCAGTGGCAGGTGCTTCTGCTCATGCAGCTTCCAGACTGGGTCCAATGCATCCTGCATGACAGCACAAGCCTGACACACTGCTTCCTTTTGCCATGGGAGTTTAGCTGAAAAAGTCAGAGCTACGGTATTAAAACACATTGCTGCAGCTTGGGAAGCTTGTGCCGTAGATTGAGCACATTGCCATGTACACCACTGGCAGCACAGCATAGCACAGCACAGCACAGCGCAGCACAGCGCAGCGCAGCGCAGCGCAGCACCTTTTGGACACTGCCTGTTTGAACTTCCAGCTTATAAGCAGTTGTGCAGACATCGTGCACGACCGTCTTGTGCAGATAAGACTATCAACAAAAAGCAGATCTAGATGTTGATGACACGCCGTGAACAGTCAAGAAATGAAAAGACTTGTGCTGCGCATCATATTGCATCTGAGAGCGCCAGACGATGCTGACTCCAAGGTGCCCTGTCTCACCGTCATAATACGGTCCATTCTGCGGTTCACTTCATCTTCCTCCCATCTGAGTGCATGGCAAACCAATGGTCAGAAGCCAAATAAACAGAGTTGGATAAATTCAATATGCCAGAATGCCAAACACAGAAAAATTTGCGGATATGGTACAATTGGTACAAACTTGCAATTTAGGGTTAGACAGTTTAGTGCCTGAAATGCTACTGTTATGTCTAGGACTGCAGCTTATATGGCAAGCAGTGTGCAGTGTGCTGTCTTGAAAACAGTGCAGAGGTGCAGACATTGTACACGGTTATTGCTGTAGTATTTTGTAGGACTCAAACAATTCACACAGGCATAAGTGGTTGCCAGCGAGCTTTCAAGAATAATGGTCTTCATGCCCCAATGCAGTTCCATGGCCAGTCCCATGCAGATGCATTTGTCTACATCCATTCAGCCACCACCATCACCGTCCTGCCTGTGTCTGTTGTGCATACAAATGCTAACACTCAGCAATCAGATTACATTCACCATGCATCCACATGCTGGAGCTTAAGATATTTGGAGCCTTCAGTTGTATAAGTTCCGCAACAATTAGTTACTGCTGTGTAAGTTCTGCAGAGTCTGGAATAAGTAGTGATCTTCTTCAGGAACCCAGCCGCTGAGCCATACCTGAAGTTTTGAAGATTCTGCACCCATTCAAGCCAGCTAACAGCAACGCCGCCCCCACTGGCGTAAATGTCTGGGCACACAATGATGCCCTTCTCCCTCAGGATTGCATCTCCAGCAGGAGTTGTAGGGCTGTTTGCTGCTTCCACCACAAACTTGCAGTTGAGCTGTTTAGCCACTGTCTCATTGATGGTGTTGGAGCTGGCTGCAGGAATGAAGACGTCGCAAGGCATGCTGAACATCTGATCGTGTGAGATTCTGGTGCCTACAAGCAGCTGAAAGACAGTGTAGGAGGTTGCTGACAATGCTGTTGATAAGCAAGTGCAGAGCCCCAACTCAATGTGCAATACCCTATGACGAAACATTGAGCTGGTGAAGCATTGCGGAAGTTGTTAACCCACCATGCATCTGGTTACAGGTTCATAACCGAACACTGGAAAGACTCGCATCTGGTGAAAACCTCAACAGCAATGTATCTGCTGCAGCTTTGTAGTGAGCAGCTTGGCAGTTCAGCTGACTGGCATTGCTTTTGTTGATCGCCTGCAAGCTTGCTGCTGGACATGTGATTTGAACACAAGGTGTTGCACATCATAGTGGAAGAGTTGGAGAGGCAGGACTTGCCTCCAGGAAAGGACAGAAGGCTGCCTCCGAAGGGAGGGGCTGCCCTCAAGTGCCTTCTGAGGGCAGGTATGTCCAGGCCCTTCTCGTTAGTCATGGCTCCATCGCGATCGGAGACACACAGGACTCGGCCGCCTCTCACATGGATCATCTCTGCTGCCCATGCGCCCACATTGCCAAATCCCTGCATAGCATGCTGCATCACGTACAGGCATCTTCTGTACTTGAGCGTCACCCCAGGACTCACTTGATTGTTCACTCCTTCACATAGATGCTTCCCACCAGCTATACACCTTCGCCGCCAAATCCCTGCAAAGCATGGTGCAGCAGCTACAAATATTTCCTGTACTTGAGCGTCAACCCTGAGCTCATTTGACACTTCAGCCCTTTGCATGCATACTAGCCCAGCTACCGGCTACTGACCCCAGCTAGCTCGACAGCTAGCTCTTGTGCTTGAGCATCAATGCAGTGCTCATATGACTGCGCAGCCCTCACATGCAGAACTGCCGCCGGCTATCAACCCAGGCTGCCAAATCCCTACACAGGACAAGGTATCAATTTCAGGTATCTCCTGGTATTAAGAACCAGTCAACAACTTGCAGTCAGCAAGTGCTTGATTGAGTCAGGAGTCATTCACATGGACGTTTCCACTTGGCTGCACACCAACACTGCCGAATCCCTGCATGAAACATACACAACACAAGGCTGTCCTCAAACCCAGCACGCGTGTTGGGCTATATCTCACTGGGCTTATGTACCTGACCCAATGGGGAAAAACAGTTTCAATGAATGCATGAATGAATAGTATTCCACTGAGTGATTTGGCGGGAAACACAGGTGCCTCTTGCACGGACCATCTCTGCTGCCCATGCACTCACATAGCCAATATGCTGCATGTATGCATGATTGCTGCATGTGATGAGTCTCCTAATCTGTGCATGTAAGCCTGATCTGCTGACAACCTCATGCAAGAGAACACAGTGCTCTGCCGTTTGTTCTCGCGTCCATAGCTGCTCAGGCGATTTGCCGTTGTGTGAACATATAATCCACCTTACGGTAACAAAACACTTGTATAGATCTGGATCTGCATGTCACCCATGACAGATGACAGCTGATTGGGTTGAAAGCACCATGTGGGTTGACTACTGCACCATATGGGTTGGCTACTGCACCATGTGGGTTGACTACTGCACCATGTGGGTTGAGTACCGTACCATGTGGTTTGACCACTGCACTTGCATTTTATCTTTGTCGCAAATGCTTGCAGGCCACTCCATGTGTGTCAACACATATCATGTCAGGGGCTTGCCAGGAAATCCAGCAATCTTTCAAGAGCATGCTCTGCCAATGTCACTATTTCTGCCAACATCAATTGTATGCATCAACATCTCCATCTGCAGGTAGAAATTGACAGTAGACCAGGAGGACTGCCAAAGTCTATATACCTGTGATCAAAGGGTGGATAAGGCATGCGGACCTGTATGACAAAGTGTGGATAAGCAATTCAGACCTGTATGACAAAGTCCTTGTTGGCAATCTTGCCGGCATGTGCGTGAAGAAGAAGCTCTCGGGTTGCCAGCACCGCCCCCCTACCTGTTGCGTATTCCCGCCCATGTGACCCATGCAGGTCCACTGGCTGCAAATCACATGCCATATTAGTCATTGCTTACGCACTGTTTACACATCAGCAACATACGCACAGTGAACGTTGTTGTGGCTAGTCAAAAGCTGTGGTGTCCTGTCTCAGACATGATCCTTCCCACAAGATGTACAAACGCGGTTTGCAGCGCGCGCTTGGTTGACGCAAACATGCAAGTAGGTTTGACAAGCATGCGCACCACACAAAGTCTGTAACCAGCGCTGGAAGGGCCATGTTGTAAACACAATATCCCTTCAGCCTGCCTTGCCAGTAACAGGAGAGAGGACCTTTTGTACTTGACGTACTCGTGATGGAGGCACATCCAATGATGATGTCCACCTCATGACCCATGACAAGTTCTTGCTGACACAGGCTGATCAGGACCTCTTGTGCTTGCTGTTTTTATCACTGAGCCATAACTCTGAGCGTAATCCATGCAACATTGATAGTACATTGTGAAGACCCATGCACAGCCATGTTCATATCAGCTGCTTACGCACATACCTTGCCGGTAACACAGGCTGGGGAGAACCTCTTGTACTTGCTGTATTCATCAAAGAACCAGCTCATCATGCGGCTGCCTGCGCTGATCTCTGGGCCAGGTATGTCAATGTATGGGCCCATCATGGACCTTGTATGCTGCAAGCATACAGCCCTCTTCAGCAGTGCAATACTTCTGATAATGTTAAGGTCTGCAATGTCCCTGCTGTCAGTCTGCATCACATCATGCTTTGAACCTGTGTCTTGTGTCCCTGTGTGGTGTGCATTGATGGCTACAGAGGCTGCCTAAGCCAACACTGCAAGCTGCTGATAGCTTCCTCAAGTGCAGCCGCCCTGTTGTGTGATTGTAGTGTGTACTTTGGTGTTGTAGTTTGAAAGTCAACTTCTGCTGTAGTTGATCTGTTTACAGCGCTGCTCAGCATTGAGTATGGCGGTGACGCAACCTGCAGGACTGTGTGGCAACGAGAGCAGTTTGACGACAGTGATACAGGACACTTGGACAGCGCAAATGGCAACAAGGGTGAAGAACTAAGATTGGGCAGTAGCTACAGACCTGTACAAGCTTTCTGGTGAGGCGCTCAAGCTCTCTTTGGCTCAAATTCTTGGGCTCACAGCAGATGCCTCCCTTGGCGCCACCAAAGGGAATATTCATCACGCTTGTCTTCCAGGTCATCAAGCTTGCTAGCCTGCAACAGACAGAAAGAAAAGAAAAGTTTACGCCTTTTCAGCGAGCACAACGGGAGCCTCCTAAAGCGGCAGCCCAGAGCTAGCCTGCAGCACTACAGGGGTATTAGGTCAGCTGCTGCAATCTGTACCCAGGGTGTGATAGGTACACTGATGCATCACTGCATCACTGAATGAGTTTAAGACAGTTGTCTTCTGGGTCATCAAGCTCGCCAATCTGCAGCAGCATTTGTAGGGCATCACACAGGTGTGTGAATGCTGTGAGAGTTGCAGGTGAGTGCGCACACGCCATGCTCTTGCTATTACGCGTACACGGATTGTATGTACCATGATGGAGAATCAGCGCTCTTTGCTGTTTATCTTGCCTGCGCATTTCTTGCATGTCCACATCTGGCGCTAGTCTGTAACCACCCTTATATGGACCTCTGAAGTTGTTGTGCTGTACGCGATACGCATTGAAGCTCTCCACTTCACCGCTATCCATTGTGATCACTAGCTCCACATGGATCTCACGTTGCGGTCGCAGAAGGAACCTCTGCAGCTCTGCGTCAACTTCCACATGCTGAAGTGCCTGAAAAAGCATATTGGTGTATCAAGTGCTGGGCGACAAGGTGGATCAGAGCTAAGACAATGAGTTTGTAAGTACAACGCGAGGATCTCTCACTTCTTGCAGGTATGTGTTATCCTCTATGCTGCCCGGAACTCCATGCTCGGGAGCAATGTGAGGTTGGGACTTGACTGTTGCATCACTGTCAAAAATGTCTCCGAAGCAGGTGGCGCGACCAGTGCTCTCCCGCCGACAGCTCACCATACACCCAGGCATGCATGTGGCGGACTGTGAGGTTGCCCGACGCCCAACAGAGGCAAGGACGGATCGCATACCAAGCTGAGCTGAGTATAGGCTCAACGTCAACACCCGATCCTGTCCCTGGGTGTGTTTAAGGAGCAATCAGCTGTCTACTTGACGGCTGCATGGGTGCTGCGCCGCTCGGACTGCGGCTGAGGTGCCGTAAGCGACGCTTGCTTGGCACAGGAGAGGTCAGCAGTGCCGTTTCCGCGTCGGCTTGGGAGCAGACGAGCAAGCGCCGATCTGATGCCTCAGGTGAGTCGCACGAGATGCTGGTGATCGAACGCTGAGCGGCATGCCTTAGCACTTCTTCGAAGGCAAGTACGGGTTACAATATGACTAAAGGTATTGACTAAATTTTGCATATGACCGGTCAAACCTATTTGGCATTAGATTTTGGGGAATCCGAAGTCGATATTATCTGGCGGAGAACACGAACAATGCTGCTCTGTGCTCCGAAACAACCCACCAACTTTTCGTTTTCAAAGTCGCATCGTCCAGTCCTGTTATCTGCCCACACCGCACACAGTCGATCTGGTGAAAAGCATGCACCTAGCTTCTTCCTTGACCGGGCAGACTGCCGCTTTGAGGTGATCGATATTGTGGGAGTCTTGTGTATCCGCAGCGGACGCTGTCGAGCTTCCGTTGTTGACGCCAATCTGTGCTCTGCAGGCAGCGTACATCTTGGGGCTGCGGTCGTGTCCACATCGCTCCGAATGCAAAGCTTCCATACACAGCTCATCTTTGCCGGCCTGCGCTTCGTAGGTAAAACACAAGCTTATGCGCAACAATAGCACACCTGTCACTGCCACGCAGAAACACGCAGCTCATTGTTCAATGCACATTACCTGCTTTGTGGTTTTAGTACCCAAAACGTAAGCATACCATGGAACGCTTTCCTGCCTAAGTAACACTCAGGGGTTCAAGTTCATACTCACTGCAAAGTTGCGCCAGAACATGCAGACCTAACTTGCTGCATATTCATTCATCCAAATAGACCTTTGCCCTGTTTGCACCGTGCAGACATGTGGGCATCAGAGCCTCTGCCAGCCCAGACGAAGCAGAGCACTCCTTGCACTCAGCCACACATAGCATCACACATGCCCTGTATAGCCTCTCAGACGCCTCCATCACAGCTACAGCCAGTGATGCCACAGCTGCAGCAACAGACACAGCAGTGCACACAGCGCAAAGATACACTGGCTGGTTCAGCACCTTAGCAGACTACCTGGAAGGCATATTGGGATACCTGCAGGTCTGATCACGCTTGACTGGACAAGTGTGCATTGCATGTTGATTCTGTCACTTGTGCAGATGTCATTATGTTCAAATATATGAGCAGTTTGTGAGTGATCAATGCGCTCCTACACTTGCTGCTTGAGTGCGCTACATTTGGTAGGGGGGAGATACAACGGTGTCATAAGCATGTGTTGTATCTGAGCAATTCAGCCTTATAGGGATGCACAAGACAGGCTGCTCTGGAGAGACAAGACTTGTCCCGCACGTACCTAGCTCATCATGAGCTGGAAAGCGTTTTAATTATTATTATTATTATTATTAATTCAGCCTCTGTGTGCATCCTTTGCACAATGTGCTACAGTGATGTAGCAAAACACAGCACTTTCCAAATCTGTGCCCCTGGACTCTTTTGTTGCTTTGGGATGAGCTCATGTGCATGCTCCTCTGGGATTAGACATTGTGGCTGGGCTGCTTTGCAGACAGGGCTAGATAAGCTGCACGTGCCATACAGCTACGGCTGGTCCATCATACTGCTGACATTGCTGGTCAAGACAGCACTGTTCCCCATCACTAGGAAACAGGTGAGCTCCAGGGAAGAAGTATCATAACTGGCCTGTTGTGAGCTAGTTACGTACCTCACATGGCTTTCTAGACTTGTCACTCAGCACAACATTAGCAGCTTAGCTGCCATGTGTGTGCCTCTGCAGCTTCTGTAACAGCATCCTATGCATTTGACATGTTTCCGCCCTTTGCGTCAGCTTTTCATGTGCTGGCTCATGTGGATTGTCAAACCTTTTGGTGTCCGCACAAGGGTTGTCAAGCCTGCCACCCTCTATTTCAGCCATGCACAGATCGTTTGCAAAACAGTTGTCAAGCTCTCTGCTTGCGTCTGACACAAGTGGTTGTGCTGTGTTCACTCTGCCATGACACAGATCATGACGTCATGGGTTGCAACTTAGGCAAGCTTGTGTGGTGTCACAGGTGGAGAGTGGCATCGCGATGCAGAACCTGAAGCCCACCATAGACAACATAAAACGCCTGTATGGTGACGATAAGAAGAAGATCCAGCGAGAGACTTCTGAGCTGTACAAGAAAGCCCAGATCAGCCCTTTGGCAGGCAAGTCCATACCTCATTTCAGCAGTTTGTGAAAGTCGGTAGCTCTTTGGGATACAGAAATCTCACCATTTTCCCCAAAAAATGCCCGTTTCATGGTGTAAGTGTAAGCTCAGAAACACTCGAGGACTGGTTGTCAGGCATTTTTACTTTGTGGAGATATCTCAGGCATGCCGTAGGAATGCTGCCTGTGCACAACTGGAAAACCAAATGTTGTAGCGCCAACGCTGTTGAGTGTTTGACTGCTGACTCCCTCAGCGATTTGACCTGGTAGAAATTATTATGGTTCATCATGACAGTACACCTTGTCGCTTGTGCTTCACGTGTGCTGAGCTGGACTTGCTAGAGCCTAGATCCTGAATCCCAAACATAGCCTCCTGTGATTTGCAGGGTGTTTACCATCTTTGGCCACCATTCCAGTTTTCATTGGACTATACAACAGTCTGACCAACGTGGCCAACTCAGGGCGGTTAGATTCCCAGGGCTTCTTCTGGCTGCCCTCCCTGGCTGGCCCTACCTCCCTTGCTGCACGCTCAGCAGGTCCGACACCACTCTCCTTCTTCCTTGCCTGTTGTCGTCAGGTCACATCTCTGATGCTTTCAGATGGCTAAGCTGAAGGTCACAAAGAAACCCCATCACATCACGCGCTGCCTGTATTTCTCACAGGCTTGCAGGTGTATGTATACACATGCAATGGCATCAGATGCTCTGCTGATTGACCACTGACTCTGGGTAGATTGCAATGCTGCTGTCAAGTCAGCACAGCAGCACTTTACGGTAGGCATCAATAATACATAGGTTAATAGGCTTTACTGACAAAGGTATACAGCAGTCTGCAAGGGTATACCTCAGCGTTACAGGTTACATCGTGCCACAGCAGCAGACATGCGCAGCATGTTTGTTGAGTCGGGGCAGCATCAGCATTCCCCATCTTTGCTGTCTGCTGGCCCCTTACAACACAGTACGTCCATTCTCAACCATGTCCATTCCTTTGGATTTCTGCCAGATGTCAACATCAGGCATGTATGCTTACAGCATTTATGTGTTACCTGCAATGCAGGTAACAGCACCGCGTGGCTGTACCCCTTTGTGGATGGGCACCCCCCCATTGGGTGGGAGGGGGCTGCCCGCTACCTGGTGCTCCCAGTCCTCCTGGTAAGTCACTGCTCACATGCGTCATGCATTCAGGGTTCACAGTTGCAAAACATGTTTGGTGATTCCTTAAAGCTGTACCTTTAGTAAGCCGGCTTGCATGGTAACATGTTCATCGCACAAGACGACACTGGTATGATCTCAAGCTGTAAATGTGGTCTGCATGCAGCTTCTGTTGCTAGACCTGTGAACCAAACCAACTAGCCTGCAGGACTGCGTACATGTTGATGCAAGCATAGACTCACAACTTCTCATACTTGCAGTCAATGACTGCAGTTGTTAAAGCTTTTGTGTCTATGGTCGTGACAAAGGGTGCATGTCGCAATCCTGCTGGCTACTTCTTCTTGTTGTCATTGCGGTCTCATCTCATAGGCATCCTGCACTCAGGCTACCCGGAAGTCTGTACGTGATAAAGCTGTGAAACTGCTGGGTTAGATCGGAATGTTCATCATACGCTTAACATATGTTGCCATTTTGACAAATCATACTGTGACTTCATAAGGTAGACTTTCCATGTTGCATGCAGGTGGCAGCACAGTTTGCATCAACAGCAATCATCAGCCCCCCGGTTGACCCAAATGATGAGAATGCTCAGCGCACCAAGAACATTTTGGCGTTTCTGCCCCTCATGATTGGCTACTTTGCACTCCAAGTGCCCTCAGGGCTGAGTCTGTACTACTTCAGCAACACTGTGCTCACCAGCGGGCAGCAGATCTGGCTGCGCAAACTAGGAGGCAAGCTCCCCTTTGCCATTTGTTGCAGCTGTGTCCTCACCACTGTCAGTCTGTTGCATTGTTATGTCATACTTGCAACAGCAGTGTTGCACAAACTGTGATGTCATAATTGCAACAGCAGTGTTGCACAACCTGAGTCCTACGCAATTTGACAGCTGGTAAATTGCCCGTCTGCATTTGCTGTTATACAATGCAAGCTGTGTGAATGTGTCAACTGCAGTGCAGATGGCAGACCTTTGTCACTGGGCATATGTTGTTGGTGATGGCAAGCACAATTATCCTGTGTTCAGGGTGACAAGCATAGGTTCATCATGTTCAAAACGCTGCTGCTGTACTGCAGGAGCAAGTGCTCTTGCATATGACTTGGGTCCGATTGACATCGGCAAGGCTCGCCGTACTGGTCAAAGCGTGTGTACAACAGAGGACTCAAACGGTTTCCCCAGACCTGAGTTTGCTCCTGGAATGAGCCAAGCGAGCAGTAGCAATGGCGCCACAGCTGCTGCAGTAACTTCCATGCAAGCTTCTTCTGGCGACGGCGCCAGCACCAGCTCAGCAGCAGAAGGTGAAGCTGATGAGGTAAGCATGCTCACAACATGAAGAGCGCTTTGCATCTGAGTTTGAAATGCCGTGCTGAGTGGGAGGCCGTGTGGGCATGCAAGTCGGCCTACATGGGCATGCACTTTCATATGTGTAAGTGGCAACTGCACTGCAGTCATTGCCCTTGTAGTGTGTTGCTGCAAGCCTCGTGTCTCTTTGCTTGGAGCCCATAGTGAGTGTTGCTGACACAGCATGCATTTCATCACAGGGATTGGAGGCTGATAATGTTACTGCTCTCACATCAGCGGCTGCAAGTATGGGACTGCCTGCTGACCCAAGCCATCAAGTCATCAACCGCCGGTGCAAACGAAAGAAGCGGCATCTGCTTGAAGCAGCAGCCTAAGCCTACTGTGTACACATATGCTAGACAGTATGCTCAAAAGGTTTTATTAATACTTATTATGTGTATTGTTGCCGTTCTAGACACGCTCCAGCTGGCACTTTGCAAGCAAGTGCAAATTGCAATCAACATCAAAAAGCAAGGCACCTCGAATACAGCTGCATCTCAAATAATGCTAACATTGGGGATACAGTTTTGCATGCAGTCCTGATAAGGGCAGGAGCAGAGATGCTACCACGGGACGATTTGGACACCATATAATTCTCAACTTTGTATTTAAAGATTGTCGGTGTCATATAAATGCCTCTTGTTGTCATCCCTTAGTACTGTATATGCTTCAAGAATATGCCTGAACTTGACAGTAGCAGCCTTTTTTTGCTTGGGATCCTCAAATCTGTCAGGATGCTGCTTCATGGCAAGGCCACGAAAAGCAGCTTGCACATCTGCCTTACTGGCAGACGGCTCTATCTCCAGGAGCTTATAATACCCCTTTGGGTCACTAGAGCTGTACTGACCCCCACTACTATCCCCAGAGTACCCACTCGAACCCCCAGAGTATCCATAAGACCCACTAGACCGTTGTTGACTCTGTTCTCGGGACTGTCTGATTCTCTCAAACTGAGAGTATGCATGTGTCCAGCTTGTGCTGAAGCTGCCTGACTCGTCTGTTGTGCGGTTCAAGTATTGCTCAGCATCACGCCTGACCTGGTGCATGCTGTTTCTCAGCTGTGGCCAATACTTAGCAGCAAAGCCAATAAGCAAGGCAGGTGCAGCGACTGCAAAACTGAACAGCTGGAAGGCAGGGTAGGTCTTCCAAATGCCGCTGAACAACACACCAGCCGAGGCAAGAACGCCTGCAGCTAAGCCTATCTTGGTCTCATCAAACACACGCACACCAGACACCTTGGATGTGTCAAATCCTGCTACAAACGTGCGCACCTTGGTATTGCCAAAGTGCTGGCTGCTATACAGAAAGACAGGCATCAGAACAGGAGCAGCTGAGAATTGCAACACATTGACGTCAAGATTCAACCCCCTGGTGTCATCGCACTTGTAAGCTTTGAGCAGCCAATCTCGGGCAGCATTGAACTGGTGTGACTTGATAGCGCTGATTGCCTTCACCCTTCCAGTCTCTGCTTTCATCTCGAAGGCAGAGACCCTGCGTGTGCTGCCATCAGCTGGCGAAGTCATCATGTGTCTGTCCACCTGCTTGGCCGCTGCAACACTGGGACCAGGCCGCAGCTTCAAGACGTCAGCTCGAGGGTAGTGGTATGAGGCAACTATCTGCATGTCTGCCATCTCTGGGCTGAAGTACTGTTCAAACACAGCACCAGGGCTGACCCAGTGGTACTGAGTCTCAAAAGTGGGTTCAGACCTTTTGGTGGCAGGGTTGTACCTCCGTACCAGTTTCCTGAAGCCGATCTCGGCGCCCTTTAAAGTGCTGCGTGCTGGCATACACACAAGCATGCTGTGAGTCATTCAAGTCACAAAAGCAAGGCTTGTCGATTGCTGTCAGCATGTTGATTGACAGGCAACTTAGGGACTTGCAATTTGGTGCATGATGGTCACCTTGTGCTCTAGCAACCCACAGTGGTAAGTACATCTCTTTGACTTTCTGCACGCCAGCAGCTGGCTTGGCCATTAGAATGTTGCGTGCTGTGCTGTGGTAAGCGTCAAAGGCTGCATCTGCTTCTTGCCTGGTGACGGCGAATGGGAGTGCAGACAGCAGGCCAGCTGAGGGCCCTGAGGAGTCGAAGCTTGTGCTGCTGGCATAGCTGCGTCTCTCAAGAGGCTGTGCTGAAGCCAGCCACTGCGAATGACTAGATGGGGCCAACTGCCCAGCACTGAGTAGCAAGCCAGTGCTGGATGCATGTGAGAGACCAGCTATGTCAACTTGCAGGTTCCATATTGTGTGGGCAGGAGCAGTGCGGGGCACACAAGATAGGCGCTGCATCATGATTAAGTGCAGGCAGAGTGCTGTGCCTCTGTATGCCCGACTGCCACATCCGGCTGGGTAGCTGGGTAAAATGTGGCCATTTGTTCTTTTCGTTCCGCCTGTGGCATTCCTGCAAGCACTTTCCTCTGCAGTCACCTATCCGGTGCATTACAGCCACAAACAGACACTGCAAGATAAGTGCAGGACGATGAACCAGCGCCCCGCACCTGCACAGTTATACCTGTCCACAAGGGGTCTGTTTCAACTGACCAAGCCAGGGTAACTCACATCCCAGCCAAAGTCAAGTGATCGCAGTGCCTTGCTGATTGCCTGCCGCACGCATAAAGAACTGCGACAGACTACCCTCTTCTCCACACATGCACACCGCTACATACATCGATGGCCACCGCGAGCTCAGATTAAGACAGTCACATACATTGTCACGGTCACAGGGGCGAAGTAGAGGGGAAGCTTGCTACCCGAAGCTCAGGTTTGAAAGCGATGTCTGACTAATGCCTTGCACCGAAGCTTGCGACACAAAACTTTGCGTTCGAAGCTGCACGTTGTTGTCCTCGCCTGGCCCTACACAATGTTATACGATCGCCCGCCCCTTGGAGGTCCGGTACCTCAGCAGCGGCAACTATCACAGCAGCAGCGGACGCCCCAGCAAAGGCAGATGCAGCATCAGGGCCAGCAGAAAGGCCAGCTACAGGGACAGGACAAACAAGAACGTGATGTTTCTCAGCAAGTGCTTTGCCCGCCAGAAAGGTTCATCGGCGTTCCTACAAGTGACCTTCAGGAGGCCTTCCGAGGTAGTAACGTTTGCACCTGTTCAGCATGCCTCACGCAATTTTGGATCTCGCTTGACATGACCCACAGCTGAAATCGCTTTGCGCTGACGTGCAGCTCAGTTTTCTTCGGAGGACTATGCCCGCTTCAATGATATCTGCAAGCTGTTTGATGCAAACAGCCGGCTAGACTTCATCACCGTCAGCAGGTGAGGTGTGGTTAACCGTGGTTTGCTGTACTGCCGAATCCAATGTCTAGCAAGCACTTCTGATCAGGATTGCAGTCGTGTGATCTTGTCATCCTGTGCAGACGTGTTCAAGACAACTTCCGCTTGTTCTCTGCAGCAGCCAGGGGTGTACTTGTACCCATGAAGAAAGGTGGAGGTATGCCTGCTGATTCACCATGCTGCACCAGCATGCATGCTTGCAAGTGCTCTGACTTGCAAAAACATGCCTTTTTTACTATACCTCTCCTCCAAGTTTGCCAATCAATGCATGCATGCATGCAATGCTACAAACGGCATTAGAGCTGAATGCACTGCCAGCCCTGTGCAATCATGCCTTTTACATGATGAAACATTGTCAGCTTGAGTTATTGCAACAAGTGTGATCTAATGCAACGCATGTGGTGTGCAGCCCTGCCAACACCTGAGCAGCTGGATCAGACAGAGCTCCGGTTCCTGGAGGACTTTTGCAACCTGATGGTGACGGCCCACTACCGTCTGCTGACAGAACAGGAGTGGCAGACAGCCACAGATGAGGAGTTCACAGTGAGCTCCACCCCAGCCTGTCCACATTTTCACAGAAACTTCTGCATGTCAAGCCACTTTGATCAGACTGCCACGCACTTCTGCAAATCTGCTTCTGGAGATGCTAGCTGTGCGGATGGATTACATTGCGTAGTGTGTCATGTGACAAGCATGCAGACTCATCTGCTGTGCTTCAGTGGTTAGCACATAATCACTACTGCATAAAGGGACCAAATTTTCGGTTGCATGCCTTTCTACAGCAACATTACGCATTGGTAAACGTGTGCTAATCACCGAGGCATAGCAGATAAGCCTGCACAAGATTTCATCGTAAACTCCAGAGCCAAGGATGTGCAGCTGCTGCACCTCATCTGAAGTAAACTGCCACCATGTAACCCTGCCAACCCTGATCTTCAAGGCTGATGCTCAACATTGTGGCATCAAACAGCTGGGCCCTCCAGTGCTGCCTAGACAACTGCCATGACACTCAACGTGTTGATATGTTGTGCCACAGCACATCATGCCAATCGTGGTAAACTGGCATATATGCGCGATGCTTGCCTTCTAACTGATTGCACGCCGCACTCTCCTCAGTGAAATTGTGCTGGAGGTATGTGCCATGCTCACATTTTTGTGGTGCTGCAGTTCAATATGCCCATTGAGGTGAACTGGGATGTGATGGACACCCAGCTGCTGCAGCGCTTCTGGAGTGGGCACCCGCGTCTGCGCCACGGCACTGCCGACCTGCTGGAGCGTGTCATGGTCTTCCACAGAGGCATACACACAGTCAGTCTTCGAGAGCATTACACAAGAAATGAACACAGATTCATGCCCCCCCTCACTAACTGCATGTCTGCAAACAGCGAGCACTTTCTGAGCTGCTGAAGCAAGTGATTTGTGTTCCACAGAGGCATTTGTGCCGTGAGTCTGTGTCTGTCATAATCGTGACATGTCACAGTAAAGATTGCATGTTCTGCGCGCAAGTGAGCACTTGTGAGCTGCTGTGGCAAATGATTGTCTTCAACACAGTCGTACCAACAACAGAAGCTGTTGCAAGTCAGCATGTGCAGATGTCACAGTGAAGCACTGTTGAGCTGCTGGACAGGGTCTCATCGCCTATCACATCATGCATTTCCATGCTCAGCCTGTGCAGAACGCATCAAGCTGCCCTAAAACTATGCAGAGGGTTTGTTTGCCTGACTGCTGTGTCCAACAATTGTCTCTGCTTCTCTCTGGTGTAACAGTTGGTCAGTTCGAAGCATAGGGCTGCCGGCAAGTGTGCTGCGGCTTTGCACAACAGCAACACTGGCCGTGGTTGATGTTCAGGCACGCTCCAAGGGGCTGTATGTGGAGGACAAGATCGACCTGCTTATGGGGTACCTGGTGGTGAACCCCCTGGCCGCCCTCATTGGCACAGTCTTTGGCTGGAAAGCCAAGGAGAAGACCAAGAAGGTCGGCCCCATACCTTCTTGCTAGAATTACATGACCTGCAGAAGTGTCTTGCCTGCACTAGCAAAGCCATGACCAGCATTTCTCAGGATGCAAAGGGCATCATGCAGCAGCCCTTGTCGACTATTGTTTCTATGTTGGTGCATTCACCTTTGTTTTTGTGACTCCTCTCTTTCTCTGCTCCTTTGTACTTGCTCCTTCTCATGTTGTTTGTTTTTCCTCTTCTTCTGCTTGTCACTACAGACAAACGTTGATTTTGGTGGGTGCAGTACTCACCTGGGACTGCGTCGATTTGTGTGTACCTCCTTTCTTCTTCTATTTCTTGTCACTGACAGGTATCTTTCTTCCATTGTGTGCAGTACTCACCTTTGACTGCAAGCAATGAGCATAGTCCGGTAGCAGATCTGAGCCGGGGCGAGGGCCAGCATGACTACGCAGCTGCCCAACGTGCGGGTCTTGAACACCCCAACGCCAAGGCAGGCGCACCATCCCCCATGTCATGTCATGTCATGTGCAACTTTCAGTACTCATGAACTTATGTCTGCTGTCTGTGTCTGCTGGTAGAGAGGCGGAGCATGCTGTCTCCACAGCAAATTAGCAGGCTGTAGGGATAGATCAAAGTTCAAAGCCTTCCAGTTGCATGCAACAAATGTCAGAACATGCTGCTCTGGTTCTATGATAAGGCAAGCCAAGGAACCACACTGCCATTTGATGCGAGCTATCAGACTGGCTCTCCAGCAGCATGCCTATTTACGGCATAGGATTTACAGTTGCCATATACATTGTTGATGCTGAATCTGATACAAAATAAGATAAACGCCGAATTCTGCTGTTCTGGTGATTGCAAGCTTTGCTGCGGCATATCATGCCCGGCAAGAGGGTAGCTACATGCCGACTATGGACAGGACTAGAGCGACACTGCATGCAAGGACAAGCTTTCAGAGCTGACTGCAGACTACTGTCTGAGATCTGCTGGAATTGTAATTGCCTAGTTGTACAGCTTGCACTGTGGTTGTCTGATGCTGCACAGGCCAGTGGTGTACCATGGACTGCATGGACACATTTGTATGTGAAGCGCTGCCGGTGTGTGTCACATATAGTCGGCTGCAGCCTTATGGCCTCTTCAGGACGGGTGTGTGTGTGTCTGTGTGTGTGTGTGTGTGTGTGTGTCCGTCATGTGGGTGATGAGGCACATTGCAAAGGTTGATGACAGATGCAGCCAGCCCATTCCACTAGCTGTTCATCACTCACAAACTTGAAACTTGGTCAGGTTGCAGACTCGTCTGGCTCTTTTGCCCAGGGTCGAGTCGCCCCTGTCAGATGCCTTTGTCAATGCATTGCAGGTGGTGAGGCGTGTCACACCTGCAAAGGCTGACAACACTTGCACGCAGCATGCTCAACCAGCAGCATGCTCAACCAGCTGTGCACACATAACACCCTTCACTAACCTGAGACCTGTTCCTGTGAACCAGAAAGTCTGGCGCTTCTGTCTATGATTGACACCATGAGACAGCGCTGTCTAAGCACTGCAGGTGGTGAGGCGGGCAACACTGCAGAGGCTGATGCCGGACACAGGCAGCACTGTTGAACACACTCACTAACACTGGGAGCCGTTCCAGCAGACCAGAAAGCCTGGCTCTTCTGTCTGCAATTGACACCTCTGCCAATGCACTGCAGGTGGTGAGGCGTGTGACGCTGCAGAGGCTGATGCCGGATGCAGGCAGCGTGTTCAGCCAGCTGTTTACCACGTTGGAGATCCAGGAGCCCTGCTTCACCGACCTGGTCATCCTGTACCGCAAGAGCAAGCAGGTCCTGGACCGGCCCAGCTCTGAGAAGGACCCCCTGCCCAAGTACAGCAAGGCAAGTGATCCTGTAGGCACAGGCTACCAATAAAGTCTGTCCTGATGTGTGGCAGCATCACGCATCTGTCAGGTGACAGTGTGTGACACGCTGCAAAAGCGAGGCAGACTATCACCTTGATGTTTATGCAGAGTAATGTGATGAGACCAGGTTGTCTCTAAGAGTGATGTTAATGTTGACTCAGCGCAAGTAGGAAGATGGTGGGGAATCGTGATTGCTTTGATTACACCCAGGACTCCAGATTCAATGACCCCACAATGACTGCAGGGTGTGGCGAGCTTGGATTGCTTTCAAGTCCTAAATTCCGACCTCGAAACCCACAATGGCTGCAGGGCTTAGCGAGCTTTGATTGCTGTCACAGCCTTGATTCTAAACTTGAAACCCACAATGGCTACAGGGCATGGCGATTTGGATTGCTTTCGCAATCTTAATTCTAGACTCAAACCCCCACAATGGCTGCAGGGCATGGCACAGCGCAACATTGTGATCAAGTCCTTCTCTGACGTGCCTATGGCCGACGTGGAGATGATCTTCCCAGAGAAGAAGGTCTTCATCAAGCCCTTCGTGCTCATCCAGCTGGTGGTCACTGTCGTGCTGGCCATCATCACCATCGTCACCACCCTTTTACAGGTACACCGCCTGTATCTCTGATCTGTATGCATCTAAAACATCTCCACAATGTAGAAACGCGTTTTTATTGTCCCCAGGCGTCTCTGAGTTCAGATTTCCACTGTAGAATGGACGTTTTTTTAAGAAAGAAAACCGCTTTGGTACTGACAAGAGCTGTTGGTGTCTGATGCTCATGAAAAGTGATACAGGGCAAATGCTGTCAGCACAACCCACATCTCAATACCTTCGGCCAGACTTGCCCTGCACATACCTAGCTCATCATGAGCCAGGAAGCGTAAACATTGTTGTTATCGTTGTCACTATCACTAAGCTCGCATCTCACACTGTTGCTGCAGAGCAAGATCAATCTTTCGGTGCTGGCGAGTCTGACCAGCATTGTAGCGGCCCGTGCTGCTCAAGTGTGGAGCAGGGCGCAGCTGACGCGGCAGCAGATGCAGGACGCCATGACCCAGGGGCTATATGAAAAGGCTGCCGACTCCCAGGAGGGGGTGCTGCACACAGTGCTCAACCAGATGTCTGACCAGCACACCAAGGAGGTCATCTTGGCCTATGCTGTGCTCCTCATACGTGGTAAGTAAGACGACCTTCATTCTGCCACACATTTCCTGTTGGCAGTGTTGTCAAGTCCCTGAATGGTCAAGACAGACTGGCTTGTGAGGATGCGCTGTCAACTATGCTGCATGATGACTTTGAGGCAGGTGACACTGAACAAAATGATGCAAGGCGCTATCAGACTTGTTGCAAAAAACAACCACTAGGATGTTGTGTGGCAAACATTGTGCGAGCGCTTGGTGGTGCACCAGCAATCTCAAGCATGCAAGCAAACATGGCTGGTGCTCTTGAGTCCCAGGAATGCTCACATGGTCTATACACCAGCATTTGCTCAGTGACTAGTCAAGACTCTCTTGCCTGGTAGTTGCGATGATGCAGATGGCATTTGCTTTACTCACTGTGAGTACATGCATGACACTGTCAGGGAGCTGCTCGGGAATGTACATGCCTGACCATAAAGAGAACTTACTGAATGTATAAAAGAATGAAGGAAAGCAATTTTGCATGAAAGATGACTGAATGAATGAACAAATGCATGATTGATTGAGTGAACAAGACTGTCAAGTGTGTGTGTGCTGCAGGGGAGCCGGTGACTCAGGAGGCTCTGGACAAGCGGTGTGAAATCTGGCTGGACCGCGTCTTTGGCTTGAAGCTGGACTTCGCCATCGAGAACAGTCTGCCTGTCTGTCTGGAAGATGGTGTCATCACTCGTGACATCCAGGTGGGCCTTCCGCTGTGGTTCGCCTGTCTGTGTGATTGTGTTGCCACTGCCATATGTGGCAACATTAACACCAATACTCAGGACAACTTGCCAATCTGCCTAGAGATGTATTTACAGAGCCTGACCACTGTGTTTGCTCTGCTTCTGCCTCTCTTTCTCACTATCAGTTCCTGTGTGTCTAATGTGTAGCCTGCAGTCTACCAAGCAGTAGACACTCTCTTGGTGTGAGTGCAACACATCAGATGGCTGCACAAGGGGCAAAGCAGGGGCTCTGAGCAGCACTTGTCTGTCTATACATGTGCAGTGACCTCGTTGCAATATAATTCGAGACATATCACCACAAATCATGTTTGTTTACAAACTGAGATTTTGTCTGAGGAAGATGGATATCCTCAAAGTCACACCACAAGCTGCACACGTTTTGTTTGTCAAGACCAGATGTGCAGGCATGTCCTGATAGGGCTTGACAGCCTCAATTGCATAATCACACCTGAAGTCACATGTGCCCAAAATTGTGTCAATATTCGGGTTGAGAATGCTTGCAGTGGCCGCTTGTAGCAAATTCACAGACTGCAGCCTGAGCATTTTGGAACTTGCCAAAGCATTTCGTTTCCCTGGAAGTAAAATCACTCTGGGCATGTGTGCTTGTTCAGGGCACGTTGACGCCGCTGAACCCCACCAAGGCTCTAGCAGCCCTGAAGCACAAGTGGGAGCACCACTTTGACAAGCAGGTCAGTCAGCAGTGTCTGCATCATAATCACTTGGTGTGGCAGGAGAGTGTATGCACCTCCATGACTATATGTATATACCCTAAACCCTAAACTGTCAGCAGTCATTTGCTCATCCGCTGTAAGCCAAAAAGCATCAATGTGGCATTTGCAAAGGAGGCTTCGATGCGCTTATGTTTCATCAGGGTGCTGCTTACTTTGTGAACTGCAATGAACGTATGTCTTTTCAAAGGGACTGCAGTCCGCCATGCCAGCACAACAGCTGCAAAAACAGGTCTGTCTGTCCTAAAGCCTTTACAAGTCGTAATGAGATATCACCAGCAGCTTGACTGGTAAAGAAATGGTTAAAATGCAAAGTGACGCCAAAGGACTGAATAGCTGGACCCTGGTGCAGACGTCGGGGGGGGAGGAACCCAAGGTTCCTGGAACAGAGCCCATCTCTCAGGAGCGCCCAGTAAGCCTTACCGTCTTCACTGTGTGCACACTAGCTGCAATCACCAACTAAGGGAAATGCTCTTATTGTAGTAGTCAGTATGGGGTCTGCATGGTCCGCAATTTTAAGGCTTTTGTTGCAGTCAGCATTGGCTTGAGAGCCTTGCACAAAATTCATTCAAGTGGTCTGTCCCAACATGCACATACAACACAACGGTCTTGTGGCAAATCTGCAATGGTGACCTAACCCCGCAATCTGATTTGGTTGCTGCTGAGCAGAATGTGCATTAAAGGAAGATTACCTCCAGCATTACTTCTTATTGCTGCAGTATGACATGAGCATCACTACAGAGACAAACCACCCCCAGCCCCAGGCCCAGCCCATCCCCCCAGCAGCCCCTGCCTATCCCACCACAGTCACTCAGAGGCGCCCCAATGACTATGAGCAGGGCTCAGGACAGCTGACTGGCGCCGGGGCAGGGCAGTATGCAGGCTCAGGGCAGTACACAGGTGCAGGGCAGAGCTTGGGCTCAGGACAGTTCCATGGTATAGTCATAGCTCTATGCACAGTTGTGAGCAGTGCATGGTCCGTGTCTGTGGGTTGTCATTCCAGTCTGAGCTGTGCTTGCGCTTACCCTTCAGCAACGCTGCACCTCTATAGTCCTGTAGGAAGTTTGTTCACTGGGTGGAAGGATAGCTCTGATATGGGACGGCTGTGCAGGGCAATCTGGTGGCACAGGGCAGTACACAGGGGCAGGGCAGAGCCGGGGTTCAGGAGGCAATGGGTCAGGGCAGAACGCTGGGGCAGGGCAGTTTGCTGGAACAGGGGCAGTTAATGGGGGCTCAGGACCAGTCAGCAATGTAGCAGAGCACGGCTACTCCAGCTCCCCTCGCTTCAGCAGCACTCCTGTAGACTGGGGCTCCTCCGCTGCACCAACAACAGCTGCCACAGGCACTTCATACACTGGCGCAAGCCCAGGTACCATGCTGGAGTTGCACTGGTTGAATTAGTTTACAGGCCATGTATACGATGCATTGTACCTGTAGCATGCCTGTTGTGCTGGTCCATTTGTGGCAAGCAGAGATTAAGCTGCTGGAGAGTGGACACGGCCTTGAGTAGAGCTGACCGCACAGAGTGCGCAACAAATATGTAGCATTATTGCTGTGATACATGTTTATGTACCCTGACCTGAAGTGGTGCAGAGTTGCCTTGAGCATGGAAAATGCATATGCTATGTGCTCTGTGAACACCAAGTCAGTTTTGCTTTGCAGCAGTATACCCGGCTTGTATGGACACGCTAGCTCACCGTCGCAGTAGTGTGTAACGTTTTACATATGCATCAACTATTGTGTCAAATGCAGGACCTGCATCTCAGGAACCACGTTTAGGCCAAAACAGCTCAGATGTTGAATATGAGGCTGGAACCACGACAGACGGACCACGGCATCCACATCTGGACAAAATGCTTCACCCTGTCACTCAGCTGCTGCACAAGTCTGGCTGAGAGAGCATTGCATGCTATCATAAGTGACCCAAAATCAGCGTCTCGATTTGTGTATCACCATATGAGCATGTACAGTGGCGTGGAGGTCACAGTGTGTCATGGGTTTTGCTGAAAGACTGCTGACTGCTACAGACTGCTGACTGCTCTGCACAGCTGTCACGAAACACAACAGTTATTCGACACATGCTGTCCAATATTCCTCATCACAGTAATCATTTTGCTGTCAATTTTGCCCGGGGGGCTTACAATTGCATGAAGCTGTACAAAACTCGGCAAAATGTGCGTGAACTCACAGTCATGGAGTCAACTGGCAAACACTCCTGCGTTCGTTTTGCGCTTGGCACCGGCTTTGCTCCAAGTCGGAGCCTCCCAAAACCATAGCCTGCTCAACAAGCAAACTTTTTGGCTTTTGTGTGCAAATGCTCTCGCTGCAGGTCTTCTCTGGACACTTTGGATGCTGAAAAGCTCTCCAGACCCTGCTGCAGGTCAAACCCAAGTCCGAACCAACTATTTGCTCTGAACGCTGCAGACGTTGTCACACGTGCGCGTATGACATACAAGGCCTGCCAGGCTGCACCGCCAGCTGCATCGCGCTTTGATCGCATTGGGACTTGTTTGCTGAACAGGCACCGGCTTTACAATAGAACTTCGGTCACTCCTGCAGTTGCAAGATAGGTCTTGCGCCCTTGGGACGCCTTGTAGACGCAAGTGAGCTGTGGCTTGCACGGGGACTGCAATTCGTATTTAGCACCTTACTGTCTGTATTGTGGAACTCAATAAACACGCTGGCTTGATCAACAGAGGGCAGCAGAAAGGTTGAGCTGCTAAAGCTCGGAACTTGCCGCTTAAGAAGAGCCTACCTGTTTCAGGCAGGTTCATCAATTGCAGCATACCTTCGGCAGGTAGCCATGGCGGCTTAAGAAGCGATCGCAACAGCTGGTGCAGTTTCAGGGAAGAGTGACTCCAAGCAATATAAGCTGGAAATCAAGAGAATGATTGCTGGGCACCTCTTCTGGCATCTTCCATCCAACAAGACATTGGCGAGAATTCCTGTGACAGGCAATAAAGCATCATCTTGACACCACATGCAGCTGATGTTATATGGGAACACAATCTCTGGAAATGTCTTGCCATCAGTACAGGGCCGCCAAAGCATGATGTCAGCAGCACAGAGGGACTGCATTCTGTCATCCATTGACAGGGCCCTGACTCTTGGTCAGGGCCCCCAGCAACACCCCTTTTGTGTTACATGATGTTCATAAAACCCAATCTGTGTGCGGAGACAATCTCAAACCTGATTTTGTGATGACTTTGCGCCACACACCAATTGTTCCCCTCACAACAGGGTTTGCCTTGGACCTAAAGCAGCAAGATGGCATGTATGACAGCAGCGAGAAAGTTGGCAAGGCCATCATATATGGCAGGATGTGCTTGCAACAGCTGCCACAGTCATTGTGCAAAGTCTGAGTGGGACTGACAGACCTGCGTACCATCACTCACCTACATCATGTCACCCTTAGCCATAAATTCAGCTGATGCTGAACCAGCCATCTCTGTAGAAGCGTGTCCTGTACATGTGCTTCCAGATGTCAAAGGTGTTTTACTGCAGCTTCTCAGCAGCCACCCCAGTGATCTACATGTAGACATTCCCAACCTGAATTCTACAGTTGACATCACACATTTCCTTGGACACGGTGCAACAAACAACGTTTACAAAGCACTCAAGGATGGACAGCAGGTTATAGGTTGTCAATTTGGACTGATGCTGGGGGCTTAGCATGTTAACTTGTTCTGCGTTTGACAGGTAGTGGCAAAGCATCGAGTCAGCAGACCATTAGGGTTTGAGTTGGGGTTCTCAGCAAACTGCAGGGGGTGGCAGGAGTGTCAATCCCGACACATCCAAGCCAAATGAGTGGCAGCATCTTGACTATGCCTGTCATGGAAACGCTGACCTGAAACACCATTCAACTCCAACATCTTCATTGCACCTTTCACATGCTAAAAGCAACCTTGCAGGTGAGTACACACCTCTGCTTTGTATGCTAGGCTACACTACACTGTCCTATGCTATGCTGGTTTGCAAGTATATGGTATTTAGGTGCACATGTCTGAATCATGTTGTGCCCTGTCAAATTTTGGGGTCTAAATGGTGGCATTACCTTGCAGAAGGCTCATGTTCAGGGCTTCTTGAACAGAGATGTGAAGCCTGGCAAATCTATGGTGTGCGCAGCTGACAAGTGTTGCCAATCCGACTTTCATGGCTTTCAGCACGGAACATGACTCATCCTGATCCGAAGTCGGCCAAGGCTCGCTGTTGTGCATTCAGGCACCCAGTGGCATCGTGCTTGACGGCAAGCACACGATAGACATGCAAACTTTAGCTTTCTAAATCTGAGCAGCAGCTATACCCTTGTCCTGAGCCTCACAGTCAACTAATATACAAACATACATGCATATGACCGCTGCAGCACATTGAGGTTGTAGAGAGAAAGGTAGCACCAACAAAAATTGAGAAGCAGATGGAGTTTTGTACAACGTCAGTGAATGGGCACGGGCCTGCCAGCCGCACTGCTTTTCAAGCTACACCATTCTTGCTGGTCAAAGCTGTGCAGGCAAGGCTGCAACTTCAGAAAGCCATTTGCACATCATTTTGTACGACAAGCGTCCAGCGCACACCAGGTACAGCTGATCCCTCCTCATGTAGCCTGCAAGGCACATCAGTAGCATTTCAGTTTGACAGAGCAGCACGGTCTCTTGGCCAAGGTGTTGAGTGATAAGCAGGCACACTCTCGGCTGAGGCTGCCACACATTGTCAGGCAATAGCAAGACGACATGTTGTCTGTCCCATACAAGCTGCCACCTTTGTAGAACTTGTATCATGCGAAAGAGCACCTGCCAGCAGACGAGACATGCCAAAAGTTGCTGTAAAGAAAGTCCATGACAAATGAAAGGCAGTCCAACGTGATTACTGACCTGAAAGGGTGCCTGAGGGGATGATCTATCAAGGCAGAAAGCTGCCAGTCCAAAGCTTGACAGGACAGCAATGAAAGCTGTAAAAGGCAGGACTCTCTGGAACAACAATCATGTTTGAGAGATCTCATCGTCAAGGATGTGCCTTTATTCAGCAAGGCAATTTGAAAGTCAGAGCCTGATCAGTTGTCACATCCTCCCAAGCCAACCTGCACAGACAGACATGCTGCTGTTGACAGCGAACAATAGCCAGGGTGTTAGTAGTACTTGGTGCCCGCCAGCATCAAGAGCAGTGCCAGGGTTGAGGTACAGGACAGAGTCTGACAGGATGCTGGCACTGCAATGTTCTTGACTTGCTCAAAACTACTACGTATACAGCAGCAGCCTGAGTTAAAGTGATAGACTTTCAATGCAATAGAGCAAGCTATGCACAGAGCAAGCACAAATCGGCATTTGCAGCTGTCATATGGCACTGAGTCAGCAGCATAGACCAGAGAAGACAATCTGCTGATGGACCCACATGTGCACTGTAGCATGCAAACCTCTACATGCAATAAGCGGCTGTCAATTTTGAGAACTATGGCTGCTGTGGCTGGCACTGGCTGACCTGAGGGGACCTCCAGCAATCAGAGCTGCTGCTGCTCAGGTGGAGGGGCTTGCATTCAGGGGGGGACCTCAGAAATGGGGGTTGGAATGGCCGCCCTGGGGGCTGCCCTGCATGACACGAGACCGTTTACCATGCCTAGTACGATCATAGCTTGCGTGTTTGAGCTAAAAAGTCCAATCGTTATAAAAATCATATGTGCTACAGAGGAACGAGCTATTTTTTTTTCAGATCCACTTGGCGTAACGTAGTTAAAGAAGTGTAAATTATAGCTATCACACTCACTGTATAAATGATGGAGTAAAATATATACAAGCATATGGAAAAAGAGGTAAAGAAAGTCTTAAAAATCCATAAGTACCTAATTTCAATATAATTCCAGCTAAAATAACAGAACCAGCTGTAGGTGCTTCTACGTGAGCTTCAGGTAACAAAATATGAACAGGTACTGAATGACGAAGTTGAAGTCATTGCACATTACAAATGGGTTATAAGATCAATGAGATGATTATTGCCAAGCAAAATTTAGCATTTGGCAAAGCTGTGAATTGTATTTGTTGAAACAAAACTTCGGGCACTGCATTAGGGGAGAAAGCAATAGTAGTAGTGCACAAATACAGATAGTGTCGCAAAAGGGGCAGCATGATGGCTGAAGAGCAGCAGCACCTTGCAACTGATAACTTATAACCATGCAAAGCAGTATGCATGGCATACCTGTGCACTTCACAGGCGCCTCACGGCAAATAAACATTTCAAGCGGGCTTGTGGCCACATGGGTGACTACATAGCAAAAAGCTGCTTGACACGCCTCATGGGTTGAAGCCACCCATGATTGTAGATAGTTTTGGCATGGTGCTTGTTCAGGACAAAGGATGAAGCCCTAACAGTCATGAATCCTTGGGAGTGCGTCTTGAAAGCCTATGAGCCACTGCATCCAGTTACTCGCTACTGGCAGGCACAGTGCTTGTCCATATGACATGCAGCCCTGCCTCGAGCTCATCGATCAGGAGTTGGGGTGTCTGCACAGCAACACACGCTCAGCTGTCGGTGTAGACTGGCACATCCTGTTTTCTGCAGACAGAGGTGTACCCTTGTGCATGCCAGCATCACTGTCTGTAAATATGGTCAATGCAGATTCCAAGCAAGACACAAGAGGCAGCTGTAGGCCTGGAGCATACTGCACAGCATGCTATGGCGCACATGCTATCTGGAATTTGTAGGTCTTGCTCGTTTGAAGCGGAGCAATGTGATTAGCGCCAATGCCCCAGGTCAGAAGATGTGCATTGTTCAATCTGTGCATTTGGAATGAGACAGCATTGCCTGGTGCCGGGGCACAAACACATCCCTTTTGTGGGAACAGAAGCGACAAGACGTACTAGTCAGCTAGCTTTGTTCCACACTACACCTCACCACTTGCCTGAAACGCTTGAGCAAAGTCCTGGTCAGACATGGTGGCCAGGGCTGTGAGGTGGTCCTCTGCCTTGAAGGCTGCTTGGTCACTTGCAAGTCTTGACAGGAGCTGCCACCTGGGAGCCAGCCTGTCAGGCAGAGATGCGAGAAGCAGATCCTGGTGGGCAGCAATGGTCTTAACAGACAACTTCATGCGCTGTCTCAAAAACTCCCAGCGTTGTTTCCAATGGTCAATGAAAGCTGAGTCAAACACCATGCTAGGATGTGCAGATGGAGGACTGAATCTTTCACTGAAGACAGCTTTGGAACGATAAAGGTAACTAGCTAGGCCTGATGTCATGATGGTGTTGGGTGCCACAATGGCACCAGTCTGATACAAGAACCACGCTCGCGGGCCAAGCGAGCTGTTGACTGAGTGAGTCAGCAGCTTAGGTCTAGCAGCTATGTCATCCAAGTTAAGGCCTAGCAAACATGTGAGGAATTGCAGCTTCTCAACACATGTGTCAGATGTCCATTTGCAACACAGTAGGGCTGGGTGCTGGGTGCACATTGCCCATACTTGGGTCTGAGAAAAGCCTGCGCCTTGCATCTCGTGAACATTGCGTGCAAGTGTGGAAGGCTCTCTGTTTAGTATGCTTGGATGTGCGCTGAGCTTCTGCTTGAGCTGTTCATTGTCCCAGCCCAGCTGCTCTTGAAGCTTGGCTGCTCTTGTTTGGATGACAGCCTCTGAAGTTGTAAAGACACCTGATGTGAATGCTGTCCTAGTGACATGGGTCCCAGTGGCATACATCTGGCAGAAGAATGTCACACGCTGATGAAGAGTGACTGGACTCTTAGAAAACAGTCTGTCACTGGCAGCCAAGATAAACTCTCTGAAGCTTTCTGAGGTCATAGGCATGTCCAGCATTGAACTGACAACCTGAAGCGTGCCGAGAACTTGTCCTGGTCCACATACAAGAGCTACAGAGTGCTTGTGGAGAAACGTACAAATCTGTTTGTCTGAGAAGGCAGCTGCTTGCTGAAGAGCCTCAAAGGTGCTCTGCACTGCCCTGATCTCCCTTGTCATGACACGTGGTACGTTCTGTTGTATTCTTGCAGCGTTCACTCCCTTTGAAACCAGCCACAAGTACACCTCTTTGCGCTTCTCGGGGGTGCATAGTAGAAAGCATAGTACTTTCTGAAGCTGCTGAGACAGCTGCTCAGTGCCCAGCTCTTGCAGCCACAACTGCAGAGCAGGTCGCAGCTTGGTCTCAGTGTCCCAGTTCAGGTATGGCTTGTATTGGCTCAAAACCCTTTTGGTGGCTGCAGCAGATATGCCTGCCTTGGCAAATTCTGCCTGAACAGCATCAGCTTTGCCAGCAGAAGCTGACTTGGCATCTGATGTGATGAGCTGGCGGCCCACTGTGTTCCATGGCTGCTGCTTTGGCAAGCAATTGTTGCCATGGTAGAGGGGATGACTGGACAAATGCAGCCTGGCGTACATGGGCAGCATTGCGGGAACATACACCCTGCCTGGCTTCTGAGGGCTGGCCTGAGAGGCACACAAATAATGTATGCCAAAATACAGCAGAAGATGATCAACTCTGCTGCAGTAGCATCTATTACCACACATGGTGGCACTGCCTGCAAGCTGTGTTGTGAAGGGGATGACATGCAAGTCAAGTAGTGTGTAGAGTAGTTGCCGACTCGAGCCGACAAGTTGTTGGCTCTGGATGAGTTCTACCTTGTAGTAACTAAAGCATGGGGCACCCTGGCTGCTGATCATGTTGCTCCTGCTTGCTTCACTCAGCAGCAAGACACCACCATCATGAGCTGTACAAAGTCCTCCAACAACATCCTGCAACAAGAACATCAACCTGACAGACATACCCACAGATGTCACACTGCAGAGAGTTGAATGCCGTGACTAATGCTAAACAAGCTAATTTATGACTTTTGTAGACAAGTGAATGCCAGGACAGCACAAACTTGTGCATCTCTACGCCTCTGCATGTGGCTTGGCTTGAAAGACCCACTGTACTGCATAAGCACTTATGTACACCTTGTCTGTGCATATGCTACAAAGCCAAGTGCGGTGTGACACTAGAGCATCACCTTGGCAAGAACCCGAGATGCAAGCCTTTTTGCTAAGACCATCCTGACTCTGAACCTTGCTGCATGGTTGATTTACAATGGTCAGCAGCCATCTAGCTTGCAGATACATGAACGAACGTTTCCACACCTTTGATGTGGCGGAGCTTCTGCCGGTAGTGATCTGCAACGAGGCTGCTCGCAAAGCTCAAGCACTGTCAATTGACTTTTACCGCCTGCGTTTTGCTACGTCGCTGCAACTGTCACTACGCAAACGCTGGTGTGACTTTGGGCTCACTGAGACGGTGTGTAAACACGCAGCCGTTGACAGCTAGTGATACCTTGTTTACCAGGGCCGGTTTCCAGCCTTGCCGGCACAAAATGCCGCAAACTTCCTGAAGACGGATGTTACACCACGGTACAGGTGCGAGGACGGCCCTGCGTTGAGCTCATCAGCCAGCCCGGAAAGATGACTCATTCCGATCTGACTAACGCATGACTGTGTACAGCTTGGCTTTCATCAACCCAGACATGTTTTGCCAATTTTGCTGAAATCATGCAAAGCAATTACAGAGATTTCTGATCCGGCAGCAGAGCTCTGTCTGCAACATCATCCTGTTTGTCAGCATCTACACAACCAGGGTGATCTATGTGGCTCAGTCCAGGTAAGCATAGGTGGCCTTGTGCGTCAAGTCGGCTAGCAGCATAAACTATGAGGCAACTGTAAGGAAGACGGAATGTTTCACAGCTTTGGTGGACTACAAGTTTCTGGAGCGGGGCAGCATGGTCACATGCAGACTATGATGCCACCAGCAGCTGTGGAAGTCAAAGCAATACTGGCAGTATTATACTGCAGACGTTGACAGTGCGGCATGCTATCACTGCCAATTGAGTTCATGACAAGGCCCCATCGTGACATGACATGTTGAATTGTTGCAGTACAGTCATAGTAATAATCCAGAAAAGAGCAGAGGCTGTTATTCGGCAGAGACGAGATCCAAGCTGTCTCATGTGAGCACGTCATCTTGTCACTGCTGTGATTCTGTCCCTGATTTGTGCCACTGTTGCTCCTAGTGGACTGGAAGTGCCTACCATGCCTTGAATCTTGGAGAGCATGGCACTGTCTTTCACCTGCACATGGTGCCAATCACAATTGACTGCAACTCATCTAAGTAAAGCACTTGATTGCAAGTGGGTCACGCCATGATGCTCTGTGCGTCCTGCAGACTCTGCTTACATCTGAGATGTAATGCAAGCATCTGATAAGGCTAACCAAACAGATGCAGTACGCTGCCTTGATCTTGTGCATCAGCCCTTGCACCAGCCCTTGGACAGCTGGAACTATGACCGAACGGCTTATGCACGTGGACACGCTGAGGGCCACAATGCTGTTCAAGTATTCACTAACTGCTTCACTAGAAGATAGCAAAGGACAAGGGGCTGTGTGCTTACGGTGGCAGCTGTTTCTGCAGCCTCCTGGAACATGCCCAGGGCGGCGTACTCCTCTGCCTTGCGCGAGGCATCTGGCAAGCGTGCCACCAGCCTGCACGCCAACACACCTCAAACAACAGTGCTTCTGCAGACTCAGAAAGCGTCAAAGGCTAAATCAACACTTTTTGAAGTCATCCTCAGCTCTTGCACTGACCCTGACATTGCTTGTATTTGACATAACTGCACATGCAATTTGCTGAGCTGTGTTTGAGTGCCTGCCATCCTTCTTGCTCCGTCAAAAACATCAGTTTTGCCAGATGCTTGAACATTGGTTCTGGAGCAAGTGAGGGCTTTCAGCATCACAGGGCCAGGGCACAAGTGAGGGCTTTCAGCATCACAGGGCCAGGGCACAAGTGAGGGCTTTCAGCATCACAGGGCCAGGACACAAGTGAGGGCTTTCAGCATCAC
>JAABUP010001020.1_pt1 | contig 60094 bp, 60 predicted proteins | sample 5559201 | NCBI WGS metagenome assembly JAABUP01 (sample SAMN10711887, study PRJNA513373) | rock metagenome | isolation source: Antarctica rocks | place: Antarctica | reverse complement strand
CCTACACCACCAAGGACGAGACTTTGGAGCTTGAGAAGGGATGGCGCGTGGTGCCCTTGAAGCCATGTGCTCGTCCAGTCTCGGCCCCATCAATCTACCTATAGTGCAAAGATATGTCGCCATAAGCCGCCCAACGATACTCCAATGTCACACAACCATTTCCCGGTTCCGCCTTTCTCACACACGACGTGGCGCGCGCTAGTCGCACGTTGCGCTTGCAGTCATTCATGCCGCACGTGGTCTTCTCACCCTCATCGCCACCACTAGTTGTAGGGAGGATGCTTGTTCGTCGGTTCTGCTTCGATCTCATCTTCCTGCATCCAGCCTCCCTACCTGACACCAAGGCCATACTCGTAACTGTAAGGTAATCGATCGGAAATAGTGATCCATGTGGAGATGCTTGCCGCATCAGCGCAGGATTCAGACGTTGGAGTAGGTAAGGCAAGGTGCATTACATTCCCTGCATGGACCCTAGTGGATACATGTACGGATACCTTTACTTCACCTTAGTGGTCCCCCCGATCAGTGACGATCGTCGTTGCAAAGCCCCACTGTTTCTTCCCGTCGATCGAGCTTCCACGCTAACGCTAGCCCATCCACTCATTTTCAACCTTGACGTCGTTCGGGGAAGTTGTGACGAGTGGCGCTTCCTTACCGCGACGACGTTGATCCGACCGAATTGCTGCCCTCAGGCTAATCTGAAATATCAATCTCACATCCAACGACACCCAACCGGCTCTCGAATTGAAACCTTGGAAACTTCGATACTTTCAAATTCGGCCTTCCCCGAGATCGTATCATACGAAGTACAAGCAACGTGTCGGCCAGATCCATTCCGGACCGAGTCCACGGCGCCATACGTGATATTTGCGGCGCCGCCGGAGTGATCCAACACAGCTGTCATCCGCAGCAACAGTACCTGGGTTGCATACGTGTACTGTGCGGAGTGCGATGATGTCCATGGCGTGTCATCCTCGATGCTTGTTGGGTTTCCAGAAGATTTCCTCGTACATCGGAAAAGAAGTGCCATTTCCCGAGTCGTCTTTATGCGCGTGGGTTGGAGGGACCCGTTGGGAATCTGATGTATGTTCGCAACACGACTGTCCAGAACCTTATGAGGCACACACGGGGTTCCCTGTGTCAAGATCCCTACCTCTCCGTTATAAAGCACACATTATCACTTGCGTTGATGTTCTGGCCACCAACCCCAAGCCAAGGTTTGAGCTAGCAGGCGGAGAACAAGTGGGGAAGAATACCGACCTTCTAGCTCCCTCGTCCTTCTGGAATAGACTAATGTAGGGCATTTGTCCCCAGCTGAGACTTCTCGAAGCTGACTGGCTGACGACTTGCTTATACGCAAAGACACATGGCATCAGGCTGGTCATCTTTCCAGACCCGACACCGCCGACTGTGTCATTAGCCGCTCAGAGTGCTCTGGAACGAAAGCTGGGAAGGTGTACGAGTATTGACCAAAGCGCTGGAAACCCCAAGTCCGAGTTCTCCGAAGTTTCCGAGCCCCTGTGCTGAGCAAACGAAGTAGCATATGCTGGAAGGCTCACGTAGGGTACCGCATCAATGAGACCGTGTCGATCTTGAACATCCTCGCGTTGATATTATCTGCAGCCAGCTTCTCAGCTGGGTAGTGATCCTCATGCTGACACGCGATACTGGGCATTTGGAAACGATATCCTAGAGTTTGGAACGCTCCAGTGCCACATCGCGTTCTTGGCTGGTTCGCTCCTTGAGCGTTGGTCTTGCGTCCACATCGGCAACTTGGCTCCGTTGGCCCTCATTGGCTATCGTTTCTAGATCACACATCTTCGCCAGCAGCCTGTCATCGGCCAAGTGTCTTACGCGACCATTATTGCAGCCTGCTGCAACGCCGAAAGCTGATTCCTAACCATGCCGTAAGCACCTGTGCTTCAGCACCCATGGGCCGTGTACCCGGCAGCTTTCTCTTTGACCCCTGTTTGCAATCATGGCTAGACACTGAAGTTTAGTCGCCAAGACCATGATGGATGAATTTGACGTCAGCTTTCATTCTGTCAACTCACAAGATGTTACGATACGATTAATCGCTGCGACATGACGTCTCTGAGCACTAGGAGCAACTCCCTGATATGACCAAGGTGGGCTTACTGGATATTCGCGAAATGGTTGCGGGGCCACTTCGAATTTCAGGCCTTCACCTCAGAAAGTCCTTTGCCGCCTTAGTCCGCCTTTCATCATCACGAACGGTGCTCCCACAAGCAGTGCAAACCTCGACCACCACTACCTATGCTACAGGGGCGAATTCTTTGTTCACCGTTGATCTTCAAAACTGATCCAACGTTCCCTCTGATTGCGACGTGCTTCGGATACTATGCCCTACGACGATCATCCCTCCAAGCCTTAGTTCTATCCTTTGATTGAGAGTCACCACTCAAGCGAGGTCTTGCAACATCAACGTGGGATCTCGGCCAATCGACGACAATGGGATAACGCACCTGTGCTACCCTGCGGTCAGCTCTGAAACCTCACACGCCAAGATCACCGTCCCGATGGGCTGGATTGGTTCCATACGCCTTTGCACAATACATTCAACGCCTCGCGACCACTACAGCTTACTTACCCCTGAGGCGAGGTCGACAGCTTCAGCGTGAGATGACAGTGTGTCCCTTCTCGACGTCAATCTCCGGACCAAACTACCAACAACCACCTCCTCCAAAGACACTTTAAGGCCAAGACAATCGAGGGTGACATGCTTCGAGACTCGACCGCTGACGCATCCACAGCTAGAAGCGATTTGCCGAAATCGGCGTCTTTCAAAACCACCGCTACTTGACTATACCCCAGACTCCAAATGGAAACAGATCTTTATACTTTTGGGAAAAGCTAGAGCCGTTACGCATGGGAGGCACCTCAGCTCCAAACTTCCAACAACTTGTTCATCTCCCTCTTCTCAATCTCCCCGCCAGAAGCTTCGATGAGGTTGCCCAGATCGCGGATGACTTGACCGAGCTTCTGCGTCTCCGCACGCTGGCTCCGACCACCTCATCGGTTTCGGGTCGCAGAGATATGCCCATGTCACGGAATGGACACCAGCACCACTGTTTATAGATAACACTACAACGGCATGCTTTGAGATCTACAGCAGTGAAGTCTGATAGATCCTATGCTTGTAAATGCTTGCTGGTGAGTTTGGTTGTTCTCTGCGTTCATGATAACTCGTCTATATCTCTGGATGTTCCAGCGACCATAATCACCATCGAGCTCTTCGATCTCAATCTCCTCACGTATCCTCCGTCCAGTCAGCTCAGCTCACCACCTCACGGAGCGAAACAAAAGCGAAGAACTCTCGGTATACAACAATACTCATAGCATTGCCGTGTATATACCCACCGTCATTCAGATGTGCTAGCATTACATTCTCGACATGATCCCGCGCTCATTATCTGGTCTGATTTGGTGGTCCGTATGAAATACTGTTTGCTGTAGGTATGTGTATGCTCAATACTCAATGATGTAGGAGACAGTGAGGTCGTCGTGATCAACTACCATTACAATAACTACAGCTGTCGAACGTAGTATTGTCTATATCCTAACTATGAACATTGTACATTGTGCAACTGTAGTCCTTTGTGGGAAGTTGAGATCATGGCAAGGTCAAGGTGAAGGTAGTCCTCAGATACTGTAGAGGACAGTCACAGTTATTAGTACCAGTCACCATACCTCCGTAGATTTTGCAGAATTGATTGAACCCACGATACTCATCGATGATTGAGCCTGTCAACACATGTCATCATACAGTTTCAGGTCGTAAATGAGTGTCGATATCGACAGACGGCTTTATCATGAATATATATGGGAACTCCACAACAATACGTCATCGAGGTCTACAACAGCGAAATCCAATAGATGACATGCTTTTTAAACGTCTAGTCATGGACTCATGGGTCTTATTACACCTGGTGTTGGTTTGCACTTTGTCTACTTATGGAGTCGGCCAGGTAGAGTACTCTACATCTTCGTCCTCGTCCTTGTCCTCGTCCTCGTTCTCCTCAGCGGTCTGCCATGTACGCTTGATGGTTTCGAGATGTTCCTTGGCGGTTGGAGATTTGGGTTCTTGTTTGACTCTCACTGATTCGGCGCCGTTGTCTGGGTCTTTCTCCACTCCTTTTTTTCTCTTTCCTAACATACTGCCACATCGATTGCCCATGACATAGTCATCGTCGTCGTCCTCTTCGGGTGGCCACTTGCGCTTGAAAATTTTGAGATGTTCCTCGTCGGTAAGATCTCTGGGATCTTCCTCGACTCTCCTAGACTTGGCGCCGTTCCCAGCTGGGTCTTGCTCTGACCCCTGGTGGCGCTGTCCAGTCTCTTGTGCCGTTTCACCCTCTGTGGTTTGCGGCCCGCCATGGCCATCTTCAGCGTCGTTGGGCGTTGATGTTGACTGCTGTATACCCTCGTTAGTCGCGACAAGCATGGCGTTCCAAGCGACCGTTTCGCGATCGTGTCTGTTGAGTCCGGGATTGAGGAGATGATACTGGTACGAAAAGTCTGCCAGGAGCTGGTCCTTCGGCTTCCAACCGAGTTTTGGTGTCGGGAGGGGGATTCGGACAACTGGAAGGACGCGGTCGAAGGTGTCCACGCTAAGCATGCGGTGGCAGTTGTATGCTATCGGAAATGAAGGTCTGCCTGAGTTCATCTGGTGTGCGACGCCTGTCTCACGGAAGTGACTGGTCATCGCCGTGCTGAACTTATCAACTGCGTTGTGGTATTGTTCTAAGTTCGACGGTAATGCCTATGGCAGATCAGCTACCGTATGGAAACCCGTTCAGAGGTCGAAGTCGAACACTTACCGCCCCTATTGCCTCTACGAGCGACTTCCCTTTGAGATTCGTCGTGTTGCTAAAGAGCCACCGGAAGGATTCATAGACCTGTTCACGGCTGACGGAGGCATTAGGGTGCAGGTAGTGGCAGGCAGTATTGAAATCTGCATAAGTGGCGCATCGGCTCGGGATCGTCAAGATGTTCTTGAACTCCACTTCTTCGCTTGAAGGGGGGGATACGGAGCGAAGTTTCCAGTAGATATCAAGACCATACCGAAGTTGCTGCAAATTGAACGTTAGCCGGTTACGTCATCGCTTGGACAACGGACCACTCTTCGGAGCGCGTTCTTACATTTTCAAGCCTTGAAGGTATCGCCTCCTCGGGCTCTTCGCGGTATTCATTCTTCAAGACATGAGATAAGATACAATCCACAATTTGTGGTGTTGTTGGGAGGTGCGGATTCAACTGCTGGATCCCATTGGCTATGTTGCTATACAGCACCTGGTCTAAGGGCCAGTCTCCGTAGAACGGAATCCATATGACGGCGCCAGGTAGGCCATACAGCACTGCAATCTTTTCCTTCTCCCCTATCGGCCAACCCACCACACGACGTAGCGGCAACCGATAGGTGCTGTCGAGATTCACGTACAGGGCGTAATTGATGCAGAGATCAGCCCATAGTCTCTGGACGCGAGGTGTTCGCATCTGATGTATGAGACGTCAGCTTCTCCTCAAACTATTTGATGGACGCCGGAGGATTTGTGTGCGCATACTTCAGCCATCATTCCCTGCACAGACAAAGGGAAATTAGCTCTTGCGAGCATCTTCCATCCTTCCTCTACAGCTGCCTTCTTCTCCACGATGTTCTTTTGGGGGTTCAGCTGATAAGCTTGCTCGATGAACCAGGCAGCGTTGCAACGTTTGTCTCTTCTTCCAGATGGTCCCGTTATTGCAGAGGGAAATTTCAGCTTGACCGTCTCATCACTACTACTTGTTGACATAGCTGCGACAGGCTGAATAGCAAAGGATTATGCTAGGCAATGTAAAGCAGATACCATACTTGTCTGTGGTGGTGAACCAGAAGGGTAGTAGTTAATTGTAAGTCAAGTAGTTGATTGTTGCGTGGGTTTGTCCACTAACGCGAGTAGCAAGTAGATAGCGCGTTAAAGAAGTTCATCTTATCGACGTGCGGGCGCGACTTTTCTCCACATCGTGACGCGGTGATACACATATGATATCCGAGGTTCGGAGAGGCTGGATGATGGCGGTAACCAGGGACGACCGCAAGATCTTGCCCGGCAGAGAGGAGATCGTCACGTATAAACCAGAAGTTGGACGGTAAAGCTTTGTGAGGTTCTAAGTATATTAGGAACTTAGCCGTCTTCGAAGTGCACTGTATTGTGTCTGGGGTCAACGAGCGAGGTATTTCTTCAAAGAAAGTATGACGCCAAATGGAGACCTAGTATGCAAATATAATTATCGAAGACACAAGAAAACATAGAAAGCATATGGTTGTAAGATCGAGGTAGCTTGCTGGTTTCGTCGAACGTCTCATATCACAAACTGTGCCCTTGTTGGAAGCGACTCGTTGAATGTGTATATATATTTGATTAATATGTTTAGTGATTAAGAAAGTTGGCAAGTTAGCTCAAGTATTATTATCCATCATAACTCAGCCAGCTGGGGGGGGACAGCCCTTCCAGTCACAACGAAACTAGGATTAAGCAGTGTGATTCGTCGCGCTGTATGATTGTCCTAGTAAACGGGTGCTTTCTTTTTGTTTACTGATTCTTCACAAAATTTTTGCTCTTCTTCCTCATGAGCAGTAAACATCTTCTTACCGTTCAGGCGAGTGCAATGTCAGAGGACTCGAACTCTTCATCGAAGAGTGATAAGGCGTCGGTTTGCGAGCCCTTGACAGCCTTGCAGTCGCAATAGTGCTCGGGTTGATTCGACATCTTCTCAATTGCGCAGCATCAAGGATATAGTAATACGTGACTGTCTATCGATTAGTATCATTCTTGACCACGAAAGGCTATCTCAGGATGCATATGGCCAATTACCCTCAGCGGGCCAACGTAGTACTTGGTACTGTTCCTCCACCTTAGCACAACCCCTAGCATGTTTGTGCGAGCGTTCGAACCCGGTGTTCATCTTTTTGGCTCGGATACGAAGATTTCAATTCCACGACGGAGGAAGGCATCGAAGCGTAAAAGTGCAAGCGTCTCAGCGGGTATTTGTTGTCCACTTGAAGAACGCCACAACGATGGATCGTATACTTTACGATCTGTATCTTCCCTAGCTACGAATGTTGTTTGTCATAGCGTGCTGGTGGGCATCATCATCATGGAGCAGCGGTCGTCAACATTAGGTGTATGATATATCTGACCGCCAAGCGAGCTTAAGTGCCGTTGAGCTCGCTTGCGCGCACGGCCATTCACGTCTTCCAATGCCTTCCCTTTTTGACGACACCCAATCAGAAGAAGCCTTCAACTTTCAAAGCAAACAACGACCTTTCCAATCTTTACTCCTCGCTCTTTCTTAGCAAGACCTTGACCACAACTTCACAATGGGGCGCGTACGACTTCAAGTTCAGGTCCTGCCGTTGCGGACCTCAGGTTCATCGGCCCACTCGGTCCAGTCGCGCCCTGACGCGGTGCTACAGTTCACCGAACCATGCGCTGAGGACCTCCCTCTCATAGAGCTCTGGCACAGGATCCGTGCGCGATATGGTCGACTATACCCTCATCGGCCGTAAGTTTGGCTCTATCGCTGCAATGATCTTCGTCCGATTGAGCTTAGATCTGACTTTTGGCTTAATGTTTAGACCCCTCGAGATCGATCGCCTTTTAGACGGTTTTGACGGACTACTAGAACTTAAATTTACTGTCGGAGATATCTTCGATGATAGAGGAGCCAATCTGTCGATTTCCAATTCTGTAGTCAAAGTCGTCCAAGCACAACCACAGAGAACCGAGGAATATCTCTCCAGGCGCTACGAGTCCATCGCTCCGGACTCTACAGCCAGACCGCAGAAGCGACCACTTGGTAGTAACGGACGCAGTGGTGGAAGTAGCCTGAGGGAAATTATACGTCCGGAGGATATTGAGCTAGAGGGACGAAGCAATGGTTATGCTAGGGCAAACAAGAGGCAAAGGATGGAGGGTTATGAGAGAAACCGGGAGGTCGACCCGGACAGACCAATCATCTCACGAGAGAGGGATCAGGTGGAGATCTTCAGTCAGCGATCTTGGGCGGACCGCGATCGATCTCCAGTACAATTAGTGGAAGACTCCCAGCGATCTCCCATCAACAACACAACGAATCGTGAGAAGCCCCAGATCTCCAGTGATGTATCGTGGTTGGCTAATTTAAACATCAGAGCTAAATCCGTATGAAACCCCAACATCTGTCTCGATTTTGAGCCCCTTTGCAGCCGTGCAATCTTCACAAGCGGATTTCGTCGGAGTCCCAGACTCACCACCTTCCACGAGCAGGGTCTCCTTCCTTGAAAGTTCCCGGCCAGCAGGCACCATACAGGACGATGACACCAAGTCCGAGTCACCTGAGCTTGGACAAACATTGCATTCCATTCCAGCCTCTACTCTTGGCAGTCCTTTCAACGAGCAAGAGCAGGTACTCATCAGAACTGCTCAGGATTTTCTTGTACGGTCTAATCCGCCATCCGCCGCTCAAGCCAACGATCATGGTAATGCAAAACAGATTCAGCAGATCGGCACTGAAAAACCCACCACACCCCAATCATTTACCGATCCATTGCTCGGAACAGACTTGCTTAGGAAGCTTCCACAGCCGAAACGTCCATCTCTAGAGATATCCCTTGGCTACACTCTCCATCCATCGGGGACCGTCCATAGGGCAACTCGAGACGTTTACGATCCCATCAACACCAGTACTGAGAATTCTCAAGAACATCCTCAAACGCCCAAGGCTAAACGAATGAAGACCAGCGACATCTTGTCTTCTCACATCGCTGCGCATTCAGATCATGAAAATCAACCACACTCTGAAGCTAGTCCAGGTGTACGATCTGGTGGCTCAGGACGCAGAAGGAGCGGAATCCCAGATTCGGAAGTGAACTGGCTGCAAACGCAAGAGAAATCAATTTGCCGACCAAGCGAGAATATCTACGATGGTGCCATAGACCAAACCAAAGCCGAGCTATCTGCACGACGGGATGAAGAGCAGAGGGCGAACGAAGTAGCTGAGGAGAAGCGAAAGGAAGAAGAAACCAAAGATCAAGTGCTTCAAGAAAGAGAGCAGATTCGCAAAGTTACTGAGGAACAAGAAGCCAAGAGAAAGATGGAACAAGTAGGGCGGGAGAATGAGGCTGAGGCAAACCGCATTGCTAAGGAAAAGGAACAGCAGGCCGAGCGAGAGCGGAAGGCAGAAGACCAACGCCTTGCCAAGGAGAAAGAGGACGAAGCCGCGGAAGCGTCCAAAGCAAATGACGCGCGTATTGCCAAAGAACAAGAAGAGAAAGCTAAGCAAAGGCGCTTAGAGAAGGAGCGGAAGAAAGAGGAGGCCAAGGAGCGTAAGGAGCAAGAAAAGCAGGAGGCTGAACGGAAGGAGAATGAGAGACGGGAAGAGAAGCGGCTGGCGAAGGAGAGGAAGGACAAAAGAAAGGAGCAACTGCGGCAGGCTGAACAACAGAGGGCTTTGGAAGAAGCCCAGGATAAGGCGGCTAAGCATGCAGAAGCTGAAGCAGGTGAGGCCGTTCGGCGAAAAGCCGAAGATGACGAAGAGAAGGCTAAGAGAGCTGCCAAGGACGCAGAGAGAAAGAAGATAAGAAAGCATGGAGAACCGGCGAACTTAATTAAGATCAGGGCTGAAAAAGATCAAAACATTAATGAAGCTAAGCAAAGGGCTAGAGGATCCTCCGAGACAAGAAGTCGGCATTCGTCCACTCATCTAATCACATCTGACAATAAGATCAGCGACGGCAATAAGGGTTCCTCAGCACCAATAAATCCTAGCATATCGCACGCAGAACCATTGACCCCAAACAAACCTGAATCGTTGATAACGTCAGGTACACCAGCCAAGGGCACAGGAGTCGACACACAGATGCCTTTGCCAAGCATCCTGAGGCAATCTCCCAGTACGCTGCGAAGATCTGTATCTTTCGTTGATGAGCCAATAGTCTGCCCAATTTTCAAAACCCCTTCAGGTTCCATCACTACGCCCGCTGTATCAAAGTCGACCTTCATTTTGCCGCCAGGAAAGACCGAGAAGGACCTCGAAAGAGTGATATCGGGAACGCCTGGATTTGGACAGGAGAAAGCGAAGACATCTAAGAAACCTCGGGAGCCGACTCAGAAGAAAGCCAGTGATGGCAAGATCCAGTCGAAACTTAACATCAAGCGAGACGTCAAGCTCAAGGGCCGGCTGATCGATCCGCCAGTTCAACCTGAGCCACCTGCGCAAGAAGAGATCATTATATCCTCTGAAAGTGAGAAGTCACCTTCTCCGTATTTTTCAGATCCAGAGGACGATCCACAACAGCCAGGTGGAACAAAAGCCGGGCCTTCCTCCAGAAGCAGATCTTCATCTCGGTCTGCCTCCGCTAAAGCCAGGGTCACAGCCAGGATGAGATCAGTATCTATCCCTCGACCTAGTACACCCGAAGCGCCAATCACAAAGCCGGAGCGTCAGAAGGAATCAATGTCAGATGCTGATAGTATTCAAAGCTACCGGTCTGAGTCCGAAGCAGGACCGCGATCTAAATCGGCGTCTCGATCGCCTGCTCGTTACGTCTCTCGGACGCCAGTATCGCCTTCAAATTCCGGCTCTGAAAACGGTATCAAGTCGTCACCGCCATCGATGCCCAAGCAGTTACTCGAGGACACAACCATCATCGGGTTGACCTCAACTTTCACCAATGGGGTTGATTGTAGCGGCGATGATGTAGGAAAGGCAGATTTGGCTTCTCTACCATTCGAAAACGGCCAGATCTTGTCGCAGGATTCTTGGGCAACCTCGGCTCACCCCTTGAACGGCACTGCAGAGCCTCAAAAGAGCGTTCACACCAAGAGCATCGAGCGAGATCTCGAAGATCATCTCCAACGTGATATCTCTCGGATGTCTGTTGAACCATCCATGTTTCGAAATGGCTCGTCACCAATGCTCCCAAAACCCAAAGAGGCCCGATCCATGCCAAGACTGCCACCCAAGACAACTCCATATGCTGCAAATAAGAAGAGTTCTTCTCAACCACGTCCTAGTAACTCCCGTTTCCCGAGTTTGACGGGACTGAAAGAAAATCCACCGAAGTGGGATTTCAAGGATGGTGCAGCCGCTCCGATGCCCGATTTCATGAAACCCAAACCAAGGCAAACGCCAAGTCAGAAGACAGAGTCTCTATTCATGTCTCAAAGTTCACAAGGAAAGGTAATCAACGTCGACGATAGCTCCACAGAAAGCGAAGATGATACCAGCAGCTCCGACGATAAAATGGATGACAAGGATGGCGCCAGTACAGGCAGAGCTAGCAGTCAGGGCAGCGTTGGGAAAGTGAAAGGCAGGGCGGCAAGCAAATATGGATCTGTGTTGAAGCGTATGTGGCCATTCAGTAGCAGTCAGGATTAACGATGTACGTTATGCTCATGTCTCTGTGATGTGGTGTAGTCATGAGACGTCATGAGTCGCAAAGCTCCCAAAACTTTCGCTATTAAGAGTGGCTCTCCCTGCTTATCGGTAAAGCCTTGCGTCTATTGGCCATCAACGATAGCCTGGATAAAGCCGTCGGACTTCGTCACTTTCCTCTTGTACGATGGATTTGCTCATTTTCGATATACCTATTTGTTTCGCGCGACCTTGGGAGGGCCTGGGGAACGATTTTATCAAGGGTGAGGAAGGTTGGAGCTCTGGGCTTCGGGTTTCCGTGCATCTGACGTTTCTGGGCTGCAGAATATGACATCTGCCAGTGAGTTTGCAATTTCGAAGAACTTAAGCGACTGCCGTCAATCCTTGTTAGCTTCGAATGTGACGAGTCAGATGTGGGAGATACTACAAGGGCTTCTCCTCCACACGCAAAGGCGTCGGCTGGGATGCCCGCTACGCTCCCCAGGATATCCCGCGCAAGGTATGTGGGGAAAGTGACTCTCATGGAATTGAAGAGGGATACTGAAGACAGAAGCCCGCGAGACATGGCTTGCTGCCATAGGAGAAGTCGCATCCAATGTTGAGTGACAAGATAATCCACCTTCTGGACGACATCGTGATGCGCGGGACATGGTGGCGCTTCTTCAAGAGCCTTTTCCACCATCAGAAGTAGGTCCACTGAAACAGTTCGACTTTTGTTTTGGGGGAGTTTTAGCACAGGAGCAGCGTCAAACACAGCGAAGAGCTTTGCAAGTCGTATTAAGCCCTGCTTGTGTAGATCACCTTGAAACCAACCTGGCGCCGGAAGTGAGAGAGGGCTCGGTAACGATATTGGAAGGGCGAATTGGATCGCATAACCCCTTGGTGAAATCATGAGCAAGCCCTATCGACTTTACTAGAAGTATTCTCGATACCTTCCCGTGATCCAAAGCAGCCAGAACAGAGACTGTCCATCTACACTCGAGCCCGTATTGCCCTGCTCGCCAGTGACGTCGTTGTCCAAGCCTAGGAGTCGAGCAAAAGAAATTGCCTCTTGTACAAAACTCATTGAAGAGTTGCGGTTCTCTATGTTCGCATGATAGATGTGCAAGAAGAACGAGGTTAGAACGGTATCCAATGTTGGGTGTTCCCGGTAATCGCACAACGACTGAGCTCGTGTACACTCGCTCTCCATCCGGGCACTGGTGGCAGTTGGATCCTCTTTAAGGGCCGGTAGACGCAGCTGCATCATCGTTGCTGCACAGAGCGCAGTCGCCATGACGTATACCTCCATCGTTTGACCTCCATCCTCGAGCCGAGTGAGCAGAGTTGATGAATCTACTACCGGCCATACTGGGTAGATTCGAGATCGATACACAGTGATGAATTGACGAAGGGTAGAGAATCGTATTCTCTCCGGGCTGTCAGAAGAGGTGTGCGCTGGGGAGAGGACTGGTCGCTGCAGAGGTTCCGAAGGAAGATCGGAAAGGGAAACAACGGAGGAGGCCGAGCGAGAGAAACTTATGCTTCGCCGGTTCCGCGTCACTAGCTCCGGGACTTCGAGCCGCGTATCGTGTCGCCGCCGCGCCTGAGGTTCTGCCACAATGTATAGATCCTTTTGGAGTGTCGCAGCCCGTGGGTGTTTCGGACCTCTTTTGTTGATTGGTCTTAGAAAGGTGCATTCAAGAGGTGGATCTGCTCGCTGGCACTTCTGACAGGACTGAAGGCTATCGCATCTCACTTTGCGTTTAACACAATAATCGCAAGATCGCTTCATGCTGACGTTTCGAGCTCGGGCTTGGTTATCTGGCTTGAGAGGGAATATTGGCGGTCGGTACGTAACAGGGCTTGCGTTCGTATCTCTAAGGTCAGAGGATTTCTGACTGCCTGATCATTGCTGAAGCATGGACAAGAGCGATGGCGATGGTGATGACGATGGTGATGGTGATGACGATGGCGACGGCGACAGTGTGTCATATCTCACAAGGACGAGGGTCGTATGTTGTAGGAATTGCGGGACTCTTTTCAGCCGAGGTAGTAAGTTGGCTGAAGTGCAGGGTCGGGAAAGCAACGATGGTCAAATACTACGAGATGTGGTCTCGAAAGAGATAGTGTGGGGGTCAGTGGGGGTCCTACCTACTCTACTTTAATAAAAGGTAAAGGGTTGACTGAAGAGAAGGATAATACAAATCTAGGTGATGCTGAATGTAGTCATGCATCGTTGTTGAAGCCCTTACAAGCTAGATGCTTTGCTTAGTCATGACTTTCTGGTCGACGACTAAACTTCGAGAACAAGACGAATGGGGTCGTTAGGGACGCCCCCGCGTGTACTATCAACGCCCGCGCCAGTACAGAAGGAGATGCGCAATGCGTCAATAACGAATTAATCGATACATCAACCATGTTCACCATCCTCAGAGCAACATCACCTCTACCTCCACCGCGTCTATCTCCCACTGAGCCACTGCCATCTCTTGCCCCACCACCTGACAACACATACCAATCCCGCGAGGCCCTCCTCGAAGACGCTAAGCAATTCGCTGGCTGCCATGGCTACGCCCTCGTCATCGAGCGCTCGCGCGACACCAAATTATGGCTGAAGTGCGACCGTGGCGGCGTGTACCGCAACCGGCACCACCTCACCGAAGCCACCAAGAAGCGCAAACGCGCACACTCCCGTCTTCTCGACTGCCCCTTTCGACTGCGAGGCGCTGTCAAGGAAGGGATATGGAGCTTGACGACGGTCAATAGCGAGCACAACCATGAAGCCTCGGACGATATGCGAGTACATCCTAGTCTGAGGAGACTGAACGATGAGGCGAAAGAGAGGATCAGAGTTTTGACCGAGGAAGGGGCGAGTCCAGCGAAGATCTTGCAGTTGTTGCAAGAGGAGCAGCCAGATATTCAGGTTCTGTCAAGGGACATCTACAATGCCAGGAAGAAGATCAAGGAAGATATGGCGGAGCGGGGTATTGGGCAGCCACCCGAGCCTGAAGTGCAGACGGCAATACCTGCGGAGGGAGGGCAATGGCTGTGGTTTCCGGACGATCCACTCAATCCGACTCCTCCGCCAGTATTGCAACAGCCACGATCGCGTCACCGGTCTGCTGTCCTAGGTACCGTTCCACCTCCTCCGCTGGATCCACGTCTTCATCAGCCTGCGCCAGGCAGACCACAAACTCAACAAGGTAACGCTCGGCCTCGTGGCAGACCGCCTACGACGAGGAGCCCAGCGGCAACGCGAACCACGAACCCTTCTGCATTCAACACACCCGCCAACGTCGCTCTTGCTAATGGCCATAACGAGAATGGCGGATTCGGCAGAGGGATGGAGAACGAAAACATCATCTACGCTAACGATCCATTCGCAAACTCAACATCTCCAGTACAAGCGCGCAGACCTCAACAGTTACCGATGGCAATACCTGCGTCATCAGCTCCAGCGAGTGGTCCTGCAGGTGTCCAAGGCATCAATATTCAGCAGAGACCAGCACCCAGTACAGGAGGGCCAGCGTCCACGATGGGAGTATCAGCGAACAGTGCTCACAATGCACCTGGAAGTGATAAAATCATTGAAGTTAGGATGGCTCGCATTGAGAAAGAGCAAAAAGATCAGAATCAGATGCTGGCGCAGATACTGGGTGCCGTGCAGGGCTTGCAGAGGAGATGAAGAGGCTTTGCATTGTCTTTAGTCGTGTTTCCTGGCCATATTCCCCTTGCTGTCCCCATTGACTGCTTTACTGGAAGGATCTCTATGGTGCTCAGCCGGCGCTTTCAATCTGGCCTCTCCGCTTTCTTCCATAGATCGGATTTGAAAGTCTGTAGCGCACCAGCTTCACAGCTAGACAGCTCACAGCAACCTCCATCAAAACATTCACCCTTATATTCCGAACCCTCCCCAATTGACAGAAAATTCTCCCGATTCGCTCTACCAACCCGCTCAACACCCACTGCCACACATCTGCTCCACCCTTCGCTCTTCTCAAGTCATCCCTGAAACTCCTCCCACCAGCCCAAACTATCGCCGATAGATCTGGTTCCTGCCAAAGTTTCCCTCAGGATAGCATCAACAATTTCAGTTTTACGAGGAAAAGCGAATGATCAGAGGTCTTGGGGTTGAACAAAATTGACCTATTCTCAAACTTATAGGTAGTTGAACGTGGACGTTTGAATGCACCGTTAATAGTGGGCCATTTTTGGTACAGTAATGTAAGCAGGACTGGCGATGCGGGATGGACCGAGCGCGAGGTTAAGGTGCCGGAATGCACGCTCATCAGAGAGCACAAAAGGTGTTAGTCCATCTAGACAGCCGGACGGTCGCCTTGGAAGTCGGAATCCGCCAAGGAGTGTGTACCGGCTTTGAGGATTGCAGACGTGAGGGGCCAAGGGCTTATGGATGGGCTTTTATGGCAGAGATTAGACCTCAATTGGTGAGGGGTTCGACTGAGAGGTTGCGGAGCTAATTAGGGTAGGGTAGGAGCTTATATAAGTCCGCAATATTATATTGATTATATTTGGAGACTGTACTCATTCATCCATTCCTGATCCGGTACAAAGAACATCCAGACGTTGGGTAAGCACCTCGCCGCCGCCCAGCCTAAAGTCCCTTGGCAAATCTGTGACGACACACATCTGCACTGAGCGCACAGATGCAACGAGTGTTCTAGATCAGATCGTGGTAGAATATGTCAGTCTTGTTGGAACTGCATCTGATGACATGTAAGGTAGGTTATGTGAACTTGAACAGTTGGACCATGTTAGGGTTTAGCGAGTCTTGGCGAGCTTTTGTTCGCACAAGGTTAAACATAGTCCTCATTTAGAATAACTCTTCTTACGGAGAACGATTTTCTTAAGCGCATCAAATCTCTGTTTGCCGCATTGCAACACCTTCAGTACATCTATCATATCCGGTTAACGGCAAGCAATGGGCAATGTGGAAGGTTGGTCTCTGTTCAGCGGAGCATGTCAGGTCCTGTGCTGATGGCATGTCGGTGACAACGTCATATAGCTGAGCCTGAGTGGTCAGACCTCGAGAACACTCGCGCAGTTGCACAAGCTCCACACTCTGTCACTTCATTTCCGGTCAAGTCGGAGTTTGAGATTGCTTCGTTTCCTTGCCCTGGTCACCAACAGCTGCGCCGTCGAGCTCGTGGTAGCTCCCCCAATCCAGAGGAAGAAAGCGCTGACCCTGCCGACATGCGAGACCAACCATCCAGTCTCTTCGCATCCTCACCTCACGAGAGAATCGGCGGACGGGCAGGCAAGAGGAAGGCAAATCAGTCAGACATTATGGATGATACCTTGGACGGTCCCAAGGCGCTCAAGCGGTCCAATAAAAATAGCTGGCGGGAACTCGAGGCATATTGGAGCACTCAGCCTGTCACGTCCGAGTTGCAACAAGGGCTTATCCGTCGTCAAGTGGGGTGGGAAGAAGAAGAGCAGCTCAACAGTCTGAAAGTCATTATTGCTAAAGCCGAGGAAGAAGCCATTGCGAAGATGCAAGCACAAGTCGAGGAGCTGGAGATGAAACTCCGGGATGTGCTAGAGAAAGCCAAGGTGACTGCCCTGGAGTTCAAGGAGTGCTATGCAGGGCTCATGGAAGATCATGACGACTTAAAGAACCACGTTCTTCTTCTTTATGACGAGAAAAAGGATCTCCAAGCACAGCTCACGACCAAACAACACGTACACGACGAAGAAGTCGCAGACCTTGAAGCTAAACTTGAAAAGTACATGACCGCCTACGCTGACGACCAGGAGACTAGGTGCCTAGCTCTAATCCGTAGAGCTGCAACCTTCGTCCCAAGCGGCTTCGAAGAAATCGCTCAGGCTACCTTTGCTGATTGCCTTGAAAGATCCAAAGACAAGCGGAAGAAGAAAATGCCAAGACCTAAGGCTGAATCCTGGTTTTGAAAGGAGGCGGGTAGGAAGGCATTCTTGTCGGGTTATCTCCAACGTAACATTGAACCTATTTCGGGACAATGTGGCTTGTTGGAAGACCTTCCTGGGCTATCTTTGAAAGACTCCAACTGATGATGTACTGAGTATTCCTGATCTTACAAGGATGCCAGTAGCGCTGCTGCTGATGGTGGCCAGGGGGGATTCTAGATATTATCTGCTAGCAGATAAAGGATGTTGAAAGCCACACGTCATCTAATAAGCTCTGATTTAGGGTGTACCGAAGGACGTGGCCATCTTGCAACATAGGGGTTGATAAAGGCAATGAGCAGCTGTTGATGTAGGACTAGCTGATGAAGCTGTATATGATCCCAGACTCCTGGCGTGGAGATATCTGTCCCCAAAAAGGCTAGCCAAATCTAGTAATTACAGTAGCTTGCGCGAGCTGCATCAAAACATTGAGACTTCACAATTAAATATACATACAACGCTTCAACTCCGCAAATTTTCCTGGTGTAACAATGTCTTTCATGACATTCAAATCGACTAGTTTAAGCACTCCCGCCAAGGTGTCTTCAATTCATCAAATCAATAATAGCCACACGCCAGTAGCAGCCCAGACCCGTCCTGTCCAGATACCTCATCCCGAGCAAATCAACATAATCGATCCGCATTGGCGTCCCCCGACTCCACAAAGTCAGGCGCGTCCGCTCCAAACATTCCCTCAATTCTCCGCTTCACCATCATACAACAGCGCCTCGCCAGGATTTCAAGCGCAGCAGGCTCGACAAGTCATTCCGACACCCGCAGTATTCACATCGCCGGGCGTGACATCTGGACCCATAGCTCTTACCTGCTACGACGAGTTTGCGCTGATACTGTACTGCGTTGACTTCCAAGGTTACTATCGTTCGGGCTATCGAACCAAGTTCTGGGCTGCCGCGCGCAAAGGTCTGAGATCGGTTGTTGGGAAAGATGTCGAGGACGTTGAGGGGCGGATGCGTGTGCTGTTGGAGAGGAGGAGGAGGGAGAAGATGGTGGTGGAAAAGGGCGGTGTATTGAGAGGAGATTTGGTGAGGCCGGAGTATAGGGAGTCACTTGACATGTGGGACGAGAGGGTGAGATATGTTGAGAGTGGGGAAGAGAAGGTGCGGAGTCGGGAGGCTAGGCTTGAAGAGGGAGATAGCGAAGGCGTTGAGACACCTGTGAAGGTGAAAACCGAACAGCCAACCTCGACGACGCCTATGTCGAACACTCAGTGGATCATCGAAGAGCCCAGGTGTAGCGGTAGTACAAGTGAGGAGCCATCGCGCATGCGGAGTGTCGGGGATAAGCCACGTCGCATACGTCTGAAACCGGCAGAGGAGGTTCTCTTACTCCGTCTCTGCGTCCAGAACAAGGAACTCTACAAAAAACTGCTGCGGACTACATTCTGGACAATCATACAGAAAAAACTAAAAGACGCGACGGGGAAGAATTTCTCGAATCCTGACGGACGTATCAAGGTATTACTACAACGGCGGGAGATTGAGAGGCAGGAGCTGAAGGAGAGGGGGAGGTTAAGATATGACAGAGTTGATTGGCGATATAAACAATGGTTAGATAAGTGGCAACATTGGCTGGATGAAGTGGGGGGACATAGGAAGCGTCGAGCGAGGCACAACAGTGAGGAGGCCGAAGATACAGGTACAGCGCATCTAAGTCGTCAGACTACGGAATTCGAATCTTCGGAAGCATCCTTCGATAATGGCAGGGCGCAGTCCACCAACAACATCATCGACAATAGCGCAAGTGATGGCGCAACTTCCCCCTCCAACCGTGTAACGCCAGCAGCTCCCAATGTTCACTCTAGAGAGCACGAGCAGAGAACGGAACAACCCGAGTCAGACTTTGCCAAAGCCGTCAATGACCTCGCCTCTCAGCTTAACGTTGACAAGAACACCACAAAGATATTCCTAGTTCTGGAAGCAAAGCATCTGCAGGAGATGAAGGTGCACAAGGAGAAGCTGAACAAGGTTACCGATGTAGTCTATACGCTGGTGAAGGAGCGAGATGAGATGAAGAAGCAACTTGAAGGCTTGCAGAAGGCTATTGCTGCATAGAATCTTTGGTGTGGGCAGTGAGTGCTGTAGTGTTTGTGCGATGAGAAGGTTGAGCGGTGCTTGGAGGGCTCTTGGATCTATTGGGTTGTGTGGTCGTGTGGTTGTGTGACGCTGTGTCGTTAGACTGACGGCCCTTGGGTCTCGGAGTCGAACAAAACAAGCAATGAACCATAGCATCAAAGCCAATCTTCATCCCATGGTGATATAAAACAAATAACTACCGAGCCGATCCTTACTCCCTGACCAAGGCCCCACAATCAGCTACTCAGCAAGATATCATATTATTCAGAACCTGCAACTCGCCCAAACCTGCTCTCCACTATCTTCCCCTCTACTATGTTTCTTCCACCAACACCACCTGACAGTCTTGTCAATCGAAACGACGACCGAGAATACCGGCCTCACAACCACTCCATCTCTTCTTACCCTACCTTGTACATCTCCTCCACAATCCCCCTCCTCCTGCACCACGATCAAAACTCCCTACTCTGACCCCGACCGCTCCCCGCGCTTTCCCCAGAAATCCAGACCCAGCCCCACACGCACCACATCGCGCAACGCAGCAAAAGCACACTCTACCCAGGACCCCTGCTCTCACAAACGCCATTCCTACATCATCGTTCCCTTCACTATACGTCTTCCTCTACCGTCACCACCACCACCTCACAGCGCCCCTCGAAATAACAACCAACGGCACATCCACACCTTCCTAACCCCGACAGCCTTACAAGCTCTCAGAGCGCGCTTACGCATCCCCTCCCTCCAGTCCCTCCTCCTCCTCCAGCAAGAATTTCCGTGCGCTCACCCGCCCCTGACCCCGCCCCTGTCGGATTGAGAAACATCAAACAGTCACCAACAGCCCGACCACAACCTCTTACAATACTCACAACAGCCCACCACAAAGTCGGCTCGCGCAAAGCCGGCGTACACATCTCACTTCTATCTCGCTTCTCTCACATCTCCTCCAGCACAAACCCCTCACACCCTCTAGAGGCTCGACACATCCCTCCGGCAATTCTCGTCTTCAGAGACTTCGGCCGCACGCCGACACCCACTTCCCGTTGTTTTCGGCCACGTTGCCATGTGTACCGAAAAAGCAAACCTCACCGTCACCCTCCGCACCCATCGCCCCTGAAGCGCCCCACCACAGTCCAAGAACCTACATCTTTGTGAGAGAGAGAGAGAGAGAGAGAGAGTGTGTGGGTGTGTGTGTGTGTGTGAAGAGCGCTTTGATATGTTTTGATGTGATGACTGTACTGGAAGGGGCTGGGTCATATTTTGTTTTCTCGTTCAGACTTTGGGTTTTGATATGGTGGGAAGAGGGGTGTGAGGGCAGAGACGAGAAGAGATGACATGAGTAGAGCCGAACAGGAGAACCGAATCAGACAGTGTACTGTAGATGTAGATGTAGATGTAGATGTAGATATAGCCTCATCGTGCATTCATCTCTTGCCGTGGCGTCCCATACGACGTCAACGGCGACCTCGCCAGCAGCTGCTCATCAAAGCGGAAACGCGGAGACGGGGACGGGGGTTCCTAACTCCCGAATCGCCGGAGGAATGACCATGATCGCCGATCGATCCCCCCAGTCCCGAAATAATCCCTTACCTAAGGAGGGAGGGTTTTGAATCGCGTATTGACCGACCTAGCGCAATCCAGACTCGCATGGGCAGTACAGAGACGCGAAGGCCCGGCTTTTATGAAAGTCGGGCACACGTGCTGGATCCAAGTTGTGGATGGGAGGAGGAGATCAGCCACCCATCGGTCGAGTCAGGGATCGGTTCGATGACTTCGTGCCTATTGAAAGCGGGGTGACGATGGAGAGTTGAGACTCGACGCCGATGCTGCGCGGGACGACAATACCCGCGTGAAGATGCCAATAGCCTAACAATAGGTCGTCTTCGCCGTGAGTAGGCATGCGCCGCTGACAGCGCGGGAGCAGCGAGCTAAAGAGGCGAGGGGAGTTGTGGGGATGTTGTGAGACAGGCGGAAGACACGTACACCTCGTTGTGAGCGGAGGCCTGAATGGAGGGTGATGGCACGTGTTGAGGAGTAAAGCGTTGGTGGGAAACTTGGATGCGCGGCCCTTGGAGGGTGCTGAGAGGATGAAGGTGTCTATGGGAGCCGGGTGGAATATTGCGAAACTCTGTGCTGATACGGGAAATAAGAGCTTGGAGTAAGAGTAAATTCATTAAGCTTGTGGATCATAGCAATACTAAGCGGGGCCAGCCGGGAAAGGAGAGATATATATGGAATACAGATGGTAGAAGAACACGCTCGCTGAGTGAAGCAAAGACATTATGCAAGATGCAAAGAGATGTTGTACAAGTAGCCTCCCATGATTCAACTCTTCAAAACAGAAAAGGACTAGAAGAAAACCACAATCTCTCCCCGCTCATTCTTTCTCAGTCGTAGACTCTTCCAAAGTTCCTTTTCTTCCTCAACCTTCCCTAGACCTAAGCCCTGATCTCCTCGCTCACGATGATACCTCTTCAGCGCCTTGTTCATACTGCAGCCGTGCTGACTCTCAGGTCCCTTCTGGACGAATGACATAAAGAGCTCTGCACGGGTGCGGTAGACTACTAATTGCTGTTGGGAGTCATCGGCTTCGGGAGCACGGTACTCAATTGCTTTCAACTTCCTTGCCGGTCTCTCCAGATGAACGTCGTGGTGGTGATGTTTCCGGTGGTGTTTCCGTGGTCGACTTTCGTCTGATGTCCGAGTCGACGAAGAAACTTTCCGTGTCTTGATCAGAGCCGAGGACGTTCGACCTCTTGCTTTACCGTCTTCTCTTGCAATTCTGGTCCGCTTGAGTGGGCTCAACGGGCTCGCCTCGACCCCATCTCCACCAGAATAGTCTGGACTGGGGGGCAACTCAGAGTTCGAAAGTAATCTGGTCAGACCGCCGGTCAGGCCTGAATGTAGGACTGGCCGCACGTCTTCCATCACTTCATCCCTCTCGTCCGAACCAGTAGAACCTCTCGCTGCAGACAGGTCGAGTTCTTCAACGTGGTGTCTCTTACGCTTCTTGTCCGTTGACTTTCTCTCCTTGACTTCTCTGTCTTTATCCTTGAGCTTCTTCCCGTCTTTATCTCTCTTCGGCCCCGGCGTCAGATACGCCGACCTTTGCTCCTCGTGCCTGATTTGCACTGGCTCGGCGCCATACGAGTATCCATTCTCTTCGAACGCCTCATCATAACCGTTCATATTACCGTCTCCGTTTGTAATTCTCGCCAACTGATCTCCAGCGTCGAAGACACTCGGCGCATGCTCTACCATCTTCATCTGCTCCTTTGAACCCCCCAATGACACTCTCGACGCATTTGGCGTCTCCTCCGTCACCAGGAAGTCAAACACATTGACGGGGTCTAAACCGGGCTGTACAGCAGGTGGTGGACTCGGCGCAGGAGGGGGTGGATCGACTATCGTAATGATGCCAGAATCCGCATCTGGTGCGTCTTCGACGTAGGCTTTTCGGGGAATGAGAGCGGTCGAGTCAATCGTTACGGTCTTCTTGTTCGAGTTTCTGGAAGATTGAGGAGGACGGTAGAGGGCTCCTTGGTATTTCTGGGCTTCGGAGATGCAGGACTATTGTGATTGGAGAACAGGGTCAGCGGGTGAACTGGCGGGGTAAGGCAGTGCAAAGTATATCTCCACAATGAGGAGGTGACTTTTGCGCGCTGTAGAGACGGCGATGTAGAATGTATACAATCAAGAAGGCTGGTCAGATTGTAACAGCAGTACTTCTGCACGATGAGACGACGTACGGTATGTGCTTTGTACTCGGTCCCACGAAAGTGAACCATACAATCGAGACAGGTAAAGGAAGCTCCTCGACACTGGTTCCGATGCGTATCGAGCTTCTTCTTCGTGAGAACATCGCCGCAAGCCTATTCAACGATGCACCGATCAGCAACCTCCGGCTTGTCGCGTAAAGCGAGGGGTAGCAGTGGTTTCCTGGAGATAAAGCTTACTTCGCACGAGAAGGACACCATCGCTGTAGTCTGTATAAGGGAGAGTCAATGGACAAGATCGAAGTCCAAGTTCCTTGGAAGCCGATGTTAAATCTTAGTGTTTGAGAGATATCTCCGCAGTTGTCGTGGGGTCGGAAAGAAGGGGTAAGAAGGGGCAGAAGGGGCAGAAGGGGCAAGAAGGGGTTGTCGTGTTGGTGTTTGGTTCTATTTGCGAATCTGTTTCGTGTGTGCGAACCGTCGCATGATCCCTGCACGCGCCGCATAAACAACCCCGGATGATACTAAAGTACAAGTAGGGAAAGGAGGTCACACGCCGTCAGCTCGACGTTGATGCACCTCAGGCCATTACGCATCCTCATAATGACCTGGTAGAGATTCCTCTATGTCATACGCCAAGACCAACTCCCCCATAGTATACCCTACACATATGCTTGAGTAAAGCCGCACGCTATGCATACACTGAAAGTGATCCTCATCCACCTCTTGTCAGACTGTAGAAGTTTATTAGCCCCTGCCGCCGAGTCCTTTACTGCACCGGTACCTACCCCTCCTTTTCCAGCTTCAACGGCTTTAGAACATCATCATCGAAGTCTCTTCCGTTTTGGATGAGCTTGGTCTTCTTTTGGTCATCCATCTCCGGCTTGATGCTATCGGAAGCGAGATTCGATACAGCATTGCCGTTGCGAGCCACGTCGTCCTCTACGCATCCGCAATCGTAGAAGTCTCCAATCTTAGAACAATCGAATATGTCCTTCTTCAGCGACTTGTTGACTTCGTTGTGGACGTGGCACGCCCATGCAGCAGCGGTCGAACGGGAGGAGACTTGGGGTGGGAACTTGGAGAGTATTTGACGGAAGTGACTGGCGCATTCACCACTGCGATTTACAAGCGTTAGCACGTCATGAAAGAGTGGTAGTGCACACGAGATCAGTCACCATGGATATAGTCGGACGAAGAGATGTATATATGACTGTAGTGCGGTGCTCTCGTCCGTCGTTGGCGTATCTGGAAATCGTGCCATCGTGGTGTGCAACAGCTTCCACGCTGCCCTCCCTAGCTCAACCCTGCGCAAAGCAACGCCCATCAGCATGTATATCATATGCCGCACCGGCTTCATATCAGTATGCCACTCCACCTACTTCAGCGTCTCGTTCCCCAGCTTCGGCATTATGACATCCCCACCGAGTGTTTCCGGTGAAACATCCACATGGTGTATCGGCACTTGCCCATAACTTGGATCTCGGGTTCCTATCGGCTGCTGTCGAAAAAGGAAGACGAAGCTGAAGGACAGGAAGCCTGCGGCTGCGATGAGGAGTATCAAGAAGCGTCGGTTTGACATTGCGCCAGGACTAGGCATGGCAGAGAACGTGCCGACAGCATGAGAAGACGGAAATCTAGTTCCGACCAAAAGAAAAACAAAGCGCTGGCAACGGGTACCAAGTTCTCTACCTGGGAAGTTTTGGACAAAGATGACGAACAGATCGCTCTGTGCAGCTCACTGATAGGAATTATGCGAACAATCCTGCACAAGTCTCCCTGCATAAACTCAAGTACGATACTCTTCGTGCCTCATGCTTCCCTCATCTCACGTAAGCTTCGCTGATGGTAAACTTCTCCCGAAACCCTCTCTCCTCTCAAGAAATCCTTCGCACGAATTGGTCTCCTCTTTGACTTGGATTAGATCTCTCAATAATGGCATTTCCACCACCTCCAGTCAAGACAATTGGTTCGTTACTCCGTGTGAAGCTACCCCAGCAACTCATACCTCCATGGTTACATGACTCAAGGCTCACTGTTGACGGTCAATCACCTCAGATTGGGACAACATCGGCTTCAAGGTTCGCGAAGGTGCGCAGTCCACTCCTGGCACACTTTCACCACCTATTGATCTGTTATCCATAGTAAATGGCCATGTCGAATCGCACTACAGCATCAAAACCGGAAAATGGACTGAGCCCGAATTCGTCGAAGATCCCTTACTACGCATTCATGGCTTGGCGCCCGGTTTGAATTATGGTCAGCAAGCATACGAAGGCATAAAAGCGTTTCGCTCACCGAATGACCAAATCCACATCTTTCGCCCCTCGCAGAATGCTTCCCGAATGGCCCACTCCGCTTCATTCATTTCCATACCTGCCGTACCCAATGAGCACTTCCTCAAATCTGTACACCTAGCTGTGTCTCTCAACGCTGAGTACGTCCCACCCCATCATACTGGTGCGGCCATGTACATCCGCCCTTTGCTTTTCGGCAGCTCCGCGCAATTGGGCCTAAGTCCACCAGAGGAGTACACTTTCTGCGTGTATGTGCTACCAGTGGGAGTGTATCATGGCGTTCATCCTGTGGATGCTTTAATTCTCGAGCAGTTCGACCGTGCTGCGCCGGAAGGTACTGGATCCGCGAAAGTCGGAGGCAACTATGCGCCTGTTCTGCGGTGGAGTGAGAAAGCCAGGAATGAAGGCTTTGGGATCACCCTCCACCTGGATAGCAGGACGAGAACGGTCATCGATGAATTTTCCACTTCTGGCTTCGTAGGCGTGAAAAGAGAAGGGGAGCAATATACTGTCGTGGTGCCAGACAGTAAGAACGCCATCGAGAGCGTGACCTCCGACAGCGTATGCGAGATCGCAAAGTCGTTCGGCTGGAAATTTGAATGTAGACCCATAACTTACGACGAACTCCCCAGCTTCTCGGAAATCATGGCAGCTGGCACCGCTGCTGCGCTGGTGCCCATCAAATCGATAACGATGAAATCAAAGAATGACAAGTTCTTATATCAAGATGGTAGTGATGAACCAGGGCCGGCGTGCGTGAAGCTTTTGACGACGCTGAAGGGTATTCAGCAGGGCAAGATCAAGGACACGTTTGGGTGGTTGGAGCAGGTTGTGGGGCCACAGGTATACAAGCAGAAGACAGCGGCCAACAGTGGAGGACTCTCGAACGGTGTAGGGAGCAGCATCGATAAGCTCCCATAGCCAGGTACAAAAGAACACAATAAAGATCTGCAGCGGAGTCAGAAGCGTCCAATATCAGGAAACATACTGGTCCTCGTCCTCGTCTTGTATAGGATGCCTCGATGTGATGTAGTGATATCGTTGATCCATGGCAGAAGTCGGGATAGTGATGCTTTCTGGGCGGTGGACTGATTCGGTGAGTTCATCTTCAGTTGCCTCAGAGGCATTGGATACTTTCCTCTTGTTCTATGCTTTCTGCTGTATCGTAAGCTGGGACATCTTCAATTCTCCTGTTGGTGGACGGCTATCCTCCTGGCACGCCACAGACTTTGCCTGCAAGACTTATGTGTTACCGGCATTCACTTGGGTCGCTTCTCAGGGCCTGGGCCTAAGTGTTAATGTTTGCTTGAGATTACTTTATTAATTCATTATGCTTAACGTTTGCAAGGACCGTCTATATGGTCGAGTGGTAGAATTCTTCGTTTATCTCGTTGATTAGAGCCCTCGAGACTGGACACCTATTGGGCTTGGGGGGCCATGAGGTCAGCCTTGCTAGTACTAAAGATTTGGATTCTTTCTCTCAACTTTCTTTTTTAAGACTGAGCACAGGTGTTATTAGTGGTTCGAGAATGCTTTATTACATTTTTTATGCTCAACATCGGAAAAGACACGTTGATATGGTTGAGGGTACACTTCCTCGGTTTTCAGTTAGACCGTCCGATCAGAGTCTTCGAGACTAGACACCTTGGGTATTGGGGAGTCTAACTTCGCGTGACTTGTCTTGCCAGTCTTAATCAGTTACTATTGTTTTTTGTACTTATACGGTTTGACAGTGTTCGAATACGCCATGTTTAGCTTTTATGCTCGGCTCTTGTCAAGACAAGTCTGCATGGCTGAGTGGTATACCTCTTCGATTATACCATTCATATGTCCCTTCGAGACTGGACTCCTGTGGGTTGGCACTTGCTAGTCTTATGCCTTTGCCTATTCTTATCTTGTTGTTGAGCGCACCCAGTGCGCAACATTGTTCGTGATCCTCTCGAATTCTGTTTGAAGCTGACAGGTTCTTTCCGTCGCAGCTTTAGCCATTCATATTAGGTAGCAATCACTTGGCACAATATGTTAGAGAGGAGCCCTTCGCTGCTATCCTGTATTCGCATCCATCACGCCCACTGTGATCCGTGACGATTTTAAGAGATCTTAACCATAGCAGCGTTGCTGCTCGTTGCTTGCTGGTAGCCTGTTGCAAGCATGATAGTGCACACCTTAGGCCTTGACCTAGGGCTTCTTTTGCTCCGTTGACTGACCGCTCGATCACTCCTGGGAAATGTATTGCTAATGGTCACAGAACTCAAGTGTGCTTTGAAGCCTGCGATGCGATGTCTGCCGTGTTTACTTTTGGTCGCTATATAACCCTTGTGTTGACACATTTTCTAACACGACGCTCTAACTTCGAACCACCAACTTTGAACGGATCTAAATTGTCCTCGAACGTGTTTCCTTCGCTGCTTCTGGATATCTGCGACACTTAATCCCGGCGTACATCACAAAAGAGAAGTTCTTGATCATACAATGGCTGCGCAACCAGCACGGGAGATGCCTCAAGGTCCCATTATATCGACTGAAGACCGCACCTTCTTCGTTCTTCCCAAGAAGCCAACCCGTGTCGACCAAGCCTCGTACGAGTATTATGTCCGAGGATGCGTTGAGAAGCACCTAGACACACCGGACCTCGTAACTCCTGAGCAGATCAATCCATTATATTACCGCTGGCTATCTGCTCTACACGTTTCCGCCCCGGATCAGTCGTTCGCGCTTCTATCACAGGTAAGAAAAGTAGAATAGTCCTGCTAACATTCCAGCTGATACATGCACAGAAGCGTAGCGCCGTCGCGTTTAGGCTCTGGTCGGACAATGAGGGTAGGAAAGCCGGCTACGCCAGCCGATATGGCCCTAACTATGTCGGTCTTCATCAGTGGAACACTGCCCGTAATGCACTTCCACGCTGTAACGTCAATCAAACACTTGGCTTTCGGAATCCTCGTGTATCAACGGGCGCGAATCTGCCTCTTCGTCTAGAAACCACGAATTCCATCTACGACATCTTCTCGGGAAAAGTGTTTGTGCTACCTGCATACCACAAGCATGCTCTCGTGGAAATACGTTTCAGAAAATTCCGGAACGACCTGAGATCAGTTAATCCTAAGTACGATCAGCTCGGTGCTTTTAATCCGTTGAGGGTGTATAGGGTCTTCAGAGCATTTATCGAGATAGCTCTCGCATTCGAAGAGCCATTCCTCATTGATACAGCGCTGGGGGTTGTGAGTTATCTTAGACGCCGGTATTCCCTATCCCTTGCTGACATGTTTGGTTAGGCCGCTGCAGTCACCGTGTTAGATGGGTGCGAGGATTTTCATAGACTTATTCACCCGGATACCGGCATTCCCCTTGCTCAGTGGGACTTCGACATGATCATGGTACCCCATTGCGTCCGCTACACTCAGCCCGCTCCTCCTTACGACGAGTTCTGCCGGGCAACTCAGGCAGTCAATCCTTATCTCTTAATTCCTGACGACCTGATGGCGCAGATCTGGAAAGATGTTTTCGAATGCAGGGTGGAGCTTGGCCATACGACACGGGAGGATGCAGACCGTGTGATTGCTGCTGTAAGTCAATCTCTCATTAGATTGGAAATCCAACACCACAACCCATTTCCACTATAGACCGTCACTTTCTAGTGGTTCTAGCGGACCTATCTCCTCTAATAAATATTACAGGCAACTTCGAAATATGCCAATCTTTTCTGGCGCGGCGCAGCCATGTTTGACGCGCGATCAACACCCGACGTTCAGACAAGACCAACCTTGAGCGGATATGATGAGCTGTTCGATTGTGTCCTACCCTCGTACCCTGCGAATAGGATGATCGCTGTTCAGAAGGTTGGAGAAGGTCTGATCGATCCGCTTGCACAGCCCTTATGGTGCGATCGTGAAAAGGGAGATGAGTTTGCCAGCTTCGTAGAGAACATTGAATGGCTAAATCCAGGAGTCGGTCGTGGACTGGTCGTGAAGGCGTGGAATGGTCTTGATTGGAAGAATACAGGTGAAGATGCTCGTGTCCTGGGCTATGCGTCAGGTAGTCTTGAAGAGATCTATCCTGCGGTGCACGGCTAACCTCCGCTTAGACTGTTTCTGATTGGGCAAAAGATCACTGGCCTACCGAGGATGTCCTCAAGGAGCGTAAGCTACTTGAAGAAGACTTGAACGTGGCACTAAGTACTGCTGTCATCGCTTCAGCAAACAAAGCAGTGCTTGTGAACTTCCAGCAGCTCGCGGAGATGGAGAGGCTCGCCAAGAACCGACTTCAATCCGATCGGCGTAATGAGAGGGTGAGTCAATGCTAACATCACCGTAACGGCGACTGCTGATTGTATATTTAGGCAGCATTGCGGGAAGAACGCGATGAAGTGGACAGCGCCAGTAGGAGACGACGCCGAACATCTGGCCCAAGCAACGAGTCGAGACGCCGTACATCTGGACCAAACAACGAGTCAAGGGTACTTACCTCATGCCCTACATCCTACGATGATGAAACACTGCTGACGAACGATGAATAGGTCACACTGAGAGACGAGCTCAGAGACAACGACACGCCATGGAGAGGTACTGCACCGCGACAGCAGCGTCCCAGCCATAGCCTCAGCACTGTCCCTCCTGGTCCGAGGCGCTAGACTGACTCAACATGCTCGATGGCGTTCATCTGGTGATGATGTTAGCGGCATTCAGCATTCAGGTTGGAAGGATATTGCGCAGGCTGTCATGGCGTTCGCCATGATCTCACAACGGGTTTCTTCTCTTCGTGGAAGCCATACTGGGTGCATAGAGGGGCACTCTTACATGACGAACATACTTATGGTTGGATGGATGGATTTCATACTTACTCTAGCATAGCGGGATATCATCATGAGGATATGATGTGGGACTCCCTTGTGTCTGGCATAGCGGTGGATTGCTAGAATTGTACCATGGTATGGCGTTGCCCTTGGAGAGATGGTTGGCGTCTTCGATGCAGAACGCTAGCTTCTACCGTCCGCCGTCATTGTCCTGAGCCCAGCCGCAGCGGATCTCTTTCTTGTTTTCCATGAGCATCAATAGCGTTTGAGTGCTCCACTGCCACCCCTTCACCTCAGTGGCCAAGTCTGCGAAATTCGATAGCAAGCGGAGATGATTGATGAGGTCACTGATGATGAGAAGAGACAAGAGAAGATGGAGAAAGGTCAGCGTTAAAGTTGTATTTGACCTCCAATGCTCTCAGCTCTGTCATCTATCGATACAGAAAGCCCATAAAGGGTGCGGCGTGGGCAGAGGCGAGGATTTAGCCAAGTCCAAAGCGGCCAAGCGCGCAGCGACATCATTGAGAACTCCGTTGCTGCGAGACAGTTCGTCGCTGGTGGACAACCGCTAATGATATGCGATGGCGGAGATGGAAGCAATCATGTAGACGAAAATACCGATCATCCTGCTGAGGCAGGTTGGCAACAAGACAATTTACCAGACGACCTTGGAAGGCTGAACCCTTCAGGTGATTGGTGCAATTCATTTCCTGATAGCAAGCCAGCTCAGCATTCAGAGAGCGTTGCCTTGTGCTAGGCCGTGATGGCGAACTTCAATTTAGATCCGCTGCCCAGCGTCTTTGTTGGAAGAAGACGGGTCTTTGCTCATATTCGCAAACCGTACAGGAACCAGACGCAGCTATGTCCACCGCTCAGTAGAGAGCACGGGACTTACGACGGCCCCTCGATGATGAACCGTGACGGGCCTCCGTCTTACGCAGTACGGAACTTGATCTCTGCAGTGTACACCCTCCCCCTCGAAGCCAACGACGTCTCGCCCAGCCATCACCATCACCATCACATCCTCCTCTCCCTATCCGGTATAAACTAACTCACGAACCATCAGAGCCCTATGCGGAAATCACCCCCACCCACACCCACTCCCAGCATACCAAACATGCCCAACCCGCAAAGCAGCCAATGACCGATCCAACAAACGGCCTCTTCGCAAGCACAATCTGCCCACGACGGACTATCTCCAAGCGCTGAACGAATAACTTGCAGACACTGACACTGCGCGAGTAACGCTAGGCGTCCACCTCAACGGGGCAGGTGGACACGTAGGGGAAGACGTCGTTGTTAGCGCTACTGTTAGCGTAGGACAATAGGAGGGTGTGGTAGGGTAGGTAGGTAAGGTGGGGTGGGATGGGGTGGGAGTTGTGGGGATGAATGGGATTTTGAGATACTTGTATGGTTGGTGGTGTGCTGTTGGTAGTGGTGGTGCTGATGAGGGTCGAGGGATGATGAGGATGATGGAGGGGAGGGGGTGGCTGAGAGGGAGAGAGGGAAGGCAGAAGGAGTAGGATGCTTGGTAGTCGTAGGAGTAATTCTTGACCGGTTGTCCGTTGTGCTAGTAATCTGGTTCCTGTTGATAAAGAAGGATAGCGGTGGATGTATATGCAGTGATATGGTTACCTGTAGTAGAAGAAGTGCTGGAAGCTAGGGAGGCAGCCCTCGTCGTTGAGGTGTTGTGATGATGCTTCTAGATGGGTCTGATATCGGGGATGTGAGCGAGTGCGCAAGTCATATTGTACGAGCAGAGTCGCGAGAGTGGGGTGATCAAGGAACGCTACGATCCTTGTTCAGCAAGTACGCCGCGCTGTAACACATAGTGTATCCTGAGATACGGCACTTAGCATCGACAAGTCTTGGGTTGGAAGATTGCAATATCACGCCATCGAAACGAAAAGACAGGCTGAGACACGTTCTCGTAGGGTTTCTGGTGCTGACCAGACTTGTGTTTGATATGACGAATTGTGGAAAATGTGGTATAACGTTGCCTCCCGACCGAAATACTTTCTGTGGCTTCATCCTAGAAGCTGTATCCGTAGTCAGGCCCCGGCAAATGGGATTGGTCCTCACGATCTCCTACACACACTCTACAAGACCATCGCGCCGTGCCTGGAGAAGCGTCCGTTACACCTCTCCCTGCTTCGGAAAAAGGCTGGCGAAGTGCTTCTAAGGTCCCCTGCGCGTCTCGAACTCCTCGATTCCTGGACGGACGATGAAAAGTGTGCCAAGACAGTCAATCAAGGGTATATTGCTTTGAATCAGAATCAGAACCCCTATCAGAGCACAGTCAAAGGCAATCACCGAATTCGCACTACTGGAATAGAATGACCGAAAATCATATATCGCGTATTCTCCCATAATTATCTGGAGTCAGTTGTCAGATCTATTCATATAGTAAGGTAGTACGTAGGGGTCTCAGCCCTAGTCGCTAAGACTATATAGTATGTTCTCTTTGGTTACTTCTGAATCTTCTGTTGCTGCACCTCGAGTCCCTTCGTCACTTGGCAGGGCGGTCACATTGTGCTTGATGACATGTGTGTACATGAGGACTCTTGAATGATTAGAACGCCGCGATCTAAATTAGAGCAGGCGAAGTGCAGTTGTCACTACTCATCGCTGACTCTTAAGACAATTCTTCCAGCAATTTCTCCTGTTTCCATCTCTTCATACACTTTTGGCAAATCCTTAAAGGGCCTTGCGGAGATCCGCGACTGAACGATTCCGCTTCTAACGAGTTCAGCCTCCAACCCTTCAGGAGACCTACAAGATTTCCAGTAATTTGAATGCCTTTAATGACGATGGTGGAAATGGGTATTTCGATGAACGCTTTTCCTGGTCGTATACCGACGCAGCTAAGTGTTCCACCCACACGAAACCTTTCGGCGGCCTGTGTGAAAGCTCTCGGATCTCCAGCACAAACAATAACAGCATGAGCTCCTCCAGAGGTGATCTTATTCGCTTCTTGAACTAAACCCTTGGTAGTCTTGAAATCAAGGAATACCTGGGCACCCAGCTGCTTGATGAACTCTCCCTATGCCTCACCGCCGTCATCCTACAGATGAGAGGCGACAGACGATGATATGAGAAAGGCCACCTTACCAGCGAAATGACCTAAACCGCCCCCTGCCGCAATATTGACAAGCCAGTCTCCGGCCTTCAAATGCGCATTAAGAACGGTCTGTACATGTAAAGAGTTAACGAGCAATTCGGATTACGGAAATAATCTTGCAACGAACCTTATATGCTGTAAGGCCGGCACAAAGAACAGGGCCCATCACAAGAGGATCAATGTCTTGCGGAAGTATGGTGGTGAGGTAGTTTGCGTCAAGCGCAGTATATTCCTGAAAGCTGCCATCTTCGTGATGTAGGTGCTTGTACTTTTGATGCAGTACTGCTCCTCCCCGCCAGACAGAACTCGCAGTGTCTGCAGATGCGACTCGTAATCCGGATGCTAACAAGCCTACCGATCTGGATATCGTTGGAACATCCGGGACCTATTGCAACAATCCGTCCAACTCGTTCGTGGCCGCCAATGTGAGGAAGTTTGATGTTAGTGATCGGATTTCCGTCTGATCCAGCCGCAGTGCCTGCCTTGGTGTTGAGATCTGCAAGACAATCTTTTTAGTGATCATTCTGCATGTGTTTGGTTCGGGAGCATTACCGCTCTGACAAGCTCCAGTATACAGAATCTTGGCCAAAACCTCATTACTTGCAGGTGTGGGAACGGGATAGTTGTCATTAAAGACCACTTCCCACCGAGCTCGTGGACCATGGCAACGGTCTGGGTCTTCGGGATCGTTGGAAGCATAGCGGGAGACATTTTGGGGGGATTATCAAGAAAGAGTGAAATCCGAACGCTTGAGAGAGCTGCGGACTTCAATCATCCATCAAGAAAATTCATAACGTGGAGAGATTGATATATCACCAGACCGTTCTGCCGTGGCCCACGAAACCCTCGAGTTGTCGACTTTATGACGCATAGTGAAATTCCCGGTCGGGGAACTAGGGTTCAAGTTTGGTCACAAACTCCATCCTGATAAGCAACCCGATCTTTCTCTGAATCTTGCGCAGCTGTGGGCTCCGAACAGATCATCAAACTTCAAGCGTGTACAGCCTGTGATGGTTGCTTGAACTTGAGAGTTTCTTTTCACGATTTCCGGCACCGAGTATTTCTCCGATCCCCCATCTCATCGATTCAAGATCACGAAGTGGTAAGATGCAACCCATAAAGTATATTTGGCCATCACTGAAATCTTCACTAACCCTGCTTGTACCCAAACTGAAGGAACAGCGCCTTGAATATCGGCAGCACTGGGTTGCTCTCACCCCTCGATTCCCCTTGACCGAGCTGATGTCAAGCCTTCTACAATTCCGGCTTCACAAACACGTCTAACCATTCATAGTATTCAATTGCAAAGTTCAAGCTGAGGGTGTGAGGGTGTGAGGTAGTTGCACCCCACATGGAATAGAACCCTTCGAAGCTCTAGTAAACTTGCATCTATTTCTTTTTCGGAATAACGATGAGTGTAGAACTTCTATATAATCATCCTGCCTGTCCGTCGACTCAGTCTTCCTTACGCTTTGATCACACATCATTCTCCTTTTGTTGTTGGCAATCTTGCTTAGCTCATTTTGACAATGACAACTTTGTCTTCCACGGATGGTACGGATGAGCATCATCTACCTTGTGAACGTGCGGACCTCGACGGACACCTCATGCCTGGCATCTATGTCTCTACTGTCGCTTTCTTTGAGCCGGACACAGAGGACCTTGACTTGGCAACTACAAAACGCCATGTCACCAATCTTGCACTGGCCGGGGTATCTGGTATCGTGACCCACGGCAGTAACGGGGAGGCAATTCATTTGAGCCCTTCCGAACGAATGGCAATCACTGCCGCCACTCGCCAAACCTTGGATTCGCTCAACCTACGCCAGATGCCTATCCTTGTCGGATGTGGAGCCCAATCCACCAGGGAAACGGTCGAGCTTTGCAAGCAGGGCTTTGAGTCTGGCGGAAACTATGCCTTGGTCCTTCCACCATCCTACTATCGTTCAATCATTACAACGCAGCAAATCCTCGACTTCTTCACCGACGTCGCCGACGCATCACCGCATAGCATAATCATATATAATTTTCCAGGGGCGACGTCGGGGTTGGACGTCGACTCCGAGCAGATCATCAAACCCTCACATCACCCCAATATCAAAGGAGTCAAACTCACGTGTGGAAATACAGGAAAGCTGGCTCGGGTCGTGGCGGGCTGCGATGGCGATTTCATCACCATGGGCGGATCGGCTGATTTCCTACTACAGACGCTCGTCGCAGGCGGACAAGGGGCGATCGCGGGGCTTGCCAACCTGAGTCCAAAGGCATGTCTCAGGATCATGACTCTTTTCGGGGATGGGGACCTGAAAGAGGCGCGCAGCGTACAGACTATCGTGGCCAGAGGAGACTGGGTGGCGATCAAGGGGGCCTTTGCCGCGGTGAAGAGCGCTCTCATCATGTTCCGTCAATATGGCGGGAATCCAAGGAAGCCTTGCGAGTTGCCAACGTCAGAGGCTGGTACGAAGCTGAAGGCTGAGCTCAAGGAATTGATGGACTTTGAGGACGGCCTTTGAAAGAAAGGGTTCATCTCTCCCCATAGACTACAGTGTTCTACATGAAGGACTTTGAAGTCGTCATGATTAACGCGAATTGCCATACATCCATCGCGCCAGAATTACATGGTTTTCACGGACTTGACTAGCAAGACCAGACAAGCCTCGGTAAACGTGATGCTCTTGTGAAGTAAGAAGTCTCTACATCTGCTGCCATTCTCGCTCACCCCGAAGCTCTTCTCCAATCGCAAGTCGGAGAACTCGGTGACTACCATGACAGCACAAAAATCCCCAAACACGATTACTCAGGTAGAGCACCAAGTCCGGAGAAAGTTCTTGGTGTTGCTTCGCTAGACGAGCACCTCCTGTCCGGAGAAAACTTCGGTTTCCCAACTTGAGCTACGGTAGCCCCTCCCTCCCTCCTCCTACTTCGAGCCCTGGACCTTGACAAGATCGATTCCGAAGCTATTCGAAAGGATTTCCCCGACGCTTCGATCCTATCAGAGCCAGCAGTCCATTCCATCTCTCTCGAGGCTGACAGTCGGAGAAATTGTCGGACTTTTGGACGGGGAAGAATGTGTTTGTCCACTAAAAAGGGTTGACATGTAAGATCGCACTCCGACGCTAGCTGGGTACCCGGAACGCAGATCAAGTACAACTATTCAGAGACCTCAGACCTACCATCAAACAACCCTATTCAGTCCTGTTCGTAGAAACGCCACCCGCCCAACGACGGCCCACTAGCAAGATACTAAGACTAGATAGAGGGCTCGGATATGATTTGTCACGTCGGATGATCTATCGATGGTAGGAAAGGTAGGTATCTTTTCTCGTGCGAGAAAGAGTTGATGGAGCTCGTGATACGCTGGAGCGTATTCTGTGACTTGGCGTCGGCGCCGTTCAACGGGGTGCTTGAGGTCTCTCCATGGGCTTGTTCGGCCTGGGTACGGTGTCGTTTCGAGGAGGATGCTCCGAGGAGAGTTGTGGGAGGGAGAGATGCGTAGCTCGACTGGGTGGATCAGTCTAACCGGGCTCCGCTGGATCCGTCTCTCAAGCAGCCCTGGTACCAACACCAGGAAGGAAATTCGTAGAGCTGGACATCGTGAAGTTGACGGGTGTGCAGCTTCTGTTTTCGATCCTGTAGTTAAGTACGAGGGCCGAACTAGTCATTGTCCTTCAATCAGGGAGAATCTTCCCCGATGTGTTTGAGGGTCAGCAGTGCGACACACTTGGAACCATTCAAGCAGGTAGGTACTCATTCGGTGGTGATTGAAGACTGATATTACCGGGTACTATGCTATCGATGCGGAACACGCCGCTACACCTGCATCGCTGTGATGAACATTAATGAAATCAGGGAGTATCATCGCTCGGAGGTATGATTACGCCAAAGACTTGAAGGAAAACACTGTAGAGTACAGTGTAGTTGTGAGTGGAAGCCATCGTCCTTGCCTCTAAGACCCAGTCACTCGGTAACACGTTACAATCTTAGATAACGCCGAACCTCTTGCGTCTGGTTGTACGCGTAGGAGTGTTGCTGTACCCATGCTCATAGCCCGTATCCGCGGTCGTCTTGGATGCACGGCTCTTCTTCCTTGCACTGAAGCAGGTGAACAGCACGATGAGGGTTCCTAGGAAAAGCAAGATCATGGCTGCGAGGATCGTCCACATGCCTGTGGAGTAGTAGGCGTGCGAGCCGCTGCCGTCTTTGTTGACGTGATTTTTGATGATCTGATCCGTCAGGAGTTAGTCTCACTCAGCGCAAAGACAGGGTGTGGAAAAGGCTAGCGTACCCCGAATAACGAGAAGTCAATCGCCATGACTATCAGTGTGATAATCCAAGCTAATCCTGCAACCATTGCGGAGAGAACAGAGCCGAAGACACCTGCACCGAGAGCAAGGAGGAAGGCAATGAAGGCAAGACCACATGCGATCGGGTGAAGGATCATGGCGTTAGTGAGCCCGTCTGCGCTACCAGCGGAGGCTCGGTTGAATTTCGTGCCATCAATCGTCGCCATAATGTTCGCGGGTTTGTAACCGATGTGCTTGGGGAAGCAGTAGTCTTGATCAGTCCTGCGATAACAGTATTAGCAAGTCTGCACGGACGAGACAGATAGCACCGAAGGAACGTAATGTCCAACCACCGACAGGAAATACTTACTGGACCGGAGGAACATCTAGGATGCAGTGACCAAAGGTGCCGAATACTACGGATGAGTTGCGGATTTGGGTTTTGTTGGTGAGCATGACCTTCAAGATGGCAATATCCTTCACAACTGGAGCTGAGATTGTGGTGATGAGGAGCAAGATTGATGCGACGAAGAGGAAGAGAACGCCAACCCTACGATAACGTCAGCGCAGTCCACAGTTCATCACCTGAAGACATTCATACCAGTGACTTGGGACCGTACGCGCCATGGTGAACGTGATACGGATTAGAGACTCTCAGAGTTGTGAGACGATGAGAATAGGGTGATTACGGCGATGGATGGCGATGAGAACAGGATCAGAAAATGGGTAGCGGACGACACGTAGCTTCTTATTTGAATTTCCTTTCAGCTTGCTTCATTTCAGGTATTTTGGGTGCAAGCATGTCGTGGTAATGTACGACGTAACTACAGATTACGCGACTCGTTCATTAACAATTAGCGCTACGTCATTGGATGCCACGAAAGCCAGGGACAATCTAATTTGGGGAAACAAGCTTTGTGCCTTGTTGCAAGGTAGGGATGCTGGATGCCAAGCTTTCGTAGCGAACGTACTTTGTTTTCAACTGTCTTAAACCATATTCGAAACATACATGACTAAGCATGATGCTAGGATACACCACTTCGCTATCAGAAGGGTTGTCTTGACAGTTGAGACGACTAAGAGGATTTAGTTACCTTACAGATGAGTGAGTCGCTTTCGGCTCAACAGAGGGTTGCAAAACATTCACTTTTTGAACTGGTTCAGCTCAATTTCCGTGCATGTTTGATTCTCTTGATGTCAGCCGACACCTGAGTCATTAGTGATGTACTGTATGTCTATCTGCAGATATAATCTGAAGAATTGCTTCTCCTGCCTGATTGTATAGCTTGCTCTCCTTAAGAATGTTGCTCCTTTCTAGCTGTTGCTTCACATTCATGAACCGATCATCAGTTTTAGACAATCGTGATTTCAATCTACCTCTAATTTAGTCTCACATACAGGAGCTTTGGTGTCAAGAGCCATATGTTGAGGAGGTATTCTTGTCCCTAGATAAAAGAAAATGCCGCAGCCACGCTAAGCTCAAAGGTTCTGAATGCTTCGCTTTGTGTCCGCTTCAAGCTCTTGTAGAGAAAATTGAGAGAACACTTTGACGTCGTAAATTTCTTTCACAGTAGGTAGATAATCAGAGCTGTGGGGTCTATGTAACAGTGCAACACTTGCAAGTTGAAATCTTTGCAGAACCATGAGGTATGCGGTTTTGCTTTAACAGCGTCAGTATTGTACAACAACTTGAGATGAAAGATGTTTTAGTGCAGAGACTGATTGAGGTTCAAACCAGTCAAGGAAGGTTTTAGGGCTCTCACCAGGATTGACCCTTTTCTGCAAGGAGATTGAGAACTGCATTTAGTAAGGAAATCTAGACTATGATCTTAGTCAGTCTCCAATAATTTCAGATCTTTCAAAACACCTCTGACCTCACGTTCGGATAGCATGCTCTTTGGGCCAGTACTTTCAAGCGCTGCGCAAAAATTCTGTAAGGATGCCTCCATATTTTGCAATTGGTTTGTCAAGTCAGATGCGAACTGTGGCAGATTTACCTACCCAGCCCTATCAAGGCTTAATAAAAACGAAGCCAGGTGACTGCAACGAGCAGGCAACAAGCAGGCAACGTTCGAAGTAACATACAATTTAGGTAGTCCACTGACAGAAGAATTGAGCAATTGCATGACTAGAATATGCCTACAAGAGGTCTAAAGTTTAATACAAACCACCATGTCTCTGCTGAGAATAACTACAAGCGGCATTTAGTCCCGAGTTCTCCTCACAGCCGTGCGTTCAAAATGGCAAAACACCATTATGTTCAAAAAGAAGAGCAAGGATGACTATACCGAACCAAAACTATACCGCCCAATCGCCCTGCTAAATACGTGGGGGTCGGTCCTTAACTGATTTCAAGTTTTTAGATGCACGGAGACAGGCCACGATTCGATATGATAAATATCTCTGATATCTGCGAAAAAAAGCACCAAGTTGGTGCCTGCGTGATTGCTGACCCCTGCGGAGTTGATGTCCCTGATGTATACTCCGATACCTATTGCTTAAGCTGAGCAGCCACCTGCTGCATTGCCTCCAACTCCTCTTGCTGATACTGCTTAAACTTTCCCTCGCTCATGCTCTCGACCAATTTGAAGCCTTGTTCGTTCAAAGTCTTCGCCTCCTGGTACCTTCGCTGCGCTCCTACAGCCTCTGTCAATTGCCTCAAAGCCCCCAACGCCTGTGGGCTGTCTTTGCCGTGCCGCCCCTGCAGCACTGGTAGTAGTTGTCGCGCAATCTCTTCCGCCTCCGCGTACTTGGCCTGCTTGACTAAGGCGAATCCTAGATTACTCCTAACTGCTAGAGAAGTGTTTGGCCTATCCTTCTCCTGAATCATTAAAATCTTGCGCCATGTCTCCTCTGCTTGCGCGTGTTCGCCAATCTCGGATTGTAGCATTCCTAAAGCGTGCATAGCCGCGAGGGTATCGACATGCTCAGGCCCAAGAGCCTTCTCTTTTGTGACGACATTGTCGAGGGCAAGTTTCTCGAGGGCTTTGTATTTGCCTGCCTGCGTCTCTGTATCACCCGGTGGCAGATCCAGCTGTTTGATTTCATCTTCAGTGAAGGTGGAAGTGATTTGCTCGCGTAGCTGAGAGCGTATCCAGTCCAAGGAGTAATTCTTTGGTGGGATAGTGGACGTCGGAAGAGAGCTCGAAGTAGCCATTTACTCTTAAATGTAGTGATAATGAGTGAATCGGGCTGTGATGTTGACCGATTTGAGACTTGATGTTATTGAGCAGTTTGGATATATGAGAGTTAGATGCTGCTGCCTAGAATGCCCCTGTCAGTAATGTTGATACAGCAACTCCCAAGGCAATGATATAATTCCGGCTTCCCATAAGCGAATGACTACGGGTAGAAACGCGTTGTCAGCAATATTGTCACAGCTACTACTAAGGCGAGTATGTGGTTTTCCGCACAAATCTACTGGAGGATATTGATATTACATACAAGTGATCCCGCTACGATTTAAGTAATCTGAGTATCATGTATCTTTGCCACTGCAGCATTCTCATTCATCCAATCTATAAGATCCCCCCAATTACGACAACTATGCTTGATATCCCACCCTCGTAAAGGACTCATCCCCGGCTCAGGGTGTTTATCAGGCAGCTCCAATGTCGAATCGCCTGCACACATGATACCTTGCCGGATGTAACTGAAGCAGTGCCCCGCATGATGTAGATCAGCAAGAGCTGTTGCTGATCTGTTGTGCGCCAGGTCCATGTACTGCATTTGAAGGTCCCTGAGGCAATGTAGCTGGTGATAGAATGATATCATGTAGGCGTTCTTGATTCCAGGCACCACATTGCTGTTGGGCAGGAGGTCGTACGCACGCGGTGTAGCCACTTTGGCAAATCCTCCGTGGCCTGATGACAAAGCGTCAGCTCAATTTAGGACGACGAGACTTCGTTGAAGCTCAAGGCGGGGATTGTGAGGGGGGAAATAGACTCTTAATCAGTTTGTTTCAGGAAGACTCGACATCCTCCGCAGACATTAGTCCCCTGAAGCGTGGATCATCGAAGAATACAGACTCTTGATACGGGACTATTGCTAGGAGTCAGCATCGTGCTCTAATATAGAGGAGAGAAGAAGAGACATTGCGGGACCGGTGTTTTTTGTGTTGAGTAGCGAGGGAAGGGCGCCATGAGTAAAGCCGTTTCAACAATGACAATGAGAAAGAGGATACTGCATATCGCTATCCATAGCCTGCTTGATCTTGAGCGCACTTCCAATGACTCTGATTGCTTGTCTTGTAGTTCCTTGGTGGGGACATCTTGATATGGAACATCAGCGGTTCGTGGCCAAAGTGACTGAAGCATGGCATGAGGATGTGGCCTAGATGGTGGACTCGACAAGCAATTCAAAGCATCAATCAAATGACTCCAACGGTATATGAAAATCGAGACAGATTCATTGTATTTGCGGACTAGAGCGGTCAATTGTTGGGTGAAGAGGAACGTCCGAGAAGCAAGCACTGCATGCTATGCAGAATATAAAGGTAGAATGGCAGGGTCCGGCTTCTCAGATAATCTTCATGATCCTTGTACAGTACACGGAGCTGCCAGAGGAAGATGACAGACGTGACATGCATGACATGCATACACAAGGGAAGAAGAGAAGAGAACATGCTGACTTGCCACTAAGTCACGTGAAGGATGACCACTGTAGGGCTCAGAGACCGTAACCGTATGTTCCGCCCTCATAAATTAGTTACAGCATTCCTATATGGATGTAGTCTACCGCATTGATCGTCATCGCTTGTCGACACCCCACCAACCCTTCTCAAGAGCGATACCCTGAAGACCATTCTCCCTCGTCCAATCGAGAATAGCATCGAAATTCCGACAGTAATGCAGAGTCTCGATATCGTACTCGGGCGCCAGGTTGGGGAATACCTCTTTAATGATAGGTGTCAGATCTGCCCAGCACATGAACGCTCGCCTCAGTCTTTCAAGGCACTGCTCCACCCGTCTCGTGACCACTCTTTCCGGCCCTTGAAATGAGCGCAGATGACTGTAGTCATATTCGTGGCGATATGTATGCTGTCTGAGGAGGTTGAGGCAGCTCAGCTGGAGGAAAACCTCGGGAAGTGCCAACACCGAGTCGCTTGAGGGCGAGGGCCTCATCCAAAGGCCGTCTCTGGTTTGATCCAAGTCGTGCAGACGAGCGTCAGGTATGGCAATTGGGTGATCTGTCTGTCTTCTTAGCAAGAATAACATTCGGCCATCTTCGGCGCACCGCTTGTGTCTGAGTCACGAACCCGGAAGCAACGAACCCCACGCCGCTTCCACCTCTAGTGTTGGATGGCCAAGGTAGACCGATTTGATGTGAAATGCAACCTCGAGAAAGGTCATCCATTTGTGTTCGATTGCGCTCTCGGCTGGAGACCACGAGTTCATGGCCATCAAATCGATAGGAAGCCTCTGCAAGTCAGTCGAAATCTAATGAAGGAACGGATTTAGCAACTTGGATCCGGCCGACTGGAACTGACTCCCATGACTTTGATCTTACAACGTAGCGACCTCCAAAAATATGATGCTGTCAATAAGTAGATGGTGGTCACCATTCCGACAATGACCGCTATGAAGGGGGCCATGTCACCAGCGGTCGTTTTTTAATTAGAAGATGCAGCAGCCAGCTCATATCGATTCTGCTGGTTCTTGGGTGACTGAAAACTACATTAGCCGTAGTTCTAAACCTTGAGATGACAATCAGACCGAGCCGAGATGTGATAAACACATCGTAGATCAGTGGGTATAGAGGGCCGACGCTGTGCATCTGTCAGTATGTAAGTAGGTAGATATGACATTGCAGGTTCCGTCAGCATCTATCACGATGACAGTGGAGTGCTGCCGGCCTTGCTGACCCCGCTTGGTTTGTGGCTGCCTCGATCATTCCGGTACGGACTGTGCAGTTCCTTGTGGCCGAGTTCAGGCTGACGCCCAAGCTGGCTTTGCCGTCGATTGTTGTTGTTGAGGTCGTCCCCTTGGTCGCATATCTCAACTGGGAAATTCACTCCACTATAATGCCTCGGTCGACAAACAAGATAGCCCACGACAATGTTGCCTTGGTTCAAGGCTTTTCAGGATCAGTCAAAAGAAGCAGAATGCAGCTATCAGACACTTCCAAACGATGGCAGCAGCGATGTTGGGGATGAGAAGACTGTATCAAATGATCGGTTGGACCGGCTCATTCTGATTGTTCTTGGAGTCACTTCTTGTGCGTTTGTGCTGTCGCTTTTGTTGTATCTTCGAAGGTAGTCCCATGTGGCTACAGATACTGCATGTACGAGATGAATGTCGGCATACAGTCAGTTTGTCTCGTAACATTCAAGATTGAAACACAACTGAGGTCCGAGGCTAGGTCCTCTTCAGGAAGCCGTCAAATATGAGTGGGTTCAACATGATGCAGATGATCTGCTAGAGGCATGTAATGAGGAGCCTACACCGGAGATTGAGGAAGCCTGGGAAAACTCAGAGCACTGTGAGTGAAAGACTGCTCTTCTTGTTCGACACGCCACTGCTTCAATCGTCTAGGTACGTCTCGGTAGACTACTATTCAGCCTCATTTGCTATTTACAAAAACGTTTTAAAACATTGACTAAAGGTTTTATAACTGTTCTTTATATTGAAAACTATTTTTAAGCTTTCCTACTGCCAGGCCAGATCAACGGCTATAGCCGAGCCCAGATCTAAGTCTTGTTACCGCCGACGAATGACGCTGTTGGTTCCACAGGGTAGGTGTATAACCACTCAGAAAGCCACCTTCTTATGATGCGTTATAGTGGGAGCGTACCTTTCGCTGTTGTGGATGAAGTCCCATCATCTTTGATAATTGCTTGCGCATGTGCTGTTCTTAGTATTTCCTGTCTTTACATTGGAAGCATCAATCTCGGATATGCTATTCGTTCTGCAGAAGAATATGCCAACCATCGGACATTGTGCTGATGCTCCGTTTAACTAGCTGAGGTGCTCACAGGTCTGCTATCCGGTTTCAGCGCATCCCATTTATATGGGTTGGAGATGGATATCGAAATGAACAGAATGGGTAGCGAAGAGGACTGTATGACCAGGTGGATGCTATGATGTTGCCAACCTAAGAGAGAAAGTTGCTAGGTTTCTTCAATGTCTCCCCTGAAGTCATGACTTGTGGACCGGTTGCTTTTGAATCACAGGAAGATAAGCTGGCCTCTTCCCATGGTCACTCAATTCGATCTCGTGTCATCCACTTGTCAGGTCGTTCCGTTAGTTCCATTGATCAGCACCATAATTGTCTCAATCGCAGATATTACGCAAGAAATTGGCGTTCTAGGAGAATTTTTCACGAGCCCTATTCATTGTGGAAGACCAAAGGGAGAAGTGAATAGTAGTCCCAACAGAAAATCACACATTCACGCGAAGGTTTTGATAGTTGACTTGCGATGGTGGAGAGTATGTCGGTTCTTCAAAAACAGCTTATCCAATGAGTACGTGCCTGCTATTATTTACATAAGGCTACTTCGCCCGCCAACTTCCGTGGGGCCCTGCCCGTTAGGCATTTCCCCATTCCTACCTACCACGAACTCTCTGTAGATCCTCTCTAACCGTCGCCTTTCATCAGGACCGATCGAGCTCCTCGTCGTTGAGAGCGAAGCGTGAATGTGTTTCCATGAAATTACCACCTCTTGATCATGCTTCCCTTCGCCATTTACTCGATCCTTATCACTTTCATTCTGGCCGCGCTGCAGCTGCCTCTGCTTCCGCCGAGCCTGCCTGATAGCATCGAGCTTCGCGATGATAGCAGCACGCTCGACTATCTGCTTCGACCTGTTGGTCCCTGAGGCAGCAAGGGCAGCGGCTTCCTTTCGATCTTCGTCTTCACCGAAGCGGAACTGGATGAAGTCTCCGTTTGTCGAGGGTGTGCTGCCTTTTCTTTTAGCTTTATCGTTCTTGCCATTGACTTGTCCGTTAGCGCCGTGATCGCCAAGAACGTCATGGATGGCTTCCAGTTGCGCATTGTAGATGAGTGCTTGCAGGTCTGCACCAGAGTATCCTTCTGTTCGTCGGGCCACTTCGCCAAGACCTCTGTGACCACTCTGGCCTTCAAGCACTTCTGGGCTGATCTTCAGCTTCGTACTCAGAGCTTGTAGGATATCTACCCGGTCGTCGAAGTTGGGCATATCGCAGAGCAAAGACTTGTCCAACCGTCCCGGCCGCAGCAACGCTGGATCGATAAGATCTGGTCTCGAAGTTGCCGCCAACACATAAACCCCTGAAAGACCTTCGGCACCATCCATCTGCGTGAGTAGCTGATTTACAACACGGTCAGTCACACCAGTTGAGTCATGGCCACGTTTGGGTGCAATGCTGTCGAACTCATCAAAGAAAAGGACGCAAGGTCTTGCTGCTTCTGCACGTTCGAACAAGTCTCGTACGCTTTTTTCGCTCGCGCCGATATACTTATTGAGAATCTCGGGACCTTTTACGCTGATGAAGTTGAGACCACATTCGCCGGCCACAGCGCTTGCCAGCAGTGTCTTACCACAGCCGGGGTAACCGTACAGTAAGAGCCCCGATCTTAATCTCAGGGGACACTGAGCAAAGATGGGCGCATAGGTCGTCGGATACTGGAGTGTCTCCAGTAATATTTTTCGAGTGCCGTGAAGCCCACCGATTGAGTCGAACGTAGTGGTGGAAGACTGTAACGTGACATTTCTGAGCGAAGCTGGGGTGAACCCTTTGAGAGCAGCAGCAAAATCCTCTTTGCTGAGATGGGTTGTCGGACTTTCTGTCGTTTCCGGTGTTGTTTGTACAGACCGGATAAGGGCCTCACCGCGCGCGCGGGAGACCAGGAGAACAAGATCGCCGGGCATATAGCCATCAGTCTGCCCAGCCAAGTCAAGGAAGTCCAGATCTCGGTCAATGACAAAGCCGTCAGTGTTGCCGGATGAGCCTGGTCTGCTGTTATCGACCGAGCCATCCATCCAAGCTATTTCTTTTTCTTCACTGTTGCCACTAGAATGGCCATTGATCGCCTTAGTATAGGCTTTCAGATTGGTGTCGGGGCCGACAAGCATCTCCAAGACTCTTCTTCTGCCTTCTTTGTCTGGCGCTTTTAGACCGACAATCTCCCTCACAACATGACCGCCAACAATGACGTTGTTGAGCGCTTCTTTACCCTGAGCTGTGGCGAGTAGCACAACTCCAGATTCCATGCCACAATACTGCCGTACAATCGAGCAGATCCCTTCACTTATTTGCCTGCTGCGCCCATTCTCTCCTCCAACCTGCAACTCGGTCTCGACAGGGCACAACTTGTCCAGGTCGTCGAGTACAACAATAGCGCGGCCTCCCAGCCGAGCTCCCCATGACGCAGACATGAAGATTCGACTAAGGGTTTCTTTGATCGTAGAAACCCTCGTCTCGTCTGTGACGAGCTGACGACATGGAAAATACGTCGTGTTGAAGAGGTACTCCGTGCGCAGACGGTGGGCAAGAAGATGGGTCAACGTAGTCTTGCCAGACCCAAGACCACCCGTCAGAAGCACGGATGACGAGTGGCACAGATGTGACATCAGTTGTGTGATAAGAGCATCAATGCCAACCATTGAAGGAGTTTGAGTTGGAAGACGTTGCCCAGGCTGGAAAAGTTGAGACAGGCTCGAAGGTTTTGGTATCTCCGGCTGAACTTCAATTCCAAGGTTACTTTCTGATCCCATCAACCAGTTCAATGGCATCTTCTGCGACTCTGCTGGCTGGGGCATTGGAGGCTCAAACCGAATAAGTCCGCCTTCCCAGCCAAGGTTTAAGCCTACTTTGTCCATCCTGTCCAAGACAAGCCCATCCGTGAGAGGTCCATTGAGTAGACCCGCCTTACCTTCGTCAACCCTGCCATGTATGGCTCTTATTCGTCCTGCTGCGTCTTCTCTGCTTGCCTTGGACTCTCCTCCGAACTTCAAGCCATCACTCTGCCGCGTAGCACTCGAAGCAAATGGAAACACCTTTAGCGTTTTGACTGCATTTTTGTATATCTGAGGGGGCGCTGCTTCTAAGCGGACAATGCCACCACTGAGACTCTCCGAACCTAATGAAGCGCACAACGCCGATGAGAGTGCAATGTGATAGTTATCAGGCCCATGATCCCAAGCTACTACTTCAGCAACAACTATGGTAGCTGGCTTTCCCGCTTCTCCAGCCTCCTGCTCTCTTTGCAGTTGCTTTTGCTGAGGATCCACCGGCGCTTGCAGTCCGGTAGGCTTAAGTATTGACACAGCAACCCACTCTGTACCTCTTAGGCTCTTCAAAGCAAGTTGATCTCTGTCGACCCAGACTTTCAATCCTTCATTCCTCATGCTCACGTCGTCATCATCAAACCATCCTCCACCGATACCTCTGTCAATCCCCCGAAAGAACAAAGCCCCTCTACCAGCGGTGTCTTCTTTATAGCTTTTCTGTCGTATCGTGCTCGCGCCACTTCTTCCACCAGCACTCTTGCGACTTGCATTTGCGATGCTCCGGCTCTCGGTAAGGTTGCTACGTGATGATCTTGGGCGGGTTTTAGGAGCAACGATAACTTCGGCGTCCGGTGCAATCTTTGCAAAAGGGATGGATGAGAGCGGGGCAGGGGTGAGCGATGTAACGATTATATTTGCGGTAGATGTTGGCGATAGATGTAACGTAAGAGGATGAACATGTTGCGATTGCACCGCGGACGAAGCTCTGAAAGAGGGGTTTGGCAGAGCTCGGATCTGTGACAGGAGGTTGAGTTCTAGGAATGTTGCGTGAAGCTCAATGATCTCCCAGTCTGCTGGCGTCAACGGCTCAATATTGACAGTATGGGCCAGTGGCGGATCAACATGGAGTAAGACTCCAATTTTTTGGGTCTCCGCTAATCCAATCATCTGGCCGAATGTCGCATCAATCTCCACAAGTGCTAAGTCCTGTTCTCTTCCAGCTGCATTGCCCCTACTGCCACTGATGCCCTCCCGGCCAACGATTGGCGCAAGCTTGCGCTTGCTTGGCATGCCAGTCCATCCCACATATACAGATCGCTGTTGACTGGTGTTGTTGCTGCCATCCTTTGACCGTGACGCAGGTACGGATTGCCGGTACTGGAGTTCCACGATCACGTTCTGAGCTGGCGTGTTAGCGTTGACAAGGACCGCAACTAAAGAGGACGGTAGGTTGATTAGACAGTTCTTGAGCTGGACCAAGGCTATCTCTGCTGGAGCAGGTGATTTTCTAGCAGTTGGACCCATAGCTGAGATCTGTAATCAGGAGATGATTAGGCTTTCCAGGCAGCACTGATGATGATCAAGCCGAAAAGAGGCCAGGAAGTCCAGGGCTATATGTGCATCAGACGCGATCGTGGTCGGTAGGAGGACTGACCGGACTCCAGCCAGGCCACTGTGAGTTCTGATCAGCCATCAGAGGGAATTGGCCTGATTTGTAAAGTTCTGCGAATATCAGACACATTGCCCGACAATACTAACTTCGAGGAATCTTGTGCCGAGGCTTGATCCACGGGAGTAGCCGGCAAGCTATTCCGAGTTGGGGTTTAATCAGAACGCGCCCCGTCGCGTCAACCCGTGTCCGCTCATTCCATTGAGTGAGCGGAATACCATAAGCTTCACAATATAACTATGAATACCTGATAAAGCCTTCTTAGCAGATCAGATCTTCTAGTCGACTATCATAGCATCTGATACAGGCTCTTTCCATCACGGACCGGATTCCAAGATTCGTGTGAATCCGCTCGCGCAATGGCGCTCCTCACCTACAGAGCGCCGGTGAACTACGAAGCACAACAAGGTCTCACATTATCATCCACTCCTGGGCTAGCAATGCTAATCTAGAATTCTTCAGAGGCGTTTGAGGACTTCCTGCAAAACTTCAAGTCATCCTCATCAGCAACGGAAGCCTCCGCGACGAACGCATTGCAAGATCTCAACATCGACGAAGATGGCATTAGTGATGAGTACGACTTCATGGATGATGTCGCCAATGGTAGTAGCAAGCGTCCGACTGGGCGAGGAGACAAAGGATTAGATCCGAAGAAAAAGTACATGGCAATATTGCAAGATGTTGCAGATCGGTATACTTCGGAGGTCACGATTGAGCTGGATGATCTGGATACAGTATGTCCTCAATGCATCACAGTGCAATGGCATTGCCACCCATGCATGGATGATATCAAGAGCTATGCTGACGGACCCGTCTCTACCTTAGTATGAAAAGGGCCTGGGGGACGACATAGGGCTACGGCTTGTAGAGAGCATTGAGAGAAATGCGAAGCATTATATCGACGTTCTTTCCCAAGCAGTAGATAAAATCATGCCGAAAGAGACAAGAGAGATCTCGTATGTACCTAACTCCGTCACTCATCATAAGATTTTTACTAACTCTGAAGTTGAAGATTCAAGGATGATGTTCTGGATATCATCATGTCCCAGCGCGAGAGGAGGAACGAGACTATGACTATGGCAGCAGAGAACGACATCGATACATCTCTGCCGTCTTTCATCTTCCCAGCAGAACTCACTCGTCGCTACACTCTCAACTTTAAACCTGTTACGCCATCAGGTTCAAGTAGTGAGCGCGACCAGAAGGCATTGGCTGTTCGAAACGTTCGAGGGGAGCATCTAGGTCATCTGATCACAGTCCGAGGCATAACGACGCGTGTATCAGATGTCAAGCCTGCGATACAGGTCAATGCATACACCTGCGATCGATGCGGATGTGAAATCTTCCAGCCAGTCACCACAAAGCAATTCACACCCATGGTAGAGTGTCCGTCGGAAGAATGTAAGAAAAACAACTCCAAAGGCCAGCTGTTCTTGTCTACTCGAGCGTCAAAGTTTCTCCCGTTTCAAGAGGTCAAGATACAAGAAATGGCGGACCAAGTACCAGTTGGGCACATACCAAGGTCGCTGACGATACACTGCCATGGAACTCTGACACGGCAAATCAACCCTGGAGATGTTGTCGATGTTGCTGGTATCTTCCTACCAACGCCGTATACTGGCTTCAAGGCCATTCGAGCCGGTCTCCTTACGGACACATATCTTGAGGCACAACACGTCAACCAACACAAGAAAGCTTACGATGATCTTGTTGTCGACGCTCGAACAATGCGACGAATAGAGCAATACAAGCATTCTGGCCATATGTATGAGTACCTGTCCAGATCAATAGCGCCTGAGATCTACGGTCACCAGGATGTCAAGAAAGCTTTACTGCTGCTGCTCATCGGAGGCGTTACAAAGGAGATGGGTGACGGAATGCGAATCCGTGGAGATATCAACATCTGCCTGATGGGTGACCCTGGTGTTGCCAAATCTCAACTCCTGAAATACATCACCAAAGTCGCTCCTCGCGGCGTCTACACCACAGGCCGAGGTAGCAGTGGCGTTGGCCTTACGGCTGCCGTGATGCGAGATCCTGTCACGGATGAGATGGTCCTCGAAGGTGGCGCTCTCGTCCTTGCGGACAATGGTATCTGCTGTATCGACGAATTCGACAAGATGGATGACGGTGACAGAACAGCAATCCACGAAGTCATGGAACAGCAAACGATATCAATATCCAAAGCCGGTATCAGCACCTCATTGAATGCTCGTACCTCCATCCTTGCAGCCGCCAACCCTCTCTACGGCCGCTATAATCCCCGCATATCACCCGTCGAGAACATCAACCTTCCCGCAGCGCTCCTCTCCCGTTTCGATGTACTCTTCCTCATGCTAGACCAGCCCTCGCGGGAAGCCGATGAAGAGCTGGCTCAGCATGTAACGTATGTACACATGCACAACAAGCACCCAGAGACCGAAGGTGTGGTGTTCACCCCTCACGAAGTCCGGCAATACATCGCCCAAGCACGTAGCTGGCGGCCCATCGTACCAAAAGAAGTCTCTGACTACATGGTCGGTGCTTACGTACGGATGAGACAGCAGCAGAAGAGGGATGAAGGCGGAAAGAAGCAATTCACACACACATCGCCGCGTACATTGCTCGGAATCCTCCGTCTCTCTCAAGCACTGGCTCGGCTACGCTTCTCGGCGCAAGTCGTCACGGATGACGTCGATGAGGCTTTGCGACTGATCGAGGTCAGCAAGGCGAGCTTGTACAACGAGAGTCGGACGGGTGGAGATCAAAGTGCTAGTAGCAAGATCTACAACCTTGTGCGGGCGATGAAGGACAGCGGTGCGGCTGCCGTGGGGGATGGAAGTCGAGGGGAGCTGAGTATCAAGAAGGTTAGGGAGAGGATCGTTGCGAAGGGTTTTACGGAGGATCAGTTGAGTCAGGCTATTGACGAGTATTCATTGCTTGATGTAAGTCCAGACATCTGTCATTCCTACGGATTGATTTGGCTAACGTGGTGATAGGTATGGCAAACGGCAGCGGAAGGCACCCGACTCGTCTTCATCGAGTCTGGTGACGTGGACATGGACGTGGAGGATGAGGATGGTCTTTTCTAGAAACTCAAGCGTTGTGTTATGTTCAGCACCGTTAAGATGGTCGGCGTTTCGGATCGGAGGAAGCAAGAAATACTTATACGGCAGAGAGAATACGAAAGCTATGATCAAACTACCTGTCAGAACATTCTTCGAGAGCGTTCTTCACTATAACCTGCAGCACTGGACCGCAAGGCCAGTAGCGCCAGCCAACCCATCCCCACGCACCTCTTTCACAAAAAACACTTGTTCCGTAATAAACAACCTGCACTCACTACACCACCTTCCCACTCCACTCAGGAAACCCTGACCTTCCAACACACCCCTCCCACCTACTCCCCAGATCAACATCCATACCCACACGCATACCAATCCCACACGCATACCTATCCACAAGTACCAACTCGTCCACAGCATACCATAACCACTTATAAACCTGAAAAACCCTGGGTGATAGGCATATCATGGCCGCGGCAGCAGAGAGACGCCTATCTAGTTACTGCTTACAGGCCGGCGGAACGGGGATTGACGGCTGAAGGTTGCGTTGGGGTAGAAGGTTGGTTGGGGAACGTGGATATTGGGGAGGGCGAATGCGGGGGAGCGGGGAGGGGTCGGAGTGAGGAGGGGGCTTGGTGAGGAGAAAAGCTTAGGGAGAAAGGAGGACGGGTGGAAGGGTTAGCTGTGCGGGCCGTATCTGGAGCTTGTTTGTTGGGGTTAGGAGGAAATAGGAAGTGAGTGAGGGGAGAGGGTCGAGGAGAAGAGTCGGAGGAGGTAGGAATGAGGAGGAACTTCTAGAGCTGGAGGAGGAATTGGGAAGTGGTGGTGTGAATGTATGATGGCTGGTGAGGAAAGGGTTGGTTAACGATAGGAGTAAAGAGATAGATATGAAGAACACTGCAATGAACGGCTTTGGCATAGACGTGGACTGAACCACACATACAGTACAAATTGAATCGAAGCACATGACGAAACCCACGACCGTGCAGTCCATTACTAGGATGGCACAAGACATCGTACAATGATCTGTGGGGTCGGTGTAGAGTCAGACAGGACAGAATGACATACGCCAATGAGTCCTGTCTATAGTAACCAACAACATCGCTTCGAGCAAAACTAACATCACACTGTGACAGATCTGGTTGAAGCAAAGTAGATGCTTGCTAGGATGATTGTTTGGGAAACGATTGACTTGAAAAGAGATATTCGGTGCATTCGCATCATCCTGGCTTCGAAGGCTGTGGACTCTTGTTGGGAGTGGGATAATTGGTAGCAGCGAGGGAGACGGTGCTTATGTAGATGTCCGAGTAGGCCTTCGGCCTTGTTTACCTGGGACGAGATCTGGATTGTAGCGCGTGTCTAGGAGTCAGAGTGCTTGGCTGTCGGGAGAGGTGGTATTCTGCTATCACAGGGAGTTCTGGTAACGGAGAGATCTTAATGACGAGTGGTCAAGGATTCATGGTCTCTCGCACTTGCCGCGCTTCATGCATCGAAGAGATGGTTGTCCGAGCCCAAGGAAAGGCAGACTAGGATGGAACATCTTGGAATTTGTAAAACGCTTGAGTACAGGGTTGTCCACAGATGGCCCTGGTATACTAGCGCCAGACTGTATGGTAAATCTTCCCGTAATTGTACAGACATGCTATATCCTCATCTTCACGGTCGCTCTTTCAAGCTCCCCGACAATTCCTCCACCCGAAAGCGTCCACTTCTCGCTGACCAGAGCCTCGCTGACCGTCTGTCTCAAGATCCCACTCTTGGCGTAGTACTCCATCAAACCACGCGCTTCTTCCTTCGTCAGGCCTTGCAGTTTGGTCGCGCTGACGCCTTCTAAGCTCTGCATTACTCTGTCGTCAACGTGTTGGAAAGGGTTTCCCTGTGGAATCTCAGTGTTGCCTGAGGCACGTGCTTCCATCTGGCTAAGTGCAAGTTCGAGAGAGGGTATCTTAGGACTGTTGGATTTAGATGTCGCAGCAATGACTAGGCCGCCATTCGGCAGACTTCGGACACTAGAGAGATGGTCCATGAAGTGCTTTATGATGACTAGGTCATGGGCGTGTATGGGTTTGGACTCAGCATCACGATATTGCGTAGTCGTCATCACATGCGCTAGCCCATCAAGCGCAAGTAATATTGGGGGTCTTGGGTTACTTTCGGTGTTCGCAGTAGTTAGTTCCGTCCACAAAGCTTGGAAGACTGGCCATGCTATGTCTGGGTCTCGTGCTCCAAGGTCGGCCAGGCGGTCTAGTGATATATTTGACTGAAGCGGAATGGGTAGAGTGTGCTTTTGAGAAAGCTTGAGACCGGATAAGACTGAAGCATTCGCTCTGGCAATTTGGGACAAAAGATTGGCCATGTATGTTTTCTGGACATATCGGGTTGGGATTGAATTGGATAGAGGGGCGTACTCGGTGTGCCCAATCGTGAGTTCTTGGGCTGTATAACCAACAACAGTCAGCTGTCGGTTCCTCGATATCAGAAACCAAGCAAATGAATATGCGAACCTTCTGGTATGCTGACGATAGTCCACCCCTTCACAAACGCCATCGCCATAGCCTGCAGTAGCAACATGCTCTTCCCGTTTCCTTTCTCTCCGATCAATACCCTCCTCACGGTCGTCCCAAGGTTTTCGGTGCTCAAGTCTTCTATGGTCTTTCCCATCTCTACGCTCTCCCTCCTCATGAGCATGCCCGGCCTCCTAAACATACCCCATCCCTGCGTGGCCTTGAAAGCGTCCACCGCTCTTAATTGATCCACCACAGGTCCGGGTATCCCAACAACTTGTCCCCGTAATCGCATATCCAGCATCGTCTCAGGACTGAGCTCCTGCATGCCCTGCACTTCCAGTGCATTGGTGTTGCTGAGTACGATCCGCTTGCGTAGAGCCTTTCGCTCGCCAACCGCTGGTGGTCGACCTTTGCTGGCGATGGCTTTCTTTTTCATTTTGACGCCCGCTTTGTGACCACGTCTTGGAGGACCCATGACCCTGGCGTTCGACTTTCGATTTGGTGGTTGAGCATTGAGACCTGCTGTGGTGGAAAAAGATGGGGTGCCTGAGACGTGGTATATTGACGCCGGAATTTTGATGATTGACGGCGGCGCTGCAGTCAGTGACGAAGTCTGAGAAAGACAACGCCAGCATTTGGTTGAGGCCATTGCTGAAGCACAAGTGTGATAAATGCTCGGACAAGTACCTGTAAGAACCGTGATCGTCCTCCCGTCGAGGCCGGTCGCTTGCGCTGCTTTGGATTCCGCCAGGCTGGTTAAAGCGGCTTCCCAAAAAGTCTGGATGGCTCGAACTGGGTGAAGGTATTTGAAAAGTTGTTCAGCAACCCTTGTACTTACTTGCCCTCAATTTAAGTTTGCTGTCACTGTGTATTGAATATGGCGACTCAGACAGTGTCACAGACCTCTCAAGTAGCCCTCTCAAAACCAATTGCAGATTCCACCTCAAAACCGCAACGACTGTGGGTATCATGGCTACTGATGTGCAGAAATCTTCTAGACTGACAATCCTTTTCCAACAGACCTGTAACAGTAACAAAACCCACGCCCTACACCTTCGATCTAGGCAATCTCCTCTGTACAGATCCGAACCCTCTCCCCACCAACCCCACCGAGTCCGACATAACATCCACCGCCCGCGACGGCGCTCAAGCGCTCCTCAACCAGCTTTTGTCCACCTGCCCCATAACATCAACCCCCTCTGGTGTGCTCCTCACACTCCCACAAGCTACGACGCCACTGCCGCGGGAAAAGCCATTACCGCCGGAAAAGCAGGCTACGAAATGGGAGAAATTCGCGGCGAAGAAGGGGATCAAGGATAAGAAGCGTGGGGAGGGGAAGGTGGTATACGATGAGGCGAAGGGTGAGTGGGTGCCGAAGTGGGGGTATAAGGGCCGCAATAAGGACGGGGAAGGGGACTGGATTGTTGAGATTGATGAGAAGAAGGGCAAGGAGGATGGGGCCAATGTGAGGAGTGAAGGGAGGAGAGAGAGGAAGGAGTCAGTGAGGAGGAACGAGAGGAAGCAGAGGGCTAATGATAGAAGAGGGCGGAAGGTCGGGTAAGGAACGTTGAATTGCGGTCCGAATACAAGCTGGGCGGTACGGATTGCAAACGACGGAGTTTTGGACAGATCGTGTTGCCTGGTGCTACCTATCTCGGAAGGTCACAGCTGCACAATTAGAGTGTGCTGTGGGTTTGATTATGATAGAATATCACAAACGCTCTTGCTTCGTTCATCGTCTTTATCGTACACATAAGCCATGTGCAAGTCATCTGAATCGCTCATACGCCAATAAGCGCTGTGGGAAAGGTGAAGACAGTCTCGTAAAACGCAAGAGGCCTGAAGTCTGAAATGGGGTATTCAAAGAAGGGTATGAACCAATCGGAAAGGACGAGACCCATATTGGGCCGCATACGCACAGGGGAGAAAGATGCCAACGAGTCAAAAATGACAAGCTCGTACACTGCTGCGACAAGAAGTCTGATCAGACTAATAAGTCGAAAATCCTCGCCAGCAAGTGTTTGCATTAGCGCCAGCGCATTCGTCGATTTGTTCATCGCCGCGTCCAGAAAGGACTGACAGCCTTAAATCCCGAGAGGAGATAGAGGCATGACTGGAGACAATTCAGGTAATTGCGAGGCGTTGCTGGTTTGACCATCGCCGTTTCTCGTCGGCGTAGAAATGAGGTTGCCGCTGGTAGGCCTAGTCAGCCTCAACGCTTGTGGTCTCAACTTTTCCTTGTCCGGAGTCTTGCTGTGCTTTGTGGGCGTAGACAGTAAGTCGCTAGTGCTGGGCTTGGTTAGCGTTAACGCTGGTGGTCTTATCTTATCCTTCTCTGGGATATTGCCCGTGACCGATGGCTTGCTGCTGTCCGACGAAGACACGGCTCGCTCATCAGCCACGGACATCGAAGCACCGGAACTTCCTCCAGCACTTGTAGGCAGGCCATCAAGAACGGCATATTCCTCTGCAAGCGCCTGCTTCTCGGTCCAACAGCCTTGCCAACAATTTCGCCAATCGCAAACAAGAAACTGGAAGCAAAAGGGGTCTACCTTCAGACAAGGCTGAAAGCATATGCAGAGATTCCCGTAGTTCATCTTATTCTTCTCGACGTACGAATTAAGCAGACTGAGATGGCATGTGATGGCAAAGAGGAGGTAATAATTCCAGGGTGGTAGTTTGGATAGCTCATCTTTGAGCATTTGAGGTGTCGTCTTAGCGCCCATACACTTTGCGGCAATCTGGGCTTGAGTGGCCTTGGGGAATATCTCATCAGGCAGGCCTCGAAGCCAGGCTTTGAAGATCGAGCCGATAATGTTGATATCGTACAAGGTCGGTTCATCGAAAAGGTTGATGTCAAGTTCTAGACAGTGGTCAGTCCTCGATTTGATCTCAGGTATAGGCTGACGTTGGTTTACCTCTGTCGAATCTCCGCTGCCACTCCTTGATCCGCGGGCCGCTTCCAGGGACTCGGTAGAGACCTTCCTCTTCACATCCTCTGAAGTTTAGGTAGCTATCCAGTAAAGTGAGCAGGTATTCCTGATGCAGTCCCAGTCAGGAGCTTACTCAATGCATCTCCAAGGTAGGGCGGGCATCCAGAACTCTGTCTTGTCCTTCGAGTCCTCTAATCGCTTCGCGATCCTAGTGCGCCGCGTCTGTTCCACGAGTGGTAGGTTGATTACCGATAACACATAATGCTCATCTTCGGTGACCTCTTTGCTGTTGCTGCTACCACTCCTTGTAATCTTGCCAAGCAACCCTTTACCTGCCTTGCCGATTCCGTCTGCAGCCCTTGTGGAGGTACTCTTGATATTGGAGAAAAGATTTGTTCCGGCACCGTCTTTGAAAACCGTCGATGCGGAGAATGTGAGTGTATGCGGATCCTTATTTTCAAGGTTGACTGTCGTATTACCAGCCTCATAATCTGCCCGATCCTGGCGATCCGCTGAACGGTTGCGGACATTTGGCCCCATGAAGTCTCTGAAGGATCGGTCTTTCTCGTGCTGTAAGGGTGCAGTCTTCATTCCTTGTTCTTCAACAAGACTGTCATCCGCGAGAGTGTTCTCACCCTCGCGAAGTTGGGTTGGGGTTGATGGTTTGAATCTTCGCCCTGGTTCATCAGGTCGTATAGAGCGTGTTCGGGTCAAAAGACGTGGGAATCTGGGTTTGCTTCTCTTTGGCGCTAGATTATTGGGTGAGTTCTGGTGTAGCATACTATCAGAGACGGCAGAGATTCCAGTTGGTGGCCGTCTAACGTTGAAGTCGTGATATGTGTCATCTGCAGGCAGCAGTGTGTGAGCATGATAACAGTGAGATGTAAAGGGACAGATTTGAGACTTACCAACGGTCTTGTCTGTCTCTGAGTTACCGAACGTTGGTTTCCTCAGATCCGGGCTCGACCCAGAGCTCGGCCGCATAGAATAGATGCTGTTTTCAGAAACGCAGATATCTGCTGTCGAGTTGTCTTCAGCTACGTGTCTTATTGTTCCTTCCGCCGGCTGTAATCGGCTTGATGACTTTGAAGCCTTTATGTTGGAAAAGAATGATTTTGATGGATCATGAGCGTGTTTGGGAGTGGACTTGAGTGTGGTTGGAAGAGAAGGTAATGATGTGAACGTGGATGACTTTGGCAGTTCACCAGCGCCTTGCGTTTCCTTCAAAAGTGAGACCGTCTTTGCAGGAAAGGTGCTCTGAGGATTCTTCGATTGAATTATTGCATCTCTTACTCTAGAGCTCTCATCATCTAACGACGTCGATGTCATAGGACTTGTAGGCGAGCGTGGGCCGTCATTCGCCGCGACAGGCGGATGAGACAAAGTCACCGACAGGGTGGAAGATTTAGGCATCTTTCTGAGACGCTTTAATCGAAGCGTTTGATCTGGAAAAGGCACAAGGTGATGGCGCTGACACTGAGAAGACTCCGTGGAGAAGATCTCAGTAGTTTTGCCGTATGGATAGGCGTGAAATGGTATAGAGTGCGGAAAAAGTTTAGGATCAGACAATGATTTTGGTGTCCAGTCCCAGTCAGAAGTCTGTAGATGAGACATATCTTTAGCTTTTCTTCACGAGAATGTGTTATACTGCCGATGCAAAATCACCAAGCTAAACAGTAAAAAGGTAGATGCTCGTGAACAACGTACCAGCAATAACTCAGTCCAAAAGCCTACTGTAGTATCTCCCGGCGACTACGCCAACGATGAGTCTTGATTGAATCCCAGTGCATACAGGCCTCTAAAGTCAAGCAGCAACGGAATGTTACCGTTGTGGCTTGCAGCAGGAACCCGGATATGACTGGCTAAAAAGGTTATGTTGAGTATAAAGCTGCACCGGACATGCTGCAGGTCACTGGAAGTCTTGGTAGGGTGGAAAGCTTCGAGTGGTTCTCAGAAGGTAGACTATTGTACGGTGTGTCGGCTCTGCAAGGTATGACACGTCAATTAGTCAATATAACACCAGCAGTTCCTCAATGAGTATGACCAATCAAGCTGTTATTGTCAATATGCAGAGAACCCAACAAGGAAAATGGATAGAAATTTATAGGATATGGTGGTATCACGGCCTTAGTGTTTCTGATCGGACAACGATAGCATGATTGCTTACCATCAACGTGCACAACCTGAGGGCTGAAGGACCATGTGCGACTCATGCAGGCACCAACTGCCAAAGATGTTCGAAGCCGAGAAAGTTCTTGAAGCACTCTAGCTGACAGAGATAGCTCTCCTGCGTATGCGCGCTGCAAATCGTTTCAGGTAAGGTATCTTATAGGCACCCTCTCTCTAAGAAGTGATGGCGAATGTTGCCAACCTGTGATCTACCATCCGGGAAGAACTCACTGCGTCCAGCGCCTGTCACACATTCCATGAAGGAGCCTTGCGTATACGCGGCTCTGCTGATAAAGCAGGGGGGTTCAGTCCACCGATGTGACGGGTAAGGCAAGGTACGGTAAGGTGCCCTGTAACTAGAGCGCAATGCGAGGTGCGCGGAAATCGGGGATCTTTTCCCCGACCGCCCTCTGTTGGCGGAGAT